>Ga0194063_10000728_pt1 | contig 23323 bp, 21 predicted proteins | sample SepL3720m_MetaG_FD_155459 | JGI IMG/M metagenome (GOLD analysis project Ga0194063, IMG submission 155459) | Anoxic zone freshwater microbial communities from boreal shield lake in IISD Experimental Lakes Area, Ontario, Canada - Sep2016-L373-20m | ecosystem: Environmental > Aquatic > Freshwater...
AGAGTGTTGGTACAACAGATGCTGCTCCTTGCTTATTCTTATTCAACATACTCTGTAGTGCCAAAAGAAGGATGATAACAACAAGAAGAACGAATACGGAAATAGGGAGGATTTTTTTGATCATAAACGTATCATTTGTTGACAATTCCCTTTTTATTCTTCATAATGAAATTATATGTCTGGCTTTTTTGATTTTATAAAAACTAACAACCCAAATACAAGTCCATCTAAACAAACTCCTCCTCCTGGGGCAGTGCCACAGGGGCCAGTAGCAATCCCACAGCAGGGCGTTGTTGTTTCGCAACAGACCGTCTCACAGCCCCAAATAGTCCCTATAGCAAGCTCAGGGCAGTCTTATAATGGTATTGGAGCTCCTCCCCAAAAAGTAATTACTCCAGAACAGCAAAGAGTGCAAGAGTTATTAAATACTCCTACACAAGCAACACCCCCCATTCCTGGTCAATCGCCAAATCCTACAGCTTCTACTGCCAAACCGCTCGGCGCATCGTTAAACTCGACAATGAATTCGCAAAAAAGAACTGATTTAGATCTAATGACCCGTCTTACGCAGCGATCAAATAGAGTATTTGTCGTAGCTCAAACAAAAGCAAAAGACTTAGGAAGTGCATTTATCGATAGTGAACATATGCTGCATGGTCTCTTAGCAGATAGTGAAATATATAAGCTCCTGATAGAAATGAAGGTGCAACCTCAACAAATTGAAGCGGAGCTTGCCCAAACCTCTAAGCGAGAGCCAGCAAAGCCCACTCCTCCTCAGATGTCTCCCCGCTTGAAACGAATTATCGATAATTCACTCATTATCGCGCGAAAGCTTGGATTTGAATTTATTTCTCCAGAGCATATTCTTTTTTCTTTGTATGAAGAGGGAGAGGGAATTGGCGCGCGCGCACTTGCAAAACTTGGATTAAAAAAAGAAGAATTAAATAAAAAAATAACAGGGAATAAAGAGGGACTACTTACTGATCAAAAGGAAGCCGAAAAAAAGAAAAGCGCCCTAGATCAATTCACTATCGACATTACCGCTCGGGCTGCTCAAGGACTACTTGATCCTGTTATAGAGCGGTCTCAAGTAATTGAACGAGTGATTCATATTCTTTCTCGAAGAAGTAAAAATAATCCTGTGATGGTGGGAGAAGCTGGAGTTGGGAAAACAGCCATAATAGAAGGATTAGCTCAGCAAATTGTGAATAAGCAAGTGCCAGAGCCTTTGTTAAACAAGAGAATTCTTGGCTTAGATTTAATGAGTGTAATGGCAGGAGCATCTCATAAAGGAGAATTTGAAGAGCGTATGAAGGGCGTTATTGACGAAGTAAAGACAAGTAAGGGCCAGATAATTCTTTTTATTGATGAAATTCATAATATTGTTGCAGGTGGGGAAGGCGCAGGAGACGCAGGAAATTTGCTGAAGCCTGGTTTATCCAGAGGCGAAATGCAGATTATTGGAGCGACAACTCTTACTGAATACAGAAAATATATCGAAAAGGATCCTGCTCTTGAACGAAGATTTCAACCAGTTGTAGTACCAGAGCCGACAGAGGAACAGGCGATAAAAATGTTAAAAGCATTAAAGGGAAAGTATGAAGCGTTTCATAGAGTGCAGATTCCCGATGATGCAGTGGAGGCAGCAGTACGACTTTCAAAAAGATACGTGGGAGAGAGATTTTTGCCAGATAAGGCAATCGATTTAATAGATGAATCAGCCTCAGCAGTGCGACTTCCCCTCATCTCCCTTCCTGAGGAAATAAAGTCTCTTGATGAACGCATAAAACAATTACAGCAAGAAATGGCTGAGTCAACCAAAACGGGAGACAATGTACGCGCACGCATCATCAATTCAAAGCTTTCCGATATTCAAGCAGATTTAAATCAGAAAAAAGACGAATACAACACGAAAAAAGCACAGACCACAACAGCCGTTTCCGTTGCAATGATTAAAGATATCGTGTCTCGATGGACCGGCATTCCTGTCAATAAAATAGCAGGAAGCGAAACAGATAAGCTTGCAAAATTGGAAGATATTATGCATCAACGACTTATTGGCCAAGAAGAAGCGGTAAGCGCAGTAGCACAAGCGGTAAGAAGAGGGAGGGCAGGATTAAAGTCGGCAGGAAGGCCAATCGGTTCATTTATTTTTATGGGGCCAACTGGCACAGGAAAAACTGAACTTGCAAAAACACTTGCTGACATTTTATTTGGAAGTGAAGACGCGATGATTCGCTTTGACATGACTGAATATATGGAGAAGCATGAGGTTGCGAAGCTTTTGGGAGCGCCTCCGGGATATGTAGGATATGAAGAAGGGGGGAAACTAACTGAAGCGGTAAGAAGAAAGCCCTATTGTGTAGTCCTTTTTGATGAGGTAGAAAAAGCACATCCAGACATTTTTAATATTTTGCTACAGATTTTAGATGATGGACGACTTACAGATAATAAAGGTCATGTTGTCTCTTTTAAAAATGCAGTAATAATCTGTACGTCAAATCTTGGATCAAAAATCATTCAAGAAGAGCTTATGAAGGGTGGAAAAACAGAAATAGAAGAGCCACATGCAATTTCATCCTACGCGTTTTCACCTAGAGGAAGAGAGATTCTTACTATTGGAAGCAAAATATTAGAAAAGGAAGCAAAGGGAAAGTGGGCAGAAGAAATTCTTCTTGATTATTTTGCGGGACAAGAAGTAAAACCTATACCTACAAAAGTAGTAGATGGCGAAACACCCCCTCTACCTGAGAAAGTTGAGCTCCCCATGCATGGATTTGATACACATGCAATATCTTCAGCAGGAGTTGAGATGATTACTAAAGCGGGAGATGTGTTTTTTAAAACATCAACAACAGTAAAAACATGGGAACATGCAAATCTTATCACCTATTTTAAAGAGGGAGTTGTAATAAATGCACTTCCAGATGCTCCAGATGAGCAGCTTCCCACAGCGGCTTTAAAAACACATGCGTTTAGCCCCGATGAACAAGAAATAGCAACCTACAAAGATAGATTTTGGAAAAGAAAATTAAATACCAAAGATTGGCAGACAGGATTCTTAAAAGACTACTTAGTTGATCAGACAGCAGATAAAGGTCAACTACCAGTAAGCTATTGGGACATCCATACATTCTCACCGTCTGGAGTAGAAATCGTTATCGTTGATGGGACAGTATGGTCAAAGAAGCAGGGCGAAGCCCAATGGAAAACGCAATCAATAAATGAATATTTTGGTCCCGATTTGCCGCTCGATCAACATGTGGAAGAAAAGAAAAAAATAGATAACGAAGTTCATAAAAAACAGTTTACCTCACTAAAAGAAAAAGTAATGAGCGAAGTATTGAAGTTCTTCAGACCAGAACTTGTGAATCGTTTTGATGAGGTAATCATGTTTGAGCCTCTGCGCTTTGAGCATATGACTCGTATTGCAAAAATTCAGTTAAAAGGAGTACAAAAATCAATGGAGGATCAAGATATGGGATTTGCGTGTACAGAGGCCGCAGTAAAAGAGATTGCGAGAACTGGTTTTGATCCTGTGTTTGGCGCAAGACCGCTTCGTAGAGCAATACAAAAAATTGTTGAAAACCCAATATCAAGCCTCATTATAGAGAAGAAAGCAAATGCGGGGGATGAAGTAGTCGTTGATTTTGATGGACAGCGATTTGTGTTTAATATCCAAAAAGCAACTCTTCTTGATAAAAAAGAAAAAGCACTGGGGAAGAAGTATTTATGCAATCTTTGTGCCGCTCGGTTTACTACAGAAGTTGTTGCAAACGCAACAATAATATGTTCTTCTTGTGGATCAAACAAAGTCCAGGAGCAGTTTGATATCGAGTCTCCAACAGTTCAAAAAGAAGAGAAGAGGCCCGATATGCAGACAGAATTGCCAAAAGAGCAGCCGCTGCCCACGCCAGACGGAATGCAACCGCAAAAGTGATATACTGAAGTAGAGTATGAAAATGAACTATACACCTCTAGATGCTCGATTCAGACAAGAGCTCCATAAATCCTTTGATTTTAATGTTATCTTTTTGGCTTTAATTACTATTACCCTTGTGATTTTGGCGGCGCTCCTTTTTATTCTTATTCAGAAAAAAATACTAGAATTAGCATATATTCCTTATTTTGCATGAATAGTTTGATTCTTCTTACACTATTTATTGCAGAAGTTATCGCTATTTATTTTTTAGCACACAGCCTTCTTTTCCTTTCATTTAGACTCATGAGGCGATTTTTTCATTCAGACACTATTATCATCTGGCTTACTGCAATTCTCTATCTCCCTGGGACTATTTTGCATGAAATTTCCCACTATTTTTTTGCTCTCCTCTTAGTTATGAATCCTGAAGAAGTATCAATTCTTCCTCGTATAGAAAAAAATCATATCAGACTAGGACACGTCCTTTATCGCAAACATCCTAGCGACTTTATTCGACCTATCATTGTGGGCATTGCTCCATTTTTTGGAGCGATTGGATTATTGTGGGTTATTCAGATATTTCATTTATTTCCCAGTGAAGTATGGTGGCAAAATATATTGTTTGGGTATCTTATTTTAGCCATTACTGCAAATATGTTTTCTTCAAAGCAAGATTTAATAGATCTTATCTATGTTGTCCCTATATTTTTAATCATTGGAGCCGTAATTTATATTTTTCAAATTCAACTCTCTCCACAGGTAGTTATTCAAATAACAAAGACTTTTGAACTGTTTTTTTCTATGATTCAAATCCCACTTTTGTTTTCTATCATTGCGCACTGTATACTCATTATAGGTGTTAAAATTATCTTGCCATTATTATGATAAAAGAAGTGTATGCTCAAGGGATAACGGTAGGGAATTCAACGATTACTGGTCCTCTTGTTGGATTTAATACTATTGGGGATATTATTAACAAGGTAGTTCCTTTTGTTATGGCTATTGCAGGAATACTTCTTTTTTTTATTCTTATGTGGGGTGGAATCGATTACATATCTTCTCAAGGTGCGCCTGAAAAGCTCAAGTCTGCAAATGCAAAAATTACAGCAGCTGTCATTGGTTTTGTGCTCTTGGTCCTTTCGTTTCTTATCACCCGTATCGCTGCTTATATTTTTGGAATTGGGGGAGGTATCATCTAGCCAAAAGCTAAAAGCTAAAAGTTAGTATATAATCTGAGGATGATTTTAAAGCGAATACAACTTCACAATTTTCGTAATATTGCCTCAAAAGTTTTTGATATTTCTCCCCATCTAACTATTATTCTCGGTGAAAACGCGAAAGGGAAGACGAATATATTAGAAAGCATTTATTGCCTCATTAATGGTGTGGGATTTAGAGAATCAAAAGAAGAAGAACTACTACTCATGAATAGTTTCGAAATGCAGATAGATGGAGTATTTGAAAATAATAATGAAAGTAATCACTTTCGCATTTTCGTCAAACAAGAGGTTACAGGTTCAATTACAAAACATTATTTTGTGCAAAAGGCTAAAAAGGGACATACTTTTTACATAAGTGAACAAACAAAATGTGTATTATTTGCGCCTGAACAGATAGATATTATCACAGGTTCTCCCGATGCGAGAAGAGAATATTTTAATAAGCTTATCAGCACCTTTGACATCATATACAAGAAACACCTTATCAATTATGAACAGGCGCTGCGTAAAAGAAATAAGCTACTTGAGCATCCACTCTCTTTAGAAAGATTAAAAGAAGAACTATTATTCTGGGATACATATCTAGAAAAAGAAGCTCAGTATATTACTGAAAAAAGAAAAATATATACTCAATTTCTCAATCTTCATTCTCAACTTGATGGGAGGCAATTTACTATCGAATATATACAAAATGAATTTACACAAAAACGGCTTGCCGAAAAGAAAGAGCTGGAGCTACGTATAAGAAGAACTTTGATTGGGCCTCAGAAGGATGATTGGGTTATTCTTCTCAAGAATAAAAATAGTGAAGAAAAAAATATTCAAAAATATGGGAGTAGAAGTGAACAGCGTTTAGGAGTATTTTGGCTTAAAATGAATGAAATCCATTTTATGGAAGAAGAAATCCATATTCACCCCATACTGCTGCTGGACGATGTATTTTCTGAGTTTGATCATGAGAATAAAGAAAGAATTATTAAGTTAATTAAAAAATATCAGACGGTGATGACAACAACGGAAGATGAGTTGGTGGAGGAGATAGTCAGTAAAAATAAGCTGAGCATTGTTATTCATATTTAATGAATTCTAATTAATTGTTTCGCATTATGTGGCTTTGTATTCCTCAGGTAACTCGCTTGGTATATTATTTTGCTATGCAACATTAAACTTACATCGCTCGGCAGACCAGAGGGACACAAATCCACATAATGCTCCACAAAAGATATACTTATAATTCGATATGTATTATTTTATGTCCTACCAATTCAACTAATTCAACCAACTTCGACCAATTCAATTACTTATTCAGCTTTCTTTCAGTTAATTAAATATAATAAGGCTATGAGAATACTAGTAGTAGAAGATGAACACCGCATTGCGCACTCGCTTCAGAAAGGTTTGGAACAGGAGCGATTTGCAGTGGACGTGGCATATACAGGAGGAGAGGGATACGACCTTGCTTCAAGCGAAGACTATGACGCCATCATTCTTGATATTATGCTTCCCGGAATGGATGGAATAACTATCTGTAAGGAGCTTCGAAAGAACAAAATTCACACCCCCATCCTTCTTCTTACCGCAAAAAGCCAGACAAATGAAAAAGTAGACGGTCTCAATGGTGGAGCGGATGATTATCTCACTAAACCATTTTCCTTTGACGAATTGTTGGCTAGAATCAGAGCGCTCCTCAGAAGAAAGGGGGGGGTTCTCCAAACAAAGCTCTCAATCGACGATCTATCGATGGATGTTTCTCATTTTGAAGTAAAAAGAGGGAAAGACGGCATTTCACTTACGAGTAAAGAATTTTCGTTACTTGAGTTTCTCCTCTCAAAACAAAACCAAATCGTCACAAAAGAACAGATTATTCAACATGTATGGAACTTTGATGCCGATATACTTCCAAACACCGTCGAGGTATATATAAAAAAATTAAGGGATAAGATTGATAATAAATTTCCTCAAAAAAAACAATTAATAAAAACAGTTCGAGGATTTGGATATAAATTATCAGAAGGGAGCGAGTAAATATGAAGTTTTATGTTTAATACAGCGAGAATAAAATTAACAGCTTGGTATATCCTTATTCTCATGAGCGTAAGTATTGCTTTTAGCGTAGTGATTTATCGCGGTATGGTGATGGAGGTTGATAGGTTTTCTCGTCTTCAGCGCGTTCGTTTGGAAAGGAGATTTGATGAGTTTGGAATCCCTCACCCTCCTTTAGTGGACGATGAGGTTGTTCAAGAAATCAAACAACATATTATTTTCGTGCTCCTTGGCATCAATGGAGGCATTCTTATCATTTTTGGCGGCCTAGCATATCTATTAGCAGGAAGAACTCTCTCTCCAATTCAAGAAATGATAGAGGAACAAAATAGATTTGTATCTGATGCGTCACATGAACTTAAAACTCCTATCACTGCTATGAAAAGTTCTTTAGAAGTATATGTGAGAGATCCTAAATTAACCCTAATCGAAGCCAAACAAGTACTCAAAGACAATATAGAAGAGGTAAATAGGCTCCAGGCACTATCCGAGTCGCTTCTTTCACTTTCTGAAAATGGGTCTCATCATGCACTCCTTCAATTCACGCAACTACGTCTTAAAGATATCGTCGTGAAAGCATTTAATAGAGTAAAGCATGCCGTGGATAAGAAAAAAATTAAAGTCCACATAGTTTCGCTTCCTGATAATAAAATAAAGGGAAACGAAGAAAAATTAACGGAGATATTTTCTATTTTATTGGATAATGCAATCAAATATAGTACAAAAGAAACAACTATATCTATTTCTGGTAAGTTAATAAATAAAGGAATAGAGATAAAGATTATAGATAAGGGAATTGGAATAGAAGAAAAAGATCTCCCCCACATTTTTGATCGATTTTATCGATCCGATCTTGCTCGAAGTAAATCCGATATAGGCGGCTATGGATTAGGGCTTTCTATCGCAAAAAAAATAGTCGAATTACATAAGGGCTCTATTCACATAGAAAGCGTAGTAAACTTAGGTACTACAGCAATTGTTTGGTTGCCCTTGGCTTAAGCATACTTTCAGTATTACTCGTTATTATAAATAATATTATGGATATAATCAAAAAGGAAATCAGCAAAGGAAAAAACTGGTTTGTTTCAAAATCATTAGGGTTAAAGATACTAGTATTCCTAGTGATTTTTGGAATTATCGGAGGAATTGTCTATTTCTTTTTTGGGACAAAAAAACCAATTACAACTTATCAGACCGGTGTCGTTGAAAAGGGGACTCTCGTTGTTGCGGTAACCGGATCTGGCACAGTATCTTCTGCAAATAATACAAATATAACTACTCAAGCAACCGGCGTTGTATCAAAGCTGTACGTAAAAGACGGAGATGTGGTGAAAAGTGGAGATAAGATATTAGACATTGACCTTGATTTGGACGGAAAACAGACATCAGCGCAGGCATGGTCGAGCTATCAAAGCGCAAAAAACAATCTTGATAATGCGCAAGCAAGTATGTACTCTCTCCAATCGACCATGTTTTCAAATTGGGATACCTTCATGAAAGTGGCACAAAATGGTACTTACCAATATGAAGATGGAAGTCCAAACAACATAAATAGATCACTTCCTGAGTTTCATATCGCAAACGATAATTGGTTAGCATCTGAAGCGAAGTATAAAATACAATCAAATGTAATTGCTCAAGCACAAACTTCACTCAATTCTGCATGGTCAGCATACCAGAAAGCATCATCCACTGTATATGCTCCTATTTCAGGCACGGTATCGGGACTTGCCCTTCAAGAGGGGTCTGTCATCTCATCAAATGCTTCATCGCAAAATAGCAATGTAAGCAATACAAAGATAGCAAATGTGAAAACAAATGCGACACCTATAATATCAATTAGTCTCACAGAAATTGATGTTCCAAAAATAAAAATTGGTGATAAAGCAACCATCACATTAGACGCCTATCCTGATAAAACATATACAGGGAAAGTGGTAAGTATCGATACTGTTGGATCCGTCACTTCTGGAGTCTCAACCTATCCAACAGTCATAAAATTAGATACAGACACAACCACAATCCTTCCTAATATGGCAGCATCAGCAAATATAATCACAGCAACAAAAAATGACGTATTAATGGTACCAAGCTCTAGCGTACATCAAAATACAGATGGTACCAGTTATGTGCAAGTGATGAAAAATAACATAACCACAGATATCACTATCGAAGTAGGAGTATCTTCAGATACACAAACAGAAATTATTTCAGGAGTAGTTGAAGGGGATATGGTGGTTACTGCTACTATTGCTGCAGCAACAGCCACATCATCGACCACTTCATCCCCCTTTAGCGCGCTTGGAGGAGCGGGAAGAAATAGTGGGGCAGCATTACGAATGGGTCATTAATATATGATTCAACTTAAAGATGTATCAAAGATATATAAAACTGAAATGGTTGAGACAATTGCGTTGTCTCATGTATCGTTTGAAATAAAAAAAGGTGAGTTTACTGCGATTATGGGCCCTTCAGGAAGTGGAAAGTCGACCCTTATGCATATTCTTGGAGCGCTCGATCTTGCAACGAGCGGAGAATATATTCTGGATGGAGAAGCCGTCTCAAAGCTTACCCAAGATGAGCTTGCTGATATTCGTAATCGTAAAATTGGATTTATTTTTCAGGCTTTTAATCTTCTACCGCGAACGACAGCGATAAAAAACGTGATGTTGCCTATGGCATATGCAGGAATACCAAAAGAGGAGAGATTGGAAAAAGCAAAAAAATATTTGGAAATGGTAGGTCTTAAGGATAAAATGTATCACACATCAAATCAACTATCCGGAGGACAACAACAACGCGTAGCGATTGCGCGAGGGCTCGTAATGAACCCCGCCATTCTTCTTGCAGATGAGCCTACAGGCAATATCGCCTCAGCTCAAGCGGAAGAGGTTATGACTCTTTTTCGAAAATTACATGAAGAAGGACATACCATAATAATGATTACTCATGAACCAGATATTGCTGCTCATGCAAGTCGCATAATTCATGTAATGGATGGCATTATTATTGAAGACGAAATGAATAAAACACTGAGAAAAACTCAAAATAAAAAATAATATGGATATACAAGAACTTATTCTCGAATGCTTTAGCACACTCACCGTAAACAAGATGCGGACTGGATTAGCTATTTTGGGAATAGTTATTGGTATTGGAAGTGTTATTGCTCTCATTTCGCTTGGAGAGGCTAGTCAAAAAATGATTGAAAATCAAATCCAATCTCTTGGATCAAATTTACTCACTGTTCAACCGGGAGGACAATCAAATGGAGCTGTGCGAGGTGCACAAGGAGGAGGTACAACTCTCACACTAGAGGATGCAAAGGCGATCGAGACATCTCCTACTATTACTTCAGTCAAAACAATTTCACCTGAGCTTTCCCGAAGAGCTCAAGTAATTGTAGGGAGAAATAATACGAATACTCAGTTATATGGCGTGTACCCTTCCTATGCTGAGATACGAAAACTCACTCTTTCATCAGGGGTATTTATTACAACTCGGGATGTAGAGACTATGAGTAAGGTCGCAGTTATTGGACCACAAGTAGCTACTGATTTATTTGGAGACGGAGTAAATTCTATTGGGCGAATGATTCGTGTTGGTACTCAATCTCTCAAGGTCGTGGGGGTAACGGTAGCAAAGGGAGGAAGCGGATTTAATAATCAGGACGATATGATATATGTTCCTCTCAGTACAGCACAGAAACAATTGTTTGGAGTGTCTTATTTAAGCTCTATTTCAGTTGAAGCAAAATCGCAAGCCGTTATGACTCAAGCACAAAATGAAGTGGGATATCTTCTCTTGGCTCGACATAAATTCAACGATCCCACTCAGGCAGATTTTTCCATTATGTCTCAGGCAGACATAATGAATACGGCAAATCAAGTAACGGGAACATTTACTACACTCTTAAGCGGTATCGCTGCCATATCTCTTCTTGTGGGAGGGATTGGCATCATGAATATCATGCTTGTAACTGTCACTGAGCGAACTCGTGAAATAGGCTTAAGAAAAGCGTTGGGAGCAAAGCAAAAGACAGTTATTCTCCAATTCCTTTTTGAAGCAATCATTCTCACGATCACCGGAGGAGTTATAGGAATGATATTAGGTATTCTTATTTCGTTTATTCTTTCAAGCACAATGAGTTTGCCTTTTACTATTTCTTGGGGAGCAATATTTCTTGCAATGGGCGTATCAGGAGTGATTGGAGTAGTATTTGGTTGGTATCCAGCGCAAAAAGCCTCTCAATTGCAGCCGATAGAAGCGTTACGATACGAGTAAGAGTAGTTAGTTAAATTGGTTGAATTAGTTATATCAGTTTGAAAAATTATTAATTATTTATCATCTATGAAACCAGTAGTAGTTCTTTTAATCGCAGTGGGAGTTGGAGCATTAGCATTTTATGGGGGGGTACAATATCAAAAAAGTCAGGTAACAACTGGACGTAGCTTTTCCGTGGGTCAGGGGACAGGGAGAACTGGTCAGTCTGGAGCTACAGGAACGAGAAGAATGGGGAATGGTCAGCCCGTTTCGGGAGAAATATTAAGCATGGATGACACATCTCTTACCGTAAAGCTAGCAGATGGAAGTTCAAGAATTGTTTTAATAAACAGTAAGACGATATTTAATACAACTGCAACAGTTGAAAAAACAGAATTAAAAGTGGGGGAAAAAGTGGGAGTATTTGGGACAACTAACGCCGATGGAAGTGTAAGTGCACAAAATGTCCAGTTGAACCCACAATTTCGTATGGGTGGAGCTGGCGTAAACGCAACAGGATCTGCTCGGTAATTTGATATCATCACTATATGATAGGAATAATATCTGTAATCGTTGTTTCTGTACTTCCTTTTCTCTATTTGTTGAGTCAAATTCAGATTGTAGGAAATTTTACTTATGCATGTGCAAATATCGCTGGGTATATTGGAGCCGTACTTCTCTTATGGGAATTTGTATTAGGAATAAAGGAAATTGCACGAAGAATAACTCCTAATCCGGGAGCATGTATTAAGCTTCATATCTTTCTTGGTGTATGGGGAATGTTTTTTGTGTTAATCCATCCTATTCTTGAAATGTTTTCTTATGCAGAAAAGATTGCCTTTTTGTTTTTTCCAGATATTTCTTCAATAACGAGTATTCACATTACATTTGGGAGGATAGCAATACTATTAGTCATTCTCGTTTGGCTAACAAGTACCTTGTTGCGTGGACATGTTTCATATAAAAAGTGGATAAATATTCACTATCTGTCTTATCCCATGATGTTTTTTGTTTTTATCCACGCTTTGAATATCGGAAGTTTTTTACGTGCATTTATTTTTATTAAAGTATATTGGTTTACGTTAATGATTTTTTATCTATTTATTACTCTTTGGAGAGTAGGGATATTTATAAAGAGTAGAAGTAAAATTATTAACACCTAAGATAAATTATAGATAAATTATGAATATAAAAAAAAGTAGCTGGATGATGTTAAGTCTCGTATTGGGAGTGAGTGTCATTCTCTATATTTTTGATGTGCCCGTTATTACTTCTCCGACTCAGATAGTGCCCACCATCATATCCTCGCCCCAAATAATTCCTGCGACAGCAAGTACCTCAAAAAATATTTCCGCTTCAATAGATTATTTTCCTGAAGGGAGAAGTGAAAGTATTACCGTTTCACTTATCATTTCTAATTCTACAATCTCTGAGATGACAGTGAAAAATTCTATGAATGATGGCAAATCACGACAATATCAACTTGCGTTTGAATCTGAAATACAATCACTAGTTGTGGGTAAAGATGTGAAATCACTCAATCTTTCCCGTGTCGCAGGAGCATCAATTACAACGGATGCATTTATGCAGGCGGTAGATAAGATAAAATCTCAAATTTAAGGAATATTAACACCTTATATTTCCGTAAACTGTAGGATGCTTTTGATAGATTAAACCTATTTTATCTTGTGAAGGGTAGAATATTCTTATGGGTTTTTCCAGATTGTTGTGTTTGGATAAAAAGAAGACCATGCAAACCAATAGGACATTCGGCTTGAGGGAACTTCCAAAGATTCTCCTTTTAAAGCTCCACTTATCGCCCTACCTTCAAAGCTCCACTGTGAATGGGTTTCATTATCTTCAAGTACATTATTTATTAAAGTGAAGGTTAGTAATTTATCTTCAATATATCTACGATAGATGTGTGTAGTTTCATTTGCCGCATTATAGATAAGAACCGTATGCCATCCATCAATAGTATCATTAATCACCTGTTTTTCTTGAATTTGAGAAAGGGGATAAAATTTAGCTGTTTTATGGATAGTAATACCAATACCATTCGTGTAGCTGTCGATATCATTTCTTATTTTAACGTTCTGTAACAGGCTGAGGCCTGTTTTTCGCCCCGTATACTTCTGAAAGAAAGAATGATAGAAGTCAAGATCAAGTTGCGGCTGTAAAACAAGTATATTTTTTTTGTCTTGTATATTTTTCCATTTAGTCTGACTTATTGGTGGCCCCATGTCTAATCGAGAATCGCTATAGTGGCCCGAAATAGCCTCTCCAGTGAGCTGAATCCACTCAGAATCAGTTTCTTTATCATACATAATGAGATTTCCATGATAGAGATTTCCTAAGACGCCAAAACTGAGTGTTTTATCATTGATCTTTCTTTTATATATAACAGGAGTATTTGTGAGTAAACACGTTGTTATAATAAGAGGCTGCCCATCAATTGTGTCGTTCACAATATGGTGATATCCGAGAACGAAGGCGGGAAATACATAGATATTATTTTTTGATTGGAAATAGTACACATCATCGTTTGGTTGTAGAAAAAAAGATGCTGTTTCTCTATCTACATAAGGGGGGTTGATTAGGTCGGGAAAAAGCGTTTTAAGAGGTTGCCCCCAAATATGCGATTCGCTATAGAGAGAAGGATGCGTGAATTGAGGAAGTGCTTCTTGTGAATGAATGATTTTATTTTGATATATCATCATCCCCACACTTCCAGTCACCGCAAGGATACAAACAAAAAAAAGTTTCTTATTGAAAAAATGTGACATGAGTTTCAACATGGACAATCTTTTATGGAGCACGCACAAGACTGCCCACCAATTTTTTCTACCGTATCAGTCTTTGTGCAAGTAGCGGGACATATCTTAGAAGGAATGCTTTCCATTGGGAATGATCTAGAAACTCCATTACATACACAAACCTTCCACCTATCAATAAGTCCTCCAGGGCAATGAGTGCATGTTTTATACCCTGCAACATCACCTTCACAGGTAAAATTTTTACCTTTGGCAGGGGGAGGCGAAGGAAGGGGAGGAGGTGGAGGAGGTGTGGGTTGAATTAAGGGGATAGATGCTTGCTTCAGGCTTGTAAATGCACTAATCGGAGTGGGTGTGTCAATCTCATTTTCCTTCGTAATTTCAGATAGAGGTATAGCAGGAACTATTGTAAAAACGCGAGTTGACCCAATTTTTCCACTCGTCACATACATAGGAATATATAGGGTTTGTGCAGCCAGACTTCCCAAGTCATAGTAGGCAACATACGCTTCATCAACGATAACAGTTCCACTTGTTGCTTCGCCTTGACTAAGGATAATGGGAGCTATACTTTTTTTTGGATCAGAATACTCCTTTAGTGACTCTTCAAGAGTCTGACGCTTCACCTCTTTTTCTGAAAGAAAAAAACGTGTTGAATTGACAAAATTTGAAATAATACCACCATTTTTTGAAATTTGAACATCAATAAAACTCATCTCAGAGGCAAAGGTGTTTGCGCCAAGATCACACACAGGACTTGTACTTGGGAATGTTTTTATTACATTTTCATCTATGATAGATAATCCCCTAAGTTGTTTTTTATATCTAATAATAAAATAATTAGCAGAGGAGCTATCAATTGAATCAAATAAAAAAAGACTTGAGAGCCCAAGTTTTGATAATTGGGTGTTAGATATAGTTTTTGCACTCGCTTCAGAAATAAGGGCGCCGGATGGTGTTGCAGCATCATGGAATTTATACACTCCAGAGCTATTAATAATATTATAGTAACGGGGATTAGTTGTTGATAAATCTTGAAATTGATAACTAATTGTCCCGGCATAATCTCCTGCAGAATAGGCTGGAGGACTGAGATTAAATTTTATAGCTTCTTCATTAGCCTGCTTTTCAACAATATTAGTTCGGAGCTTGTATATGTAAAGAGAGCTTGGAACGTTAGCAAGATTACATGCATTTGCAGCAAAGACAGTAAATCCTGGAATAAGATAGTTAATAGATCGAGAGTTTTGCAACTCAGGCGAAAGTTGAAATTTAAAATCATATTTAATAGGTGTTGGGATAGGAAGTCTTGCCTTACTCATTCTATCTTGATAGTCTTTTTTCATAGCATCCGCATCTTCCTTATTGATAAGAAGCGTTGATACATCTTGCTTGGACGCTGAGGGGAGAGATAGATTGGAAGCTGTGTTCATTCCTGATGGTCTTATATCAGTATCTGTATTTGGCCTCATCTGTTGGGATGTGGGAGATGATTTTTGAGTCGGTCCTCCTTTAACAAAAGGAGTTGAAAAATTATCTGCTTTGCTTCTATATATTGATTTTTGATTAAGTACGATATATATTACAATCGAAAGAATAAGTACCACAAAACAAACAATCGCAGCAATAATAAAAGGCTTTTTACTCGAGGAAGAAGGGGAAAGCGGAACTAGTATGGGCGATTCAGTATTTTCCATAGATATATATTGATTGTATGTCATTTATTAATAATATACAATCCATCCATCACCGCCACACATAGAGACTTCAAAAAAAATTGATTCTTCCCCTCTAATAAGGTATTCTGAAAAGTACTAATGGAAACTGATTTTCAAAATATACTAAATAAACTCTACACCCGGTCCTCGTCTCCTTTGGATGATTTTTTGTCGGAAGAGACATATATTTTAGCTATTGAGAGCGTATTTAGCTGCGTAGTTATCACAGACAAGCAAGGCGTGGTTCAATATATAAACCCTGCTGTTGAGCGAGTAACTGGATACCTTCGTAAAGAAGTAATAGGGAAGAAGGTTGGATTATGGGGAGGGGAAATGGACGACTTATATTATCAAAATTTGTGGAAGACGATAAATAAAGGAGATGTTTTTAAAGGAGAGATTAAAAATCATAGGAAAAATGGTGATTTTTATACAGCAAAAATTGCCATTTCTCCCATAAAAAAAGGCGGGAAAATAATTGGATTTATCGGCACAGAGGAAGACATAACTCTTGAGAAAAGAATACAAAAAGAAAAGGAAGAATTTATCTCTCTTGCATCTCATCAACTCAGAACACCCCTTGGAGCTATGAAATGGGGATTGGAACTTCTTGCTGATAGTAATCCTAAGTTGCAATTTGACATTTCAAATATCGCAGTACAAAATCAACTCATGATTGATCTTGTTAATAGGCTGCTCATCGTTATTCGCATAGCAGATAATAGAATACCGATAAAAAAAGATATGGTAAATATCAACACCTTCACACAATCAATCATCTCTAGTATTCAACTTAAATTACAGAAAAAAGACATTATTCTTTCCGTTCATAATCCTTATAAAAAATTATTAGTATCTACTGATGTAATCCTACTTCAAGAAATACTATTAAATATGTTAGATAATGCAATAAAATACTCAAATACTAAAGGAAAGATTTCACTTCAATTAAAAAAAGAAGCGACCCATTGGTCTTTCATCATTACAGATGGTGGCATAGGGATTCCATCTCAGGAGCTTCCCCATATTTTTAGCAAGTTTTATAGAGGAAGTAATTCAGTTAGTATTCCGGGTACCGGCCTAGGTATGTATATTATCAACACTTACACACATCTATTAAATGGGACTATTAAAATAAAAAGTATATTAAATAAGGGGACAGAGATAGTGTGCACTTTTCCTATACGTTAAAATAGCCTGTATACTTATTAAGTTGTCAATTACTTATTCATTTTATGAACAATATACTCATTGTGGATGATGACACTATATACAGAGACCTCATTAAGAGAAAACTAGAATCAGAGGGCTATTCAGTGACTGAAGCAAAAAGTGGGAAAGAGGCCTTAGATATTATGAAGATGCAGGGCAAAAATATTCAACTTATTCTTCTTGATTTGAGAATGCCGGAGATGGATGGACAAACGTTTTACTACGAACTTAAGAATAAGCTACATTTAGATGTGCCAACAATTATTCTTACTAATCAATCTGTTGCAGTATACCCCTCTGATTTACGAGATTTTGTGGTAAAAACAGATATTACTTTGGATGAATTAATGAAAAAAATAGAAGGATATTTTATATGAATCCTTTTCCAAAATTGGCAGGTTGGGCATTGGTGCTGAACACAATCTACGTGGTCTGGCTGTTGTTTACCAAAACCAACCCTTTTTTTGTCTTTTTGGAATGGGGTGTATTTATTCTTACTCTCTTATTTATTATCAATAATAGTAAACGCACCTATATTCTAAGCGGAGGGCCCCATTCTTTAAGACCAATCGTCGATATATTCTTAACTATCAAAAATGAGAATATATCTCAATTTGAGAAAACCGTAAAAGCAGCAAATAGTATCTATTATCCGAATAAACGTATATATATATTGGACGATGGGGGAAGAAAGGAAGTGGAAGAAATTGCAAAAAAATACAACTGTACATATTTTTCACGGTTTAACAAGGAGATTCTCACCTACAAAGCAGCAAATATGAATTATGGGCTACGAAATTCTTATGGTTCATTTATCCTTACGCTTGATGCTGACATGATAGTAGATCCCACAATACTAGATGAATTACTTGGGTTTTTTAAAGATGAAAAAGTAGGATTCGTCTCAACACGTCAAGGTTTTAACATTGATGAAAAAGACTTTAACCATGAAAATCTATTTTACGAATATATGCAAACGGGGAAAAATTATCAAGGCGTTGGAATCAGCTGTGGATCAGGTGTGATTTATCGAAGATCTGCTCTTGAAGCGGTGGGTGGATTTCAAGAATGGAATATAGTTGAGGATCTTTACACTTCATACGTGATTAATAGTAAGGGTTATAAATCAGTTTACATCTCTCAGAGCTTTAGCTACGGAGACGCACCAACAGACATTGCCGCAATTTACAAACAAAGAGGAATATGGGCTCAAGATACCCTACGTCTTCTCATCTATAAAAATCCCCTCTTTCAAAGAGGGCTCTCATTTCTCCAAAGGCTTCAATATTTTGAAATTGGATATTCGTATATTGTGAGCGGACTTCTTTTTCCTTTGATTTACGTAATGAATATATATTCACTTGTAGCAAATGACCCCATCATCACTCTCGGTAAAGAATGGTATATCCTTCTTCGTGCCCCCTCATTCTATATGTCTCTTCTTATGTTTGGAACCCTTTCAAAAGGTGTAGATTCCATGCGCATGTGGGCCTCCTTATTTCCAGTCTATTTAGTAGCCTTTTTCAAGGCGCTTCTTTATAAAAAACCAGTATACAAAGTAACTCCAAAGGGATTAACACCTAAACGCAATTTGGTTCTCGTTATTCCTCAAATGGCTTTTATTATAAGTGGCATTTTTGCTGTGTTTTATCACCTGTTTAAATTTGGGATAACTTGGATTCTCATTATTAATACCTATTGGGTCTGTGTTATGGTATATTTTATCTCAGCAATCATTCCGAAGGCTTTTGCATTCAATACACACAATGGGAAAAAAAATACTCATCATTGAAGATGATCCAAGCGTAAGAAAAATGCTTGAGGATAAGCTAAAAAGTAGCAATTTTGAAGTAATCATCGCTTCTGATGGTGATATGGCCATTCAGCTATTTAAAAAAAATAAACCTGCTCTTGCCATCATAGATCTTATCATTCCCAAAAAAAGTGGATTTCAAGTCATTGAAGAGATTAGAATAAATTTAAAGTCCGAAACTCCAATTATTGTATTGAGCAATCTCGATCAGCCACAGGATAGAGAGACTGCCATGCGCCTGGGAGTAAATGAATATATTGTAAAGTCGAATATTTCTTTAAGAGATTTAATGGTAAGTATCAATCAACTTATTAAGGAGTATACGAAATAAAATAACAACTGATTAAGAGAATAAATCTGCCCGAATTATGAGTGCTTCTTATGAGTTGATTACTAATCATACTACGGTAAGTAAGTATGAAGCTTTCCAAAAATAAGGCCAGTATAAAAATATTTTTGCGACCTATTTTTTGTCTCTTAAGAGACGCGAGTTCTGTTTCGTGCTGTCTTTAAAAAAAAGAAGTGTACCAATCCGGAACTAAATTCAAGCAGGTTTATTCTCCCTAACTCAATCTGAATACATTATACCACACTTTTTCAATAATTGGGGGGTATTTAATACTACGTAATATGTCATTGCAAGCGATCAATTAATAGCGAAGCAATCTTTCAGCGGAGAAAGATTGCCACGTCTCCCGACTTAGTCGGGATCCTCGCACTATCATTATTATGATTTATTTCTCTAAATCCAATATTTCATCTATCCGTATTTTAGCCACGAATTCAGGTACGTGGGAAACAAGAATCATCATGCCTTGATAGGAGCTCAGCGCTTCTGCGATACGAGGGAGATGACGGAAGTTGATGTGATTTGTTGGCTCATCAAGAATGAGAAGTCCTGGTTTTAGTAAAACAAGACGGGCAAATGAAACAAGCCCCTTTTGCCCTTCAGAAAGCGTTCCAATTTTTGAATATATGTGTTCATTTGTAATAAGAAATCCAGCAGCAACAGATCTGATTTGCTGTTCGTAGATAGTGGCATTAGCTTCTTTTACTGCTTTTGTAAAACATTCATATACCGTATCACTAAAATCGAGTGTAGAAAAATCCTGGCGATAATAGCCGATACGAATACCAGGAGATAAAGCTACGCCTTGGGCAGCTCCTCTTGCGAGGCCCTCAATAATGGTGCTTTTTCCTATCCCATTGGGGCCTTTTATAAGAAGGTGCTTCCCCTTAACAAGAAATATCCGAGACTGTTTTGTTATCTCTTTATGATCCCTCATTATGGTAAAAGAAGATATCTTCATGTCTTCGTTCACCAACCCCTCTTGTGTAGGAATAATAAATTGGCGAATTGTTTTGTCCTCTCTTCGAACTGCTACTTTCTCACTCTCCATTTTCTCAGCCTTCTCTCTCATTTTTTTTGCGACAAGTCGCATTTTGCCGCCCTTGTGAGCAAAGAAGTTCGATCTATCTTTATTTTCTTGTATTCCTCTTTCCATTTGAGCATTTTGTCTCTGTTCTCGTTCAATGCGAACTGCTATCTGTTCTACCACATCATTATAATTTCCCGCATATTGTTCTATTTTTTTTGTGAAGTTATCAAGGTAGAGGACGCCCTCAGTAAACGCATTCAAAAATTCCGCATCATGGGAAATTACGATTACGCTTTTTTTATAGTTCATAAGAAAGTTGGTAAGATGTGCGATGCCTGTAGAATCAAGATTGTTCGTAGGCTCATCAAGAAGAAGAAGATCTGGATCTTGAATAAGAGCTGATGCAAGAAGGAGTCGGGCTTGTTGACCGCCCGAAAATGATTTGATTATTTTATCCAATGGGGCTTTGAGGTTAACTGCATCAAGAACGCCGCTGAGCCTCCTTTGGAGTTCGTGATTTTCAACTCCTCCGAGCCATTTTTGAAAATATTGTTCCACAGTGAGCGCCATATCGCCAAGAGCTATTACCTGATGAGCTGTGGCAATAATAAGACGCTTATCTACTGAAATTTCTCCTGAGGTTGGTTCTAATTTTTTTGTGATGAGTTTAAACAGAGTACTTTTGCCTGCTCCATTTTGACCCATAAGAGCAACCTTCATGCCCTTACGGACAGAAAAGCTCACCTCATCTATGATGATTTTGTCATGCCCAAAGTCAAAGGAGACTTGAGAGAACTTAATTATGGTTTCCAGAGCCTCTATTTTACTCTATTTTCTTTGATTTTTTCATCAAAAGTACATAGCTTCCTATCGCTATAGCAATGAGAGTAATACCTACAATTGGTCTATAAGCAATCCAAGCGATGGCAATAACGATACTGGAAACTCCAAGAGTCAAGAGAAAAGATACAAGACCGACTCCGGCTCCAATAATATTTCCGATGAAGGGGACAACGCTTCCCAGAACTGGAAGAACCCCCAGGATAAGTTGAAAGCCGATGAACATAAGGATTACTCCTACAAAGCGTACTATCCACGTCATTGCGACATTTGAATCTTGAGCATTCTTGAACATTTCTTGGGCGGTTGACTTTCCAAGTTGAATCATGCTAATTGTTTCTCCATTTTTTGTTTGATAGGGGACAAGTGAATCTCCCGATTGCTTATATACAATACTTATCTCTTGAGGCGCTATAGCTTCATAACGGATACGCGTATTTCCTATTTCAGGTATCGTAACATCTTTTGTTTGATAATAGATAATGTCTCCCACAAGCTTTAATTGATCTAAAGGTATCGTTTTTTGAGCATCAAGCATCGCTTGAGTGACTGTGAGCTGTTTGTATCCAGAGAGTGCTGAAATCATATCTTCTGAGATTGTGTATGCTCCAACCGTTACTCCTTGAGAAATCCATTCCTTGCTTTCAAATAACTTTGTTGAAGGATTTGGGTGGGTAGAAGCTTCTTTAAAGCTTGTTGAATCAATAAGTGAGTCTGACCATCCCTTTTCATACGTATAAGTGGTAGTCGTGTCTGTTCCACCCCCTATTTTTTCAGTCGTTTTACTGGTGGATTTTTCTTTCCATTGATACACTTCAACAACTCGCCTCATTTTAAGGGCACTTCCACTTATTCCAAATTCTCCATCAGCGAGCATACTCGGAACAGTTGCCACGCCTGAGAAGTGAATAAGCTTCCCCTCAGAAGCAACATCTTTTTTATCTGGAGAAACAGATACGACAACGGAGAGCCCCTCCTTCAGACTTTGTTCAGTTTTCACCGCGCGTCCCTCATTCCAAAACAGAAGAACAATTGCTCCGATGATAAGAAGAAATCCGAAAAAAATATTCTTGAAGGAATTACCGATACGAGAAAACCATGAGGTTGAGGTGGTCTCTGTTGTAGTCATATGACACCATTATACGCCCATTAAGACAAGTATGGCTGATTTAATCAAGATTAATATCCTGGGGAAGGAGTAAGACGGAGATTCGCAACAAGTTAACTACTTCGTGGAAGGCGAGAATCTGCTTTTTAAAATCCAATTCTTGGGGAGTAAGGTTTACGGGGACAGTAATCGATACGGGGAGCACCTTGTCAATCTTGATGGTTTTGAGGGGATCAATATAGATGCTTTTTTTATCAATATTAAAATTATTATCTATAGGAACAACCACGTTAACTGCAATGTCTTTTTTTACATGGACATTAGCAGTAATAGGGACATCGAGCTTGAGGGGAATATTTGCCTTTATTGGTAAACTAACATTAATAGCGCCCAGAAGGGGGACGCTGGCAGAAGTCGTTAGTGTTTGGTCAATAGGAATCGTTTGATCTATGCTAAACGTTTGACTTATGGGGATATCAGTATCAATGGGCACAATCGTGTTAACAGGGATGCTGTCTTTTACCCGTACGGAGCTTGGAATTACCGAATAGATATCTATAACGTCTTTCAGTAATATATCCATTTTAACTGGGATATTTTGATTGACTTTAACATCAATGTGTATTTTTTTGTTTACTAAAGCAACAAGCGACTTGTCTATTGAATCGGTAAGAATTTGGACTCTTCCTCTCACATAGAGATAGACGAAAAATAGGAGGATTATAATGATGACAGAGGGGAGTAGGGGGTAGATAAATTGATAGATATATCCAAAAATATTTTTCTTAGGTGTGTTTTCCATACATCTACTGTAATTTACAGTGTATGAGAAATACACTTCTACGTCAATTGATAATAGGCTATCTCGCAAATATGAGTAAATGGGGCTGCCGGCAGGGAAATTATAGCCAAGGGCTATGATATACTTTACTGAGGCTAAAATATAGTTGGAGGGTTGGCAGAGTGGCTAATCGCGCGGGTTTCGAAAACCCGTATCCCGCAAGGGATGCACAGGTTCAAATCCTGTACCC
>Ga0194063_10000729_pt1 | contig 23306 bp, 20 predicted proteins | sample SepL3720m_MetaG_FD_155459 | JGI IMG/M metagenome (GOLD analysis project Ga0194063, IMG submission 155459) | Anoxic zone freshwater microbial communities from boreal shield lake in IISD Experimental Lakes Area, Ontario, Canada - Sep2016-L373-20m | ecosystem: Environmental > Aquatic > Freshwater...
GGAAATACATCACCGGGTGACGCAACGAACGGTCAATCCCCGCGCGAAGCAAGGCGTCCTGTTCAGTAGTGGTTGGGATGGCGAAAGACATCGGCTTGGAATATAAAATCGAAATTATGGTTTGGTGAGTTCCGCGGCAGAAACTTGAGGTTTGCCGACTTCACTGCGAAGCGCAGCGACTTGTTCGGCTTTTACGGCGGAAGCCTTGTTGCCAAAACTATTACGAACGTAGGTGAGCACACCAGCGATCTGCTCGTCCGTCTGATAGGCAAGTGCTGCCATGCCGCCTGGCATGATGTATTCCGTTCCCTTGACCGAGATTGGACCTTGGAGGCCGCGCAGCTGGATGCGAATAAGATTGGAGACCGGACCCATGACCCACTCCGAACCGGCAAGCGGGGGAGCAATCGCACCACCCTCGCCATTTTGTCCGTGGCAGGCAGCACAGACGAGGAATTGGGATTTGCCAATCGCCATGGCCGCTGGATCGATAGGAGCGTCCACTGCGACGACTGTGTCCATCGCCTTGGTGTCAACAGCAGGTGCGGAAGCGAGTTTTTTGGCGGTGTCAGAACCAGGCACGATCTGCGCAGGCAGCTCAACCGCCACCGGCTTGGAAGCAGCAAGCTGCTTGCTCACGACAGGTATGGCAGCGTCAATCGCTTCGGCGGAGAGGTTAGTGGCTTGAGCCGCATCGATCTTCGCCTTAGTGGCGTAGCGTGGCTTGGCAGCCGCATCTTCGAGAGTTGTCGGATCAGAGTGATTAAACACCCAGATCACTGCGAGCAGCAGCGCAAAGATAAAAAAGGTGCCGATACCCCACCAGAAAGTAGTGAAGCGAATAATCAGATTGTCGCGGGATGGATCCATGTTCGAAAAAAAGGAAACTCAGTTAGAAACGTTTGCGGACTCGAGGATGCGAGGGTCGCGGTTCGCATAGAGCGAATGCTGGCCTAGGGCGCGGATGAGGATGAAGATGAAGGCCGAGCCGATGGTGACAAAAGCAAGGATGTCGCCCCAGAATGCTCCGGGAATGGCCACTTGGATATCGCCGAAAACTTCTGGCTTGATGTGACCGAGGGAGACACCGCGCTCAGGGATCGTGATCAGATAATGATCGAGGGCGTGCATGCAGAGCGTGTAAACGGCGACGATCGAAAGCATTTTCGGATTCTTCTTCAGCCAAGCTTGGAGCAGGACCACAAAAGGAACGACGAAGTGACCGAAAACGAGGAAGTACATGGCAATGTTCCAGTTACCCGTATTCCGAATCGAGAAGTAGGAGGTTTCCTCAGTGATGTTCGCATACCAGATCAGGAAAAACTGTGAGAAAGCAATATAGGCCCAGAAGGTGGTGAACGCGAACATCAGCTTACCCATGATGTGGAAGTGTTCCGGGGTGGTCACATGCTTGAGATGACCCATGCTTTTCAGCCAGGTGCAGACGAGAACAATGACAGCCATCGAGTTCAGCGCAGTCCCAGCGAATAGGTAGACACCCCACATCGTCGAGAACCACTTGTAATCTAGGCCCATCAGGAAATCGAAACCGGTGAAGGTGATCGTGAGTGCGAAGATGATGAGAGGGTAATTGGAGTGGTAGCGCGCAGTGAGCAAACGAGCCGTTCCGGGATTCGGGTCGGTGTCTTGTGCTGTTGAGAGTTTCCGAAGGCCGTAGATCACGGTGCTAAGGCCGATGCCATAGAAAGCGAAGCGACCGTACCAAAATGGCATGTTCATGAACCAATACTTGTTGGCGAGGAGATGCTCGTGGTGATGAAGGTATTCTTTCACCGAGCCTGGAGCTGCGCGGTGGATGTTCATCCACTCATAGAGATAGACTTGAACCTGAGGGAACAGCAGCGGAAGACCGAAAAGGAAAACCCAAGGAAAGGTCGAACCGAGGTTTTCAAAGGTCCGCCGGACAGAAGTCCCCCAACTGGAGTTAGAGACATTGTGCAACAAGGTCCAGAAGACCCCACCGATCGACAGCGTCAGGAAATAATAAAAGGCGAACAGCCAGGAATAGGCAAAGGGCCCGCGAAGTTTTTCAGGTGCGTAAAACAACAAATACAAGCTGGCAGCGGTGCCCAGAACGGCAACGAGCAAGGCCATGTTTTTCACTTTCGAGACCTTGGAGGTATCGAGGTGATCGCCGTTGATCGCGATGTCTGCGGAGGTGACGTGGTGGTGAGCCATTACGATAAAGTCAGTGAAAAGTTAGTGAGCTTTTGTTTGTGCCTCTTTGGCTGTCTGCAGCGTGCGGACGTAGGCGATGATCGCCCAACGGTCCCGAACCGGAATGTTGTAACCATAGCCGCCCATCATCCCCTTGCCATAGGTGATCGTCTCAAAAATACGACCATCGGGATAGGAGGCTGACTTGAAATTATCCATGTGGAAATTAGCAATGCCCGGAACCCCATATTGACCGGTGATTCCTAGGCCATTTCCCGATTTACCATGGCAGACGGCACAATAGATTCCGAAACGTTCCTTGCCGCGCTGAATCAATGCGGAAGCGGACTCGGCGGTTAGCTCTAACTCCTGTGGCATGCCCGAACCGAAATAATCACCGACGTGACCGGTATAATAATAGCCGGTTTGGCCGCCAAATTCATATTCTGGAATTCCGCCAATGGATTGAACGCCCGCTTCGTTGAAGCCGCGCGGCTGGGTTTGACCGACTGGCAGGCGGCTGCCGTGACCGTCGGCGAAGAATGCGTCAGGCTTCTGGGCGCGGAGTTTGTCCTGATCGTCCATATCTGGGAAGATCTGGATGGGAGGCTTGGAAAAGTGCTGTCCGCGGACTCCGAAGACTCCGACGACGAGCAACGCAATCAGTGCGTAAGCGAGGAAAAAGTAGCGCATGAGAATTTAGCGGAAAAAGTTAAGAGGGATGAAAGTCATGGCTCGGGTCATCAATCCTCTTCTTCGACGAGTTCGATGTTAGCCCCGCCGATTTCAGCGAGCAGTTCGCGGGTACCATTGGGCGTGAATTTAGGATCACGAGCTTCGATCGCGATGAAAAATCCATCATCCGTTGCCTTGCGAAATTGATCACTCGCAAACAACGGGTGATTGAGGCGAGGAAGTTGAATCAATCCCAATAAACCAAAGAGAACCGTAAACCCAGAAAATAGGATCGTCAGCTCGAACATGATCGGGAAAAACGCAGGCACTGTGAAGATGTTCACGGGCTTCGACTGAACCACTGTAGGGTAAATCACCACCTGGGTTGTGTAGGCGAGAGCAAAGGCCGTTGCGGTGCCGGTCATGCCGCCGAAGAATACGAACCATGGCAAGATCGAGCGTTTTATGCCCATCGCGCCATCGAGGCCGTGGATCGGATAGGGAGAATAACAATCCCATTTCCTAAAGCCGGCATCACGGATTTTTTCAGCGCCCTTGTAAAGAGCGGATGCGCTCTTGAACTCGGCGAGGTAGCCGTAAACGCGTTTGCGGGTGGTGCTCACTGTTGTAGAATTTAAAGTTAGGCGTTAAAATTATTTGGAAGAAACCAATTCCTTTTGATAGGCGGCTTCGATCACAACACCGTGGTCTGCATGCTCTTGAAGATCGTCATGGTGAGGATCAGACTCAAGAAGAGTCCATTTAACCTCTGCAATGTTGATACAAGGTAGGAAGCGCAGGAACATCAGGAAAAGAGCGAGGAACAAGCCAATCGTACCGACAAAGGTCATCAGTTCGACGCCGCTTGGCGAGTAGGTCTTCCAGTCGCCAGGCAAGAACATCCGCGCCAAAGTCGTGCAGATAATCACAAAGCGCTCGAACCACATACCGACGTTGACACACATGGCAACGATCATGATCACCCAGAGGTTTTCGCGGCATGCTTTGAACCAGAAAACTTGGGGCGAAAGCACGTTGCAACTCATCATCGCGGCGTAGGCCCACCAGTATGGACCCGCGATCCGGAACTTGAAGGCGTCCATTTCATAAATCGAACCCGAGTAGAAAGCGACGAAGAGTTCCATCAGATAGGCATAACCGACGATCGTACCCGTTAGCAGGATGATCTTCGCCATGTTGTCGATGTGCTTCATGGTGATCAAATCCTGCAAACCATAGATGAAACGGGCAGGCACCATAATCGTGAGCACCATCGCGAATCCACCGAAGATGGCACCGGCGACGAAGTAGGGCGGAAAGATCGTGGTGTGCCAGCCGGGTACCACGGAAGTCGCAAAGTCGAACGAAACGACCGAGTGAACCGAAAGCACCAGTGGTGTGGAAAGCGCTGCGAGGAGCAAGTAAGCCATTTCATAGTGGCTCCACTGGCGATTGCCACCGCGCCAGCCGAGTGAGAAAATCCCGTAGAGGATTTTGCGAATGCCTGGCTTGCAGCGGTCGCGGATCGTCGCGAGGTCAGGGACCATTCCGAGATACCAGAAGATCAGTGAAATCGTGAAGTAGGTCGAAACCGCAAACACGTCCCATAACAGCGGCGACTTGAAGTTCTGCCAAATCGCATTGGCGTTTGGCACGGGTGCGAGGAACCACGCGAACCAAACGCGTCCGACGTGGAAGGCGGGGAAAATACCCGCGCAAATCACGGCAAAAATCGTCATGGCTTCGGCAGCACGGTTGATGGATGTCCGCCAGTTTTGGCGGGTCAGGAACAGCACTGCTGAGATGAGTGTACCCGCGTGACCGATACCGATCCAGAACACGAAGTTAGTGATATCAAAGCCCCAGAAGACCCGGTTGGACATACCCCAAACTCCCACACCGGTGGAAACGAGATAAGTCAAACCACCGCCAACGCCGATGAGGGCGATGAGCGCGGATGGAATGAATAGCAACCACCACAAGAGCGGTTGGCGATTTTCCAATACACCGCAAATGCGTTCGGTGATCCAATTGTATGAACGGCCGCTGAGGATGAGCTTTTCGCGCTCAAGCACCGGGAGTTTTACTCCGGTGTGGTTCTCAGGTGCAGTATGGGTGGTAGAAGCCATGTTTGATGAAAAATTGGAAGCTCAGATGAAAACAAATCAGGCCATGTGGATGGTCGCCTTGCCGACGAATTTCGCGTCCGGCATCGCCGGATTCGGGTTCTTGACGCGCGCCAGATAACTGGTGCGCGGCCGGGTTCCGATGTAGTTGAGAAGATCGTAGTTACGGTCGATGCGCTTGCTGCGACCGAGTACGGATTTCTCTTCGTCGAGAAGATTGCCAAAAGTGATAGCACCGGCAGGGCAAGCGTCTTGGCAAGCGGTCTTCACCGAATCCACAGGGATGCGGAGAGTGTTGACGTTGACTTGCATCTCGGTCGAGACCATGCCAGCGACGAGAGCCTCTTGCTTTTGGCCCTGCTTCTGACGAATGACCGAATCCTTGAGACGTTGCACACAGTAGGTGCATTTCTCCATCACACCGCGCATGCGTACCGTGACATTCGGATTCTTCTGAAGGTGAGGTGCTTCACCCACTTGTTTCTCGCCGAATGGTCCCTTATAAAGATTATTAGAGATAAGCGGGTTGCGCTTATTATAGTCGAAATAGTTGAACCGTCGCGCCTTGTATGGGCAGTTGTTTGCACAATAGCGCGTTCCGATGCAGCGGTTGTAGGCCATCGCATTGAGACCGTCTTCCGTGTGGATCGTCGCATTGACTGGGCAAACGGTTTCACAGGGCGCGGACTCACACTGGACGCAAGCGACCGGTTGCGGAACCATTTCCGGATTGCCTTCGTCGAAGGTGTTATCTTTTTGCGCTGCAAAGTAACGATCCATCCGGATCCAATGCATTTCGCGACCCATGGCGACCTGCTTTTTACCGACAATCGGAATGTTATTCTCCGATTGGCAGGCAACGAGGCAGGAGTTACAACCCATGCATGAGGAGAGATCGATCGACATACCCCATTGATGGAGAGGATCGCTGAGCAGCGGCTTGCCGGCACGGTCCTGTGGCTGGTAAAGCGAGACCGTCGGTGGGGCGTGGGCGTCGTTGCCTTGCTTCGCAACGCTAGCGAGCTGGGCGGCGAACGAACCTTTTTCCTCGTCGCCAAGGGTCGAAACCTCACGGGCGAGAGCACGGCCATACATCGCATTGTGCTCTTGCGTGAGGGCCACCGAATAACGGCGATTGGTCGGAGTCGCCTTCGCACCGGTGGCGAAATAGGCGGTGGCTACGGTGCGCAGCGGATAGGCGTCGAAGCCGCGGTTTACACCGACGAGTCCGACGTGGGATGCGTTTTTCGGTCCGCGTGCCAGTTCGTCGTGTTCGTCGAAGCCTTGGCCGTAGCCGAGCGGGATGACGATCGTGTTCTCAGCTTGGCCGAAGGAAACGAGGACTGGGATTTCCAGCGACTGTCCGTTCACCACTACCTTGATCATCGGGGATGTGCGGTTTTGTGCCTCATCGTCAGGAGATCGGGATGCAAAGTCCGTTTCGAGTTGGATAATCTGGTCGTAGATTCCCAGTTCCTTGGCCGTGCTAGGTGCGACGAGCGCGACGTTATCCCACGTGAGCTTAGAAATCGGGTCCGGTGCCTCTTGCAGCCAGCCATTATCAATCCAGCGACCGTCAAAGATCGACGAGTCCGTTGCGAAAATCACTTCGAGTGAATCCTTCGTCGGTGGAGTCGCAATGATTGGAGCAGACAGGTCACCGCGCAGTTTCGGGTTAGCGATCGGATAGGAAGAACCTGCGAGGAAACCATCGCGAAGAAGCTTTTTCCAAACAGTGTCCCCTGCCCCGCCGACTGCGGAGAAAGTCGTGCGAACTGCGGTGTAGGCGGGTGAGGCCGCGCCTTTATCACCTTCCCCATTGAGAAGCTTACCGTCACCGGAAAGCAACGCGAGAAGAAGCTCCAACTCAGAAACGCAATCCTTATAGAGCGGCAGAATCATCGGTTGTACTACGGTGTAGGCACCACTCGCACTGCGAGCATCCGACCAAGATTCCAAATAGTGGGCGGCAGGCAGATGCCACGTCGAAGCATGGGCCGTCGCATCCGTGCGGGTACCTAGGTGGATACTAGTCTTCAGTTTGGCATAAGATTCGGCGAACTTGAGATCGGCCGGAGCATCGTAAAGTGGATTTGAAGGTGTTAAGACGATGAGCGTATCGACAACCTTCGCGTCGATGTCATTTTTCAGCGCCGTTAGATTGCCGAGACCCTTCGTTTCGGTTTGGACGGCAAGGAGCGGCTTGCCCTCGCCGATGTTGCCAAGCGCTTGGTTGATTGCATGGGCGAGCAGGTGAAGCGCAAGCGATTGGCGGGAACCTGCAAGAATCAAAGATTTCCCGGCGTTCGCTTTGAGGTCATCAACCAGACCATTGACCCATGCAACATGCTTCGGGTCGGAAAGTTCTGGAGAGACGATGGCCACACCGGCTTTCACGCCGAGTCCACGAGCGATTTGGGCAGCGACAGCCGTAACTTGACTAGGCGACACCCGCAGGCGGTGATCCGCCATGCCACCAGTGAGGGTGAATGCCGCTTCCACCGAGTAGAGGCGATTCATTTTCGAGGCATCAGGCTTGCCTTCGTAGGATTTACCCTCGGGCTTGCGGCGGTCGAAAAACGCGGTAACAGGTCCTTGCGAATCGGTACCGGCAAAGTCGCAGTCGAGCGAAACAATGCGATCGGCTTTGGCGAAGTCCGCAACCAGCTTCACCCCGTCGCCCAGGGCCACTGCGGACGATTCGCCGGTGAGCGCTTCGTATTGGAAGAATTTAGCCGAGGCAAACTTAGCAGCCAACTCCTGAGCAAGGCGGGCGCGGGTCGGGCTATCATCGGCACCGAACAAGAAACCAACCTTGGCCGACTTGTCAGCCGCGATGGAGGCCAGTGCAACCTCGAAATCAGCACGTGCTGCGGAGTTTCCAGCCTTGAGGATTTTGCGCGAGCGGGATGGCGAATAGAGGTCTAACACCGATGCTTGGGCAAAGGCATCTGTTCCTTCAGAATCCGGGTGAAGATGGTTAGGAGCCAGCTTGGTCGGGCGACCTTCAAAGGTCGTCACCACCAGCGGCGTCGCGCCGTGGGCACGTGGCATCGCGGACGCATAGTAGGTCGCCTTACCTGGGATCACCCACTCTGGGGCCTTGGTGTATGGGACGATGTAGGATTCTGGGCGGCGGCACGCTGCCATGCCAAAACCAGCGAGAGCTGTCGATGCGCCCATCAGCTTCAAGAACGAGCGGCGCGATGTTTCAGCATCCTCCTCGTTAGCCATCTCCGCAGCGCCTTGTGGGAACTCGCGATCCAGCCACTGGCGGAAGTCTGCGGTGTCTTCCAGCTGACCCACACTGCGCCAAGCGACGGTGGTTTCGCCGGCGGGAACCTCGGGGTGATGCAAAATGCGCTTGCTCATGTTAGACTGCGGAAATGATGGAAGTTGAAAAAAAGGCGGACGGATTAACGGTGGCAGGTGGTGCAGGTCGCCTTCGGATTGACCATGAACTGCTCTTTAAGCTTCAGACCCAGCTCTTCGGTCGTTTTCACGCCTAATTGTGGGTTGTTAGAAATGTAGGTCTCTGCGATGTAGCCGAAATTGTAGACTTCCTCTAGCGGACGCAGGTTTTTCTCTGGAGCGCGGTGGCATTCCAAGCACCAGCCCATCGAGTGGCTTTCAGCATGATAGATAACCTCCATCTTGTTCACGTTGCCGTGGCAGCTTTGGCAGGAGATCCCACGATTGACGTGCGCGGAGTGGTTGAAATAAACATAATCGGGTGCCTTGTGTACCCGCACCCACTCGATCGGCTTGCCGTCATAGCCAGGATAAGTGACATCCATCGACTTGTGCAGAGGCGCCAATTTCGGGCTATCGCGCTGGACGTGCTGGTGGCAGTTCCAACAGGTGCTGCCAGTCGGCACGTTCGAATGGCCAGTCACATCCACGAAAGAGTGGCAATAACGGCAGTCGAGACCGACTTGATCGACGTGGATTTTATGCGAAAATGGAATCGGTTGCGCTGGCTGATAGCCTACCCTCTGCGCCTTGGGCGTCGCATAATAGGCAATAGCAAGTGCCGCGCCGGCGGCTGTGGCTCCGGCACAGACGGCGATTTTGAGAGGCAGGAGATTGGACCAGCGTGGAAAAATATTTGCCATGAGAGGGGCGTTGCAGTGGTCGAAGATTGTTGCTTGTGAAAAATTTCACAAGCCCTTTCGGAAAAAACTGATGGAAAATTCGAACGGGGCTCAGGATACAAATGAACCGAGGTCTGGCAATGCCAAAAATAGAAAATCTTAAAGAATAGTTAATCAATGAAAGACGCACGTGAGGATTTCAGTTGGCACTCATGAATTTGACCAATTCAGGCCATTTTCCTGCCGCCACCGTCGATAGCCTGCAAACTGCTCACTCTTGGGAAGTTTGCGACGACTCGGATCTTCCTTAAGGAATGCCTCGAAGGCCCCACCCTGCAGGGTTTCGCTAGAATTCTGCTGCACTGCAGTTGCCTCGGATGGACTGTTGTTTTGAGCCATCAGGCTCTCGATCGACGATAACCGAGCCAAGAGGCGAAAAATCAACATCACGCCCATGGCCAACAGTCCAACGCAGGCCGCGAGCAAAATGACTATCGTCGAAGATTCAGAAATCAACATGCACCACCCTTTCGAAACGCTGCGCGTTTGAGAAGCCTGAAAAAAAGGATTTCGACTTATCGCATCTGCAATTACCGACGATCGGGCGCAACAAGCGCTGCGACGTCTTTGCTAGAAAGCCAGCCGCGTAGTGATGATGCCGGAACTTCTATAAGGAAGAAGTTCCCGCTTTTCTGTCCTAACTGAACGAAGCGGCCCGGCCCTAGGTAGCCGAGTGGATCCGCTTGATCGAACGGCGAAAGGCGCACAGCGGCGTTTTGCGAGAGAACTACTCCGCGATTCGCTTCATCGCGACGCAGATAAAGGGCGACAGATCCGATCACAATCGCCAGACCCGCAAGGCAGGTAGCAGTGAGCGCCATTTGCCTCAGCCTGCGCTGCGGCAAATCCAGTGCCCCGAATAGCAAGGCAAGAGTACCTAGAATCATCGCCGAGTTTACCACCAACCAGGACCATTCGTCACGACTGAGGTAGTTTAGCGCAGCATCGAGGCGAGGATCAAATTTGGCCTCTTCGACCGCGCCGGCCGCCTTGCGAGCAATCGCGAGATTTGAGAGCAGATCCGGATCACGCGGTGTAAGCAAGCGGGCCCGCTCATACGCGAGGATGGCGGGGCCGTATTGACCTAGGCGGTGATAGGCGCTTCCTAGGTTATAGAGAACCGCCGCACTCGTGCCTTCGATACTGAGGATATTTTCGTAAGCCGCAGCAGCGCCTGCGAAATTACCTGCTCTCATAACTTGATTTGCGGAATCGAATGGGGTCGATGCCGCGGAGCTAACGATCGCAGTTCCCAGCAAGAAGCCAATCAGGGTGCGGAGAAAATTTTGATTCATTTTGAAGGAGTGAGAGTCGCGAGAGCTTCATCAAACAAAGCCTGCCATTCGGACAGGATTTCACGGCTGGATTGGCGACTGTATTCATAACAGTCTGCCTCTCGAAAAAACCGCGCCACGGGTGAATCATTAGAAATGCGTGCCCGAACTTCCGCCGATGTGATGGCTTGAGCTGACTGGTTCCACAAAGCGCCGAGTCGATGTTGGAGAGCGAGGCGAGCCGCAGCAAAATAGCCAGCGACATCACCAGAGGCGGTCGAGGACGCTACTGTCTCAAGAGCTTGGCGAACGGCTTTTTCCATCACTTCTTGAGCTCGTCGCTTGGGATCAGCCCTTCCTCTACGAATCCACGCAATCCCCCAGCCCATCAAGGCAAATAGGGCTGATAGAACCAAGAATAGGAAAAAGGCCGGACGGCAGACCAGGGGAATCAGGGTGGCCGGCGCGGTCATCACGAAGTGCTGGGGAGCGAGACTATCGATTTTCTTCTCAGGCGTTTTTTCAGGCTCCTTTTTAGCGGGATTAGCTGCGGGAACGTCATCCACGACATCGGTTCCATCGACATGAATTTTCTCAACAGGGCTCGAGATCGTATGATAAGCACCTGCTGCGGGATCGAAATAACTGAAAGCGAGCGCCACCTCTTGGTCTCCGCCTTTGCGCGGCACGGCGCTGAACTTGAAACTTTTGCTACCCGAGAACGAAGCTTGATCACCACCGCTGAACTCGCCTTTGCCGGTATAAGTCTTCCACGCATCGGCGGGCGTCAACTCGGGGGCGTTCATCAACGAGAAATTCCCCTTGCCGCTTAGGCTGGCCGAGATCTGTTGCGGTTCGCCCGTTTTCCAAGTGTTAGGGATTTCAAAGCTGTCGAATTTGAATTCGCCGACCGCGCCGGTGAATCCGTTAGGGCGACCTTCCGTCGGCAGTGGCCGCACCTCGATTTCCTGATCGTCCGACTTCAGCGTGACCTCCTTATGGATCATCGGCGTATTCATCTGATCGAAAACGTTGTCAAAAAACGGATCGTCGAAGGGTCCGCCACTCCGGCTGCGCGGCTGCTTGAGAGCGGATGGATCTCGCACAGCGACCGTGGCATCTATCGAAAGTGAGGCCGGGTATTTCCCCGCCTTGGTCGCCGACATTCCGCCAAACCACGTGATGACGGTGTAGCGTTTACCGTCCCGCATCTCCTCAGTCTGCTGAGGCTGGGAGCTGACGTTGTGCAGGGTGAATGCCTTGCCCTCGGGCTGGATGCCGCTTCGAAGTTGGGCGCGGGAAGCGGCCGGCAGCCAGGCCCGAATGCGGACAGGCGCGATCTCGCCGACATAGGCGTGCTTGCGATCGTTCGCGGCCAATTCGACTGTCAGGAAGCCAAAGCGCTTTTCGCCCTCATCCGCTTCCTCTGCGGAAGACAGTTGCGAACCCGCTGGGTTAGGCGGAGTCCCCACAGCCGGTTGCGCAGCGCCCGCGTCGAGCACCTTGAGATTGAGCGGTTCGGTGCTTAGCTTTTTCCCATCGACCATGACGGTGAGGGGTGGAATCTGATAATCGCCCGGCGTTTGGGAACCGACGATATAGGTGTAAATCATCGTCACCGTGACGTGAAAATTGATCATCTGCATTTGCTGGCTTTGGCCACGCGACTCGATGATCAGATTGGGAATGGCGGGGATCTCGGGCCTGTCCGCTTTGCCGCCTGAGATGCGAAGGGTCATGAGGGCTGCATTTCCCGCAGGCACAGAATCGCGGTCGAGCTCAGCAACGACTTCCGCCGCAGAACTCCACGACGCCAAGCCGACGACGATCGCCATAAGGACCGCAGCGGTATTGGCAAAGCTAAGAAAACTGTTTTTACGATGGATCGAGCTTACCATGTCTTGCCGTTCGTCGAGTTGTCAGGGGTGGAGAAACGGGTCCGCTGAGGCTGCGGAATAGGGATCACAGTGCGCTCGTCTTCGCGCAAAGTTTCTAGCAGTTGTTTAGCTTCCTCGGCAGTCATCTCTTGTTTTTGAACGCGCTCGTTGCTGACACTCCCCTTCTTCTCTTCGCCGGGCTTTTCTTCGCCCTTTTTGGAATCCTCAGCTGTCTGCCCAGCCTTGTCTTTTTCAGCCTTGGAATCCTTGCCGTCCTTGGGTTTTTCGCCCTCCTTAGCATCTTTCTGGTCTGGGGCATCTTTTCCGTCCTTCGGATCCTTGCCGTCTTGAGCATCCTTCTGCTCCATGGAGTCCTTGCCTTCTTTTGAATCCTTGCTGTCCTTAGGGTCCTTACCGTCCTTGGAATCTTTATCGTTCTTTGGGTCCTTCCCATCCTTAGACTCCTTGGAATCATTCTGATCTTTGTCGTCTTTTTTGTCCTTATCGTCCTTCGAATCCTTATCGTCTTTTTTGTCGTCCTTCTTTTGCTGCTGTTTTAGCACTTCGAGTTTCTTCTCCACGAGTTCCTTGTTATATTGGGCATCTTCGTCGGCGCTGTTGAGAGCGAGCGCATCCTGATAGGCTTTGAGAGATTCCGCCCATGTTTTCATCGTCGCCTCGGGGGCTTTTTCCAAAGTGCCTTGGCCGGTGCGATAAAGCGTGTTTCCGAGATTGTAATAGGAACGCTGCTGGAGCGTTAGATCTGGGGTTTTCAGCGAGGCGCGCAGCGACTCCGCAGCTTTGGGGAAATCCCCCTTGGTATAGGCTTCCGTTCCCTGGTTGTAGATCTGCCGTGGATCAACCTTCGCGGAGGGCACTTCGGCGGCGCGGGCTTTGGACATGCTGACTGCCATCAGGCTCAGCACAAGCAAGGCCGCGGCTGACGGACGAGCCCGCTTCGTGCGCAGGCGATCCTTGATGAAAAATTCCAGTAACAACAAAGCAACCGCAAACCCGAGCGGCCACTCAAATCGCTCGAGTGGGATGCGCTCCATGCGCTGACTCAACTCGCTTTTCGGCACGAGGCGGAGCTTTTCCTGATAGATAGTATTGAGCCCTTCCGCGCCACGACCGAGCGCGACGTAGAGGCCATTTGTCTCCTCGGCGATTTTCTTCAAGGTCGTTTCATCCAAGGTCGTGCGCACGACCTTGCCGTTCTCATCGCGGACAAAATCCGTGCGCCCATAGCGATCCTGAACCGGGATCTTCGCCCCAACAGGACTGCCGACGCCGACGGTATAAATCGCCATCCCTTTTTTGGCGGCAGCCTTCGCTGCATCGATGACCGAACCCTGGAGATCCTCGCCATCGGTCAGGAGAACTAATACTCGGTGATTGTTGCCATTCTCATCAAACAGCCGCTCGGCCTCCTTGATGGCACTCGCCAGATCCGTGCCTTGACGCGGAATGAGATCGGTATCGAGCGCGTTCAATGACTCGCGGAAAGCATCGTAGTCGAGCGTCAGCGGGCACAGCGCAAAGGCACTTCCCGCGAAGGGGATCAGGCCGACGCGGTCGCCTTCCAATCGGGCCACAAAGTCGATGATGCCGAGGCGCGCGCGTTCGAGGCGGCTGGGCGTTAGATCCTCCGCCAACATACTGCGCGAGGTGTCGACAGCGAAGAGAATGTCGATGCCCTTGCGCTTCACTTCGTGCCATTCATAACCCATCTGCGGGCGGGCGATTGCGCCGAAAAGCAGCATCACCGCGAGCAGCCACAATCCGCGCTTAAGGTTCCGCAACCGCGACGAAAAGCCTTCGGTCAGCCGCTGGCGGAAGCGCGGATGGATCAGTTTCGAGAGGTCGGATTCGCGGCGACGGTCGAAACGAATGAACAAACCGACGATGCTAATGCAGACGATGAGGCCGACAACCATCCAGATCGGCTGAGCAAAGTGCAGAGAAGAGTCGTCCATGATTCGTTAGAAATTCGAGGCGGTGTTAGCGATCAGGGCAGGCGGCGGAAACGGGTTTGGCTGAGAACTAACTCCAACAAGAGCAGCCCAAGTCCGGGAACGAGGAAGTAGAGGAAGAGTTCGTCATAGTGTTGATATTTCTTGAGCTTCTGAGTGGTCTTTTCTAGCTGGTTGATCACGTCGTAGATTTTTGCAAGCGAGTCCGTGTCGGTGGCGCGGAAGGACTGGCCACCCGTGGCGGATGAAACTTTACCGAGCATTTCCTCGTCTACATCCACCTTCATCATTTGAAGTTGGCTGCGACCGAAAGCGTCGTGAACTGGCACGGGAACCTCGCCGCGAATCCCAGCGCCGATGGTGTATATCTTGATACCCAGTGCTTTTGCCGCCTCTGCAGCGGTGACTGGATTGACCGCGCCCGCGTTGTTGACCCCGTCGGTTAGAAGGATGACGATGCGAGATTTTGCCGTCGAGTTGTGGAGGTGCCCCACGGAAGAAGCGATAGCGGAACCAATGGCGGTGCCGTCTTCGACCTGACCCAGCTTCACATCGCGCAGCCGCTTGCTGAGAAACTCGTGATCCAGTGTGAGAGGACTCACCAGATAGGGCCTTCCCGCAAAGGCTAACATACCGAGCCGATCATTCGGGCGCTGCTCGACGAACTTTCCGACCACGTCCTTCACCACCTCGATCCGACTCTGCGGCTTGCCATTGAGCTTGAAATCGAGGGCTTCCATTGAGCCAGAAACGTCGAGGGCTAACAGAATGTCGATCCCGCTGGCCTCGACTTCGGTGGAGCCTTTGCCGTGGCGAGGCCGCGCGAGGGCGAGGATCAACAGCGCAAACGAAAGCAGGCCGAGGAATGCCATAAACCTGCCGACCGAAGAGCGGGGGCGCGCACCCACATTCCGAGCGTCGTCGGTGGACGGCATCTTCACCGCGACCGGGCTGCCCCAGCGGCCTTTCCAATATGCCAGCAGCGGCAGAAATAACAGAAGGAACAGAAATTCCGGATGAAGGAACTGGAAGCTATCGGTCACGGCGCGATGGCTGGGGGCTTGATGTTAGTGACCGGCGCGACGGCAACGAAGTTCCGCGCGGACTGGAGAAGATCCTCGCGCTGGGCGGAGCTGAGGTTCGATCCCGCGAACTTCGCGAGGTCGCAGGATTTTAAAAACGCCTTTAAGTAATCGCTTTCGCCGATGAGCGACAGGCCGTCTTGTTTGGCCAAATCGCGGAGAAACTCCTCGGTCGTGCGGCGCGGTGCGGCGAGACCGAAGCGCGCGGAAATGTATGAACGAACCGTCTGCGCGGCGCGATTGGCAAATACCTCCGCCGTGACGAGGTCGTAACTGGCTGCGATTTTTTTGAGATCGGCGAGGGCGATTTCGGTCGGACTCGTAACGGGAGTCTTGCGCTGCCGCCGATGCCAAAAGATCGCGGCAGCGGACAGAACTAATACGCCTCCAACAATGCTCGCCCAAAGCATGATCGGTGTCTTTTGGGGCTGCTGGATTTCCACCAATGCCTTGGGCCCGCGGATGTCTTCTTCCGCGGCGGGAGCTTGGGCGGACAGATGGCCCGACAGTCCAAGACAAAGCGAAAAGGCCGCGATCAAGAGACCGCGTTTAAACTCGAGAAGTCGCATGGAGCGGGAATAAAGCATCGTGAAAATTAGATCATCCGGAACGTTGGCGGCGACTTTGGAAAAAGCTCATCAGCTCGGGCATCCAGTTTTCGCCATTGATGAATTGAAGCAAATCAACACCGAGCGAACGGATGCGCTTGGCAGTGAGTTTGCGGCGCTCGCGGGATTGCCGTTCAAAGGCCTCGCGGACCTTGGCGCTGCCCGTGTTGATTTCCACGACGTGGCCGCTTTCCGCGTCTTCGATGCAGATCCGCCCGACGTCGGGCAGTGACTCTTCGCGGGGATCGGTCACCGAAACGGCGATCACATCGTGGCGGCGGTTGGTCACTTGAAGTTTGTTGCAAAGTATCGCCAAGCGCTCTTCAAACGGCGCGCCGAGGCAGAAGTCGGAAACGAGAAAGATCACCGACTTGCGGTGCACGACCTGGTTGGCAAAGTCCAAGGCCTTGGCGATGTCGGTACCGTTGCGCTCGGGTTTGAAAAACAAGGTCTCGCGGATCAGGCGCATGATGTGCATCCGCCCCTTGCCCGGCGGAATGTACAACTCGACCGCATCACTAAAAAGAATCAGCCCGACTTTATCGCGGTTGCGGATCGCCGAGGCTGCCAGAACGCCCGCTGCTTCGGCGGCAAGTTCGCGCTTGGAATCCACCACCGAACCAAAGTCCGATGAGGCGCTAACATCGATCATCAGCAAGATCGTCAGCTCGCGCTCCTCGGTGAAAAGCTTCACATGCGGATCCCCGGTGCGGGCGGTGACGTTCCAGTCGATGGTGCGCACGTCATCGCCGGGCACATAGTTCCGCACCCGGTCGAAATCCATCCCGCGGCCTTTGAAGACGCTGGCGTAGCGACCTGCGAGAGCATCGTCGACGAGGCGATTGGTACGGACTTCCATCCGCCGCACGCGGCCGAGAATTTCCGCCGCGCGGGCCTCGTCTTGCAGGCTGATCGGTGTGCTGGCTTTCGGCTGAATCATGGCACCGGCAACTCGTCGAGGATCCGCGTGATGATTTGCTCGCTATTGAGGCCTTCAGCTTCCGCCTCGTAGGTGACGGTGACACGGTGGCGTAGCACATCCATGGCGACATTTTTCACATCGTGTGGCGTGACATAGGCGCGGCCGTTGAGGAAGGCATGAGCGCGGCTGGCGAGCGCAAGATTGATGGTGGCGCGCGGCGAGGCACCGACACGAATCAGCGGCGCAATGTGCACGCCGTACTCATCGGGGCGGCGCGTCGCATGGACGAACCGCACGATGTAGCGTTTCACCTTTTCGTCGAGATAGAGATTGTTAACCACCGACCGCGATTGCTGGATGGCATCTAGGCTGACCATCGGCTGCGGCACCGGCATGTCCTCGGTGGTGCCTGCTAGATCGAGCACGCGCAGCTCTTCCTCCTCCGTCGGATAGTCCATGACCACCTTCATCATGAAGCGGTCTAACTGCGCCTCGGGCAGCGGATAGGTTCCCTCTTGCTCCAGTGGGTTCTGGGTCGCTAACACAAAAAACGGCGACGGCAGCGCGAAGGTCTGCTCACCGATGGTGACCTGCTTTTCCTGCATCGCCTCTAACAACGCGCTCTGCACCTTGGCGGGCGCGCGGTTGATTTCGTCGGCGAGGATGAAGTTTGCAAAAACGGGGCCGTGTTTGACGCGGAAGCGCGCCTCCTTCGGATCGTAAATTTCCGTGCCCACAATGTCGGCCGGCAGCATATCGGGCGTGAACTGGATGCGGTTAAACTTGGCGTTCACCAGCGAGGCCAGCGTTTTAAGCGCAAGCGTTTTGGCCAGGCCGGGAACGCCTTCGAGCAAAATGTGGCCCTTCACCATCAGCGAAATCAGCAAGCGGTCGACCAAGTCGTTCTGGCCGATCAGATAGCGGCCGATCTCGCTGCGTAGCGGCTGGATCCAGTGCGATGCCTCGCGCACCAGTGCCTCAGCTTCCGCCGGATTGAAGATCGGCGCGGGTTGTTTGTCCGTGTCAAATGTCATGATTCGATATCGTTGATTCTATAATTTTTTACTAAAGAAGCGGCGAGGCGGCATTGATCATCAAGCGACGTCACGCGCAGTAATCGTCTATAAACTCGTAAGGCGAATGATTTTTTCACGATGATCCTCATGGGGCGATACGATAGGCTGGGTCATAGGGCTTACGACGCAGATCCTGTGAAATATTTACGAATGTTTCCATGCGCACTTGAGAAAAAAACCATCAAACCCGAAGGAATGATGGTTTGTTAAATGCTGTGCCCTAGTGCGCGATCAACCGTTGGCTTTGACGCGGGCGAGGACTTCCTGATAGGCCTCCATGACATTGCCGAGATCGCGACGGAAGCGGTCTTTGTCCATTTTTTCGCCAGTTTTGAGATCCCAGAGGCGGCAGCCGTCGGGACTAATTTCATCAGCTAGGACAATGACGGATGGATCGGAAACGAGGCGGCCGAATTCGAGTTTAAAGTCCACAAGCTTGAGACCGCACTTGGCGAAGAAGTCGGTAAGGATCGAGTTGACCTGGAGGGCAGATTTGCGCAGATGGGCGAGGTCTTCGGGGGTGGCGAGACCCATTTCGCGGATGTAATCGTCGTTGATGAGTGGGTCGCCGAGTTCGTCGCTTTTGTAGGAAAACTCGATGATCGGTTGGGAGAAGGGGCGACCTTCTTCGATGCCAGTGCGCTTGCAGTAGCTACCAGCAGAGAGATTGCGGACGATCACCTCAACCATGAGGATGGTGACTTTTTTAACCTCCACGTTGGTGTCATCGATACGGCGGACGAAGTGGGTGGGAACTCCAGCCTTTTCGAGAAAACCGTAAATGAGGGTGCTGATCTCGTTGTTCAGGCGGCCCTTTTGGTCGAAGCTAGCCTTTTTTTCACCGTTGAAGGCGGTGGCATCGTTCTTAAACTCCATGCGCAGAGTTTGCGGATTTTCGGTAGCCCAGAGGCGCTTGGCTTTGCCTTCGTAGAGTAGTGTCATGGACCATTGGTAAAACCCCATTCTGCCTCGGTCAAGAGCACTTAAGGCAGAAGTGCAAAAAGCAAGCCGAATAGCGCTTTAGGACAGCATGCGCTGGGCGACGCGGCAGGCCAGTGTCCATGCAGCTTCGGGAACGAGTTGCTGCCAGCGCGATTCGCCGGCATGGATCATTTTACAGACATCGCGGGCGGTGGAGGCGAGCAATTGCTCGTCGGTGCAGGGAACGCCTAGAATCCTATGGTTGACTATGAAGTGCTGATAGAGGTGGGTGCAGTCATCGGGTGCGCGGAAATTTTCCGCAGTCACCCGTTCACCCGAGCGGCGATTTTCCCAGGGGAAGACGTAGAGCGTGACGCCTTGTTTAAAAAGTCGGCCGAAGGATTCCAATAAGCCACCGGCGAGATTTTCTGACCATTTCGATTTAAACAACTCGTTAAGTAAGCCGATGCTCAGGACGATTCCGATAGGTTTTTTGGTGTATCGATGGAGGAATGCAGTGATGCGATGAAACTCGGCGCAGCGGGATAACAGAACGGTCTTGCCTAGTGCTTGGAGCGCATCGGCCCGGTCGAGAAAGTCCGCAGGGTCGACGCTGCGGCCGTGGAGGAGATTTTGCATGGACATCTCGCAGAGTTCGATGGCGGAGAATCGATCTGTTTCGTCCAGCGATTGGCCGAAGCCCTGACGCGCTTGTTCTAACATTTCGAGATGCACCTTCATTACCGGAGCAAAGCTGCCGCGCAAGAGCAGCACTGGCTTACCATGGAGTGCCTCTGCCGGTTGGACAACTTCGCCGTCGGGCAGAAACATCGTCGCATCGGTCAAGCCACTTTCGACGAGTTGCAGAGCGCAGAGCCGGTTATCAAAGAATCCGTATCCGTGGCCGGTGAATTTAAGGAGATCCACTTCGACTCTTCCGGGGGAGAGGTTGTCGAGCAACGACTCGACGAATTTCTTCAAATGACCACGGTGGCGGAATGCGGAGTGGATGAGATTGACGCCGACAGTGCCGAGCGCATCCATTTGGTCGGTTGAACGTATATCGAGCAAGCGGACATGTAGAATGATGTCCGAGGGAGGATCACCTGGCTTCATTTGAAAGCGCAGGCCGAGCCAGCCATGGCACTCGCCTTGGTCATTCCAGCCGCGTGCACGCACGGTGTTGCAAAACGAGAAAAAGGTACTCTGTCTGCCGCGTTTGGGGGCGAGGCGATCGAGCAGAATTTCGTATTCGTGATCAAGCATCGACTCGAGCCGGGCAGCGGAAACATAGCGCTCGGTGCGACCATAGATCGCATCGCTCATGGTCATATCATATGCGGAAATGGTCTTGGCCACCAGCCCGGCGCTGCCTGATGCGCGGAAGAAACAGTTAGCTGTCTCTTGGCCCGCACCGATCTCAGCAAAGGTGCCGTAAACGAGTGGGTCCAGATTAAGTTCGAGAGCCTTATCGTAAGTCGTTGGTGTCATAGTCAATCCTCTTCTACCCATCCCTTAGCGATGACTCGCTCGATTTCCACCTGATTCTTCGAGTTGCCAGCGGTTGGAAATTTCAGAGAAAGAATGACATTGATCTTATTTGAATCGGCTGAGAGATCCAATTGTTGATTCAAGGCGGAGAACTTTGGGAGATAGCCGAAAATAACGTGTTCGCGATCGGGCGACACCAGCGAGTAAGACTTCCAATTCAAATCATCGGCAAATTCGAAATTATAGTAATCGACGGGTTCTAGAATCACGCGGAAGAGATGTCCCACGGTAGGACGAGTTGTAATGAAGGTTTCCCAAGGCATGTCGGACCAGCCAACCCAGCTCTCCCAGTCAACCTTCATCCCCTGCGCCGTCTCCACAAAGGCGATGGATTTTTTTTTCTGATCCCCAGTGAGTATGGAGAGTGCGCGATGCTTGCCATTGACTGAAAAGCCGCCATCTGAGCCGAACTTCGAAATTCCAAGAGCTGGGATGTGGCCATCAGGGTAAAAAGCCCGCATGCGGCCTTCTGCCACGGTGGGGTTTCGTACCAGCGGCAGCATTTCAGCCACGGTGGTCGCCTGCATGAATTTGCGTGTCAGCGGCTCAGCCTCAGCAAGGTAGGAGGCATCGCTGCGCTCGGCGGGAGGTGCAGTGGCAGCTATCGGCTTCTTGGTGGCCTTCACCACATGGGCCGATTGCTCGGCAGCCTTACCCCCAAAATACATCGAAACGAAAACACCCGACAAGATCAGCGCGAATAAGGCTGCGCCGCCGACGAGCATCAGCCGTAGCGGCTTATTCTCACGACCATCGTGACGGGACGTCGCCTTCTGCTGTTCCCATGTGATGGCCTTATCAGCACGTGACTTGCCGCTGCGTCGCCGCTTTTTCTCTTGGGGATCCTTGATGCCCGCATCTTTTGGAAGCAGCAAGGGTGGCTGTGTGTCAGCGGATATCGGGATTTTTAAAACATGCTGACAGCCGGGACAGCGGATTGGGGCCGGATCGTGATCCATCGCGACACGAAAAATAGACCGACATTGTGGGCACACGTAGCCGCTCCAACGGCGGTGAATGTCATTCGTTTGTGGCACGTCATGATCCTGAACTAATCAAGGCACAGGCTGCAAGCTTGGCCTTTTCTAGATTGAATTCTTGTCCTTGGAAAATTTCAAGGTCACGCCGAGTCCCTCCTCAAGAGTGTGGCGAGGGACCCAACCGGCCGTACGGAGTTTGTCGGCGCTAGCGCGGGAATGCCTGACGTCACCAGCGCGCTCGGGGGCATGGAGGATCTTTGATGCAGAATCCGCAGCGGAGACCAGTCCATTAGCCAAGTCCTCAATCGTAATTTGCCCGCCATAGCCCGCATTAAAAACTCCGGTGACGCCGGGTGTCTCGACCGCAAAGGCAAGCGCACCGGCGATGTCTTTGACGTAGATGAAATCGCGTGTCTGGCCGCCATCGCCGAAAACTGTGATATCCTCGCTATTCACGGCTTTCTCGATAAAAATGGGCACGGCGGCGGCGTAGGCACCTTTCGGGTCTTGGCGGGGACCGAAAACATTGAAGAAACGAATCGCAGCGGTCTCCAGCTTGCCCTCGTTCTGAAACATACCGAGGTAGTATTCACCGTCGAGCTTGGTGATGGCGTATGGGCTCTTCGGTTCGGGGATCATAGTTTCGACCTTCGGCACGGTCGGGTTATCACCATAGATTGCGGCAGACGACGCAAAAACAAGCTTTTTGACCCCAGCGGCGGCAGCTTCTTCCAGTACGTTGAGTAAGCCATGGACGTTGATGTCCACGCACTCTCCGGGTTTGGCCATCGACTCGGGGACACTCACCAGAGCGGCGAGGTGAAAGATATAGTCCACGCCTTGGACGGCTTTCTTTACCAACTCGCGATCAGTAATCGAACCCTCGATGAAGGTGTGGCGGAGACCATCGAGATTGTGGCGGTAGCCGGTACGAAGATTATCCAGGACGCGGATTTCTTCGGCCTTGTCCTGATAGAGTTCGACAATATGGGAGCCGATGAATCCGGATCCGCCGGTGATAAGAATTTTCATGATGGAATACAGAGATGTTTAGCCGGCGGAAGAGAAATTAGCGAGGCGCGATTTCCTCAAATGGGACCGATGCCTATCAGGTCGCGGTCTTGGCGGGCAGATTCGAGGAAAGCCTCATCCATCGAGATTGCCTGTTTGAGATGGCTTCGGGCGCGTGGCCCCTCGCCCAAGGTCCATAAATAGCAGGCGAGATTGTAATGAAAAATCGGCATTTCAAACAAGCGCTTCGGACCGCGCAGAAGATGATTGCAGGCCGCCAGTGTGTCGCCCGTCTCGTGTAGACAGTAGGCTGCGCGCAGGAAAAACTCAGGCACGTTCTCCGCCTTTAGGCAAAGCAATCGGGCGGTTTCAGAGGCCATGTTCCATAGTTGGCACTCCATTTGCGCCACTAGCATGAGCTCCAGAGATTCGCGCTGCGTTTGAGCAACAGTCGGTAGCGACTGAAGTTCGAATAAAGCCTCGTTGGCGAGACCTAGCTCCAGCCATCCCGAAGCTGCTTGTAACGTTCGTCCAACCCGCATGCGCGCTCAGATTAGAACGATCAAGATCACTTAGTAAACCTTCTGCTTGCGAAAATTTCCCAGCGGATTGCCGCACAAAAAACTTTCACGGCGGGTTATACAGTCGATGATAGCGAAGTGATTCACAAAACAGCGCCACCCGCTACAGGCCGTACCGCTAATCCGAGCAACACTGCGGGTCGCTGCTACCTGGTACTCCTCGGCCTCACAATCGCTCTGCTGGGTGGAGTATTTGTGGCCTTAATGGCGCGAAGCTTTTTGCGAGCCAAAGCCATGCACCAATGGCCGGAGGTCGCCTGTGTCATTCTGACATCCGAAGTCGAAGAACGACGACACGATGAAAACTCCGCCACCGA
>Ga0194063_10000730_pt1 | contig 23302 bp, 12 predicted proteins | sample SepL3720m_MetaG_FD_155459 | JGI IMG/M metagenome (GOLD analysis project Ga0194063, IMG submission 155459) | Anoxic zone freshwater microbial communities from boreal shield lake in IISD Experimental Lakes Area, Ontario, Canada - Sep2016-L373-20m | ecosystem: Environmental > Aquatic > Freshwater...
GATATTCGCGCTTGGCATCCAAATGGAACCGATATGGCCCAATGCAGTTCACCATTGATGTCGGGGATCAGCCACGCGAAGTATCGCTCTACTTCCTGGATTGGCATAACCGGCGCCAAACCCAGCGACTCAGCGTCCCGGAAGCCGGAATCGAGCTGGCGGTACAAGATTCTCGGGAAGGGAAATATCTGCGGTTCCAGATACGTGGCAAAGCAACTTTTGTTCTTGATGGAGGCGGCACATCGGAAATCAGCGGCGTCTTCCTCGATCCCGTGTCGGATCAAACTTCCAAAGAGAAAATGGGCAGAAATGAATAAAATACTTCCGAAGAAAATATTTGTCGCAGTGGCCCTGGTGACGCTTTGTTTGGGCCTGATGGTGCCCCAGGGAATGGCGCAGGCAGCCAAAACCGACGCGCCAGTGTACAAGGGTTCTGCGGAGGAGACGGCCGTCGCAGCGGCTTACCGCTTCACGCCGGACCCGAAACTACCCAACGTCCTATTGCTGGGGGATTCCATCTCGATTGGCTATACCTTGCCGGCGCGTGAGCATCTCAAGGTCGTCGCCAACGTCTATCGGCCCATGCGGGCTGACGGCAGGCCGGAGAACTGTTCGGGCTCGGACTGGTGGGTAAATGGCAACTTCACCCCTACGGTGTCAACCAGTGTGCCGGTCATGGCGCCTGAGGATGTGACTGCCTACAATGCCGCGGCCGTGGCAATTATGCGCAAGCATGGCATCGCCATCGACGATCTCTACGCAAAAATGTTGCCCCAGCAATCGGAGTTGCAGATCCCAGCCAACTGCCATTTCAAGAAAGAAGGAAGCAAGGTCTTGGGCGATTGGGTTGCCGAAGCCGTGGCGAATGCAATCAAAGCACCGGGCACCTTAGCCGGGGTAGCATCACAATTGGAAAGCGGGCAACCACCCAATGTTGTACTGGTAATCTGCGATGATCTGGGGCTGGGTGATCTGGCATGCTATGGTAATCCGGTTATCAAAACTCCCAACATCGATAAACTTGCTGCTGATGGGATTCGTTTTGAACAATATTACTGCCCTGCGCCGATTTGCGGCCCAAGCCGTGTTGCGCTGCTGACGGGGCGCTACTCAGAGCGCTCGGGTTTTCGCATGGCGCACGACCCGAAAGATTCTTCGCTTAAGGAACCATGGCTTGCCGGCCAACTGCGCGGAGTCGGATATGCCACGGGGGCCTTCGGGAAATGGCATGTCGGGAACATGGGCTTCCGGGCCAGAGGCTTCGAGGAATGGTCGATTACCTCGCCGGGCGGGTGGGCCGATTATTACAAATATTCCGTTTTTCGCAACAGCGAGATTCGCCAGAAATCGCAAGGCGTCTATGCCACCGATTACATCACCGACGAGGCCGTTGGATTCATTGATCGCCACGCGGATGTTTCCGGCAAGAAGCCTTTCTTTGCTTATGTGGCCTATACGGCTCCGCATTTCCCGCTGCAGGTTCCTGATGAGGAAGTTGTGCCCTACCGGGGCAGGGGGCTCAGTTCGGGCGCGGAAATTATCTATGCCATGGTTGCCCGCATGGACAAGGGGATCGGGCGGATACTGGAGGCCCTCGAAAAACATGGCGTGCTTGAGAATACGCTGATTGTCTTTACCAGCGACAACGGGCCGGAGTTCGGCCAATACCAAGGCCTTGACCAGCGGCGTTTCAACTGTGATTTGGCAGGGCAAAAAACTTATGTGCTCGAAGGAGGGATTCGCGTTCCGTGCATCGTCTCCTGGCCAATGGTCCTTGGAAAAAGCGGCAGAATTTTTAAAGCGACGATGCAGGGGGTTGATTGGGCACCGACGATCCTGGCCGCAGCCGGGATCACTCCGTCTGGCAAGCCATTTGATGGCGTGAGCTTCCTTGATGCCCTGAAAGGAAAGTTCGCCGCCCCCTCCCCGCCGCGTTTCTGGTGCTACAATAAAGCCTATTTGACTTCGACCAGCAACGCCGCGATGCGTGAGGGGGACTGGAAACTCTACCGGCCCGCGCTCGGAGAGCTCAACCGTTGGGATAATGCAGGCGGAGTTCCCAAGGATCTCCAACCGCAACCCTGGGAATTGTACAATATCGCAAACGATCCGCTGGAAAAATCCAATATTGCAGGCGGCCAGCCCGAGCGCGTCAACCAAATGCTTAAGCAGTTCGATGCGTGGTGGGGAGACGTGGTCAAGGAAAACGAACAGCATAGCGGCCCATCCCACCCGGGAAAATGATCAAACCATAATGCATCACTCAAAATTACTCAGGCTAGGGCTAAGCATCGCCTCTTGGGCACTCCTGAGCGCGGCTCAAGCCGCTGAACAGGCGAGACTGCCCTCCGGGGATTCCAACCTGGCAACGTCCTTCCGCAATCCCCTTTATCAAGGGCAGGATCCGTGGACCATGCAAGAAGGTGGCTATTATTATTCCAGCACTTCCGGGCCGGAAAATCCCACCCGCATTTACGTTTCCCGATCACGGACGCTGTTGGACCGCGGGCCCAAGGTGCTGGTGTACGATGGCACCGGAAAACAGGACAATATCTTCGCGCCAGAAATCCATCGGGTACAGGGCAGGTCGTATATTTATGCGCACGCCTATGACATGATGGAGCGCGACCGGTGCCACTTCGTCTGGGAACCTGAATCGGGTAATCCTCTTGGCTCTTACCGGATTGCCAGCCGGATCGTTCGACGCGTAAACGGGGAGAAATTGCCCTCCGCCAACGATATAACTGTCTTTACCTCCCCGACGGACGGAAAACTTTACGTCATCGCGGCTGGGCCGGGTGGAAACTGCATTGCACCGATGGACAGCCCCACTTCCGTGAGCGCGAATTTTGTCCCCATCCATGCGATCTATGGCGAAGGGCCGCGTGTGCTCATCCACAATGGAAGGCTATTTTGCACTGCCGCAGCAGGGTTCTGGCGCTACTGCAACTACCATATCACCATGACGGAATTTCTCGGCGGCGATCTATGCAATCCGGCCGCATGGAAACTGCTGGGAAAAGTCTTTGAACCCGATGGAGAGTGGACTCACACTAAAAACGGCCACTTTTTCAACAAAGACGGTGATTGGACTCATACGGCGTACGGCGGCAAAGAACCGGCGAATCAATTCATCCCCACCAAGGGGAACATGTGGGGCACGTCTCGAGCCAGTTTCGTGAAATCAGCAGATGGCCGGGAAGACTGGATGGTCTATCATCACAAAGTCTGGCCCGTTGATGAGAACGGTTATCGGCAAATTTCAATCCAGAAATTCACCTGGAATCCCGATGGCAAGCCAAACTTCGGCGTGCCCGTGCAGGCCGGCACCTTGCAGGAGAAACCATCTGGCGACCCTGGCCTGGGAGATCAATATGAAGCCGAGGATGCGACGCTCCTCGGCGGGGCAACCGTCAATTCCGACCACAAGGATTACAACGGAAAAGGCTTTGTCAGCAATCTGGCCGCTTCGGGGGACGGGGTCTTTTTTTCGGTAAATGTTCCCGTTGCCGGATTCCACATTGTCACCTTGCGATATTCTAACGGGAAATACGTGGCGCACGAGCAGCAATATAAGGCAAAGAGGAGTGATGCGGCTCCTTCCCACCTCACCGTTTATGTAAACGGACAGAAGATCAAACGCACGACTCTGGATAAAACCCGCAACTACGACCAGTGGATGCAAGAGGCCGAAGCTTTAAAACTCAAAGTAGGTCTCAACAAAATCGAATACCGGATGGATCCCGGTGACGAGGGGGAGGTCGCGCTGGATAATCTTTGGCTCTATTCGGACCCTTCGTGGCCGGAATCGGCAAGCATGCGGTCGCGAGCCGACTGAAGCGGGTTTTTGATCAAGAGCAATTCTCTATATTAGCCCCATTCTCATTTATGAAACACGCCAGTTTATTTGCACTGATCGCTGCCATGCTCGTGCCAGCAACGCTTCGCGCCGATGCGGAGAAGCCTTCAACTGCCCAATCCGGAACCAGCGCCGAGATTGTCTTGGACGCCAAGTCTCCCGGTCGTGCTTTCGAGGGGCTCGGGGCGCTGAGTGCCGGGGCTTCCAGCCGGCTTTTGTTTGATTATCCAGAGCCTCAGCGCAGTCAGGTTCTCGATTATCTTTTCAAGCCTAAGTATGGCGGCGCTTTTCAGAATCTGAAAGTGGAGATCGGCGGGGACGTCAACTCCACCTGCGGCACGGAACCGAGCCAGGCCCATACCCGGGAAGAATTCGAAAAGCCTAAACCGGAGTATTTCAAGCGTGGTTACGAATGGTGGTTGATGAAAGAAGCGCGCAAACGAAACCCGAATATCCTGATCGGTGTCCTTGCATGGGGTGCGCCGGGGTGGATGGGAACCGAGACCATTAGTGACGGTGCGGATTGGCATAGCGTGGGGGGGGTACGCAAGTTCTTCTCGGTGGATAATGCCGAGTACACCGCGGCTTTCATTAAAGCAGCACAAGATGTTCATGGCGTGCGGGTGGATTACGCGGGGATTTGGAATGAGAGTCCTTTTGATGCTGAGTGGACCAAGCTGCTTCGGAAAACCTTGGACAAAAATGGGCTGAATAAGGTCAAGATCGTGGCTGCTGATCAAACCGGCCCGGGGGCGTGGCAGATTGCAGAACTGATGCAGAAAGACCCGGAATTGATGCGCACCGTCGATGTGATTGGCGCCCATTATCCCGGGAAATACCCTGAGTTGGAGAAGCAGAAGAAGGTTGGCCCGGAAGACACGAAGCTGAAGGATCCCTCAGCGGTCGAGAGGTTCGACAGCCGTTCGTTCGCGCTTGCGACCGGCAAACCCATTTGGTCGAGCGAAGATGGGCCGTGGGTCAGCTCTTGGGCGGACCTCCCTTATCTTACCAAATCCTATATTCGCAATTATGTGGACGGCCGCATGACTTCAACCATCATTTGGCCGCTCATCGTGAGCCATTACCCTTGGACTCGCCATGCGGACTCGGGAGCTATGCGCGCGGCCCAGCCTTGGTGCGGCTATTATGAAGTGCAGGATCCGATTTGGATCACCGCGCATATCACGCAATTCGTCGAGCCCGGTTGGCGCTATCTCGACAACGCCTGTGGTCGGCTTCCAGGCAAGGGCAGTTATGTGGCGTTGATCAAACCCGGAGCCGAAGGCGATTACAGCCTCGTTGTCGAAACCCTCGATGCCAAAGAGCCGCAGGATTTGGTAGTGCATTTGGCAAAAGGACTAAGCCATGGCAAACTTTCTTTCTGGACGAGCAACGCAACGGAAAGGTTTGCACAAAAGAAGGACATCAACCCCGCAGGGGATTCTTTTACATTGCACCTCGATCCCGGCTCAATCGTCTCGGTTTCAACAGTTGGCGGGCAACAGAAGGGAGCCGTAGCCGATATCCCTCAATCAAAGCCATTCCCGTTCCCATACACGGAAGATTTTGAAACCTATAAGCCCGGCATGCTTGCGAAATATCTCGCCGATCAAAGCGGCAGTTTTGAAGTCGTGAAGCGCGGCGACGGCAAAGGGTATTGCTATCGGCAGGTGGTGCCGCAACATGGCATCTGGTGGCATTATCCGAATCCGGAACCCGGCACCTTCCTTGGCAACGACAAGTGGACGGATTACGCAGTGAACTGTGATGTGTTGATTGAAGGCCAAGGCTCCGTTTCGATCTATGGGCGGGTCGCCGGGGCCATTTCGATCGACTACAAGAACCCGCTTCCTCCCACCGCTTGCTGGTTCACAGTCACCGAGAATGGGGACTGGAAAATGATGGCTTTCAAAATGATAGCTTTCAAAAACAGAAAAATAGAATCCCCACTCGAACTGGCAAGCGGGGCTTGCGCCTTCTCGCCTGACGCATGGCACCGCTTGCGCATGGAATTCCGGGGGGAGCAGATTACGGCCTTTGTAGATGGAATAAGGGTAGGTCAAGCGAAGAACACGCTCAACCCGGCAGGTGCGGCGGGTTTCGGCTCGGGCTGGAATTATGCCAAATTCGACAATCTTCTCATCGAACCGCTCAAATGACGGACTGTTTGAGGTGTAAGGCAAGAGTTTGAGGTGCTTGGTGGGAGAATCCGGGTTGTCATGACAACTCCGGGAAAAGGCTTCTCACGAGTTTCCCCGCATTGGGGTATAAAGCCCATCCTTGGGAGGGGTGTGATCTCTCGCAGGAACAATATAACTCCCGGTCCATGACTGCCTCCAATATCGAACTTGATGAAGTTGCCGAAAACACCACCTTCCGAGCCGATTCTGCCATTCTTTCGGAGAAGCAGATGCGCGAGCTCCTGGAACGGGTCTCCTCATGTATTTACAAGCCGGTCGCCCAATTTGAAATCACGGCTTGGCGGACCCCCGAGCCGGTCGGTTTCGAGCACCGCTTGAGCGGGGAAAAGATGCGGCTCCAGCGCGGTGACTGCTGGGGGGCACGGCTCTTTGATTGTGCGTGGTTTCGATTCGAGGCCGATGTCCCCCTGGAGCGCACGGAGGGGCTGGTGGCCCGGATTGATATCAACGGGGAACTATATATTTCCGATGGCAAAGGAAATCCGTTGCGCGGACTCACCTGCAAGGAATCCGTATTTGACAGGGCGTTGGGCACGCCGGCAAAGGTGGTTTACTTTTTGCCTAGGGGATCGATTCGGGAGGGGCGGTTGGAACTCTGGGCGGATGCGGCATTTAACGACCTTTTCGGGAGCCTGCCCGGCGGGGGGCAGGTTGAATTGGCAGAAGTGTGCGAGTGCCGCCGGGACATCCGGGATCTTTTTTATGATCTTGAGGTCTTGATCGATTGGATCGCCGGGCTGGCAATCGATGATCCTGTCCGGGAGAAGGTCGCTGCGGCCATTTCGCGAGTCGGTCAGTGTCTGGGGGACTGCGATCCGGAATCGGTTTCAGAGGGGAGAGCGATTTTAAGCTCGTTCTTTGGCGAGTTGGCAGATCGGAGCGACCTGCGTGTTTCAGCCATCGGGCATGCCCACCTGGATCTGGCGTGGTTGTGGCCAATCCGTGAGACGATCCGGAAAGGTGCCCGAACTTTTGCGACGGCACTCTACAACATCGAACGGTATCCGGAATACATCTTCGGCTGCAGCCAGCCCCAGCTTTTCGCCTGGGTGAAAGAATTCTACCCGGCGCTATATGAGCGGGTGAAGGCTGCGGTGAAGGCGGGCCGAATCGAGCTTCTTGGCACGTTCTGGGTCGAGCCGGACTGCAACATCCCTTGCGGTGAATCTTTTGTGCGCCAGGTCCTCCACGGCTCGAAATATTTCCGCCAGGAGTTTGGGATTGTCCCCCGGTTTTGTTGGCAGCCCGATGTGTTCGGATACCATGGACAGCTTCCACAGATTTTAAAAAAGAGCGGGCATGACTATTTCATGACCCAAAAGCTCTCATGGAATGTCGTTAACCGGTTTCCTCACCATTCCTTCCAATGGAAGGGAATTGATGGGAGCGGCATCCTCACGCACATGCTGGCCGAGGAGACTTACAACAGCCCGGCAGGCCCGCATTCGTTGCGGAAGATCGGCAACGCATACGCCCAGCGAGAGGTGTCCGACCACGCCTTGCTGGTTTTCGGCATCGGAGATGGCGGAGGCGGGCCGGATGCCGAGCATCTCGAACGGTTGCGCCGCGCCCGGAAACTTCCCGGGATTCCCAATGTGGAAGTGCGGCGTGCCTCGGAGTTCTTTGAGGATTGGGCCGAGGCTGCCGAGAAATTTCCCTGCTGGAATGGCGAGCTTTACCTTGAGAGGCATCAGGGCACGCTGACGACGCAGGCCCTGACCAAACGAAATAACAGGCGTTGCGAGATCGCCCTGCGCGAGCTGGAGTGGGCGGCGTTCCTGGCAACGTGTCTGGCCGGCGTGAGCTACCCGCAGGCAGAACTGGACAGGCTCTGGAAGGAAGTCCTCCTTTATCAATTCCACGACATCCTCCCCGGGTCATCCATCAAGCGGGTTTATGATGAAGCCAATGCCCGATACGGTTTGATTCTTCAGGAGCTGGAGAAGCTCGTTGAGGACCGCTATCGGGCCTTGGGGAGCACGGTAGTGTCCAGCAGCCCGCACCTCGCATTTAATTCATTGCCCTGGGCCCGGACCCAGTGGCTGAAGCTCGATGGAGAGTGGCGGTTGGCGCACGTGCCGGGCATGGGGTGCGCGGAACCGGCAGCGGCGAAAGTTGAGGCAGGACTTTTCGCCGGAGATAACCGGATTGAAAACGAGAGTTTGCGGGTGCGGTTTGCCGACGACGGCTCGGTGGCTTCCCTCTTCGACAAGGCGCGTGGTCGGGAAGTGCTTGCGGACGGCGCATCCGGCAATCAATTCGCCATCTGCACGGATGCCGGCGACGCTTGGGATTTCGAGACGAACCTCCAAGAAAAGGACGTCTGGATTTACCTACGTCAAGAATTTCAGCGCCCGGTGTTGCGCTCGCGGTCAGCCTATCTCGATGGCCCCTGCGCAGTCATCGAGCAGACCTTTCACCATGGGGACTCTCAGATTCACCAGCGGGCGATCCTCCGCCAGGGTGAGGAGAATCTCGAGTTTGAAACCAAAGTTCGATGGGCCGAGCCAAGGGCCATGCTGCGCGTGCGGTTCCCGGTGGCGGTGAATTCTCCGGAGGCACGCTACGAAATCCCGTTCGGTTCCATTGCCCGCTCAACGCGTGAGGCGGATCTTGTGGAGAAAGCGCAGATCGAAGTGCCAGCCCAGCAATGGGTGGACCTTTCCGATGAAGCCTGCGGGGTGGCGTTGCTCAACGATTGCAAATATGGGTTCCGTATCAAGGGGCACACCCTGGATATGTGCCTAATCCGAAGCGTGCCCCACCCTGGCACTGCGCTGATTGGGAAGGCAGACCGGTCCGGGGTCGAGCAGGAGGCTGAATTCACCGATCTGGGAGAGCATCTGTTCAGATACGCGCTGAGGCCCCATGCCGGAAAAATTGATGAAGCGGACCTGACGAAGGCTGCGCGCGAGTTCAATTCACCGTTGCAGGTCACCGCTCATGCGGTAAGTGCGTCAGACAAATTCCTGGCCGGGGTGTCCTGGTTGCAGGTATCCAATCCCGCCATTGAAATCCCTGCGGTCAAGCGCGCCGAAGAGGGAGGCGACTGGATCATTCGACTGGTCAACCTGACGCCCACAGCCCAGGAGTCACGGGTCGCATGGAAAATTCCTTTCCTGAGCATCTGGGAGACAAATTTGCTTGAAGAACCCGCTTCGAGCAAACAGCCTGTCCCTATCGATGGAGATTCGATCTTCGTTGCTTTCGGGCCATTCGAAATCAAAACGCTGCGCTGCATGACAAGCTAAACCTCCCCGATCCCCTGCGCCATTGGGAGCACCCTGGACGAACATCGAATGAAAGTCACCCGCCACACCAAGATTTACGAAATTCTCCGCAACCGCATCCTGGCCGGAGCCTATGGGGTCGATAAAAAATTGCCGTCCGAACAGGAGTTGACCAAGGAGTTCGCCGTCTCCCGCATTACGGTCATGAGGGCATTGAACGACCTGTCTCACGACGGGTTGATTTGGCGCAAGCAGGGGGCGGGAAGTTTTGTGAAATCTCCCGATGGGGAAAAATGCTGCCTGGGCCTGATGATTCCCGGGCTTGGGATCACTACGGGAGAAAGCGTTTTCACTTTCGTTCAGAACCAGATCATCCGCAATGCTTCCCAGCTGGGCTGGCAGGTTTTGATGGGGGATTTGGAGTTGCCTTCGCAAGCGGATGCTTCCGGCCGGAGTCCTGTGGAGGTAGCCCGACGTTTGATCGCTCACGGAGCCAGCGCCGTCGCTTTTGTTCCTTTTGGCATCACTTCCCGCGGGGTCGCTTATAACCACAATGTTCTTGCCGAGTTTCGTTCCGCTAAAATCCCGGTCGTTCTGATGGGCGGCGATTTAGTCGATTATCCCGACCGCAGCGATTACGACGTGATCGGGCTGGATGACGCGCACGCGGGTTTTTTGCTCGGGCAGCATCTCTTGAAGAGCGGATGTCGGAATCTCGCATTTGTCGGAATGAAGACGCGCCTTCCAGCGGGTGCCTTGCGGTTTGGCGGTGTGCAGAAGGCTGTCGAGAGAGTTCCGGGATCCGTGTGCCGCGAACTGATTCTTCAAAGGGATGGAAGTGACGAAAAAGCGATTCCCGCTGCCGTTCGCAAGGCAAAGTGTGATGGAATTATCGGAGAAAATGACGAGGTCGCAGTGCGGGCGATGCGCTACCTTTTGGATGCCGGAATGAAAATCGGGAAAAAGCTCAAGGTGGGCGGTTTTGACGACGCCCCCATCGCCGGGCTCTCGCCTGTCCCTTTGACCTCGGTGGCCCAGCCGGCGGAGGAGTTTGCATCGGAGGTCATCTCCGCCATCCGGGATCGGCTGATTTCCCCTGCTCTGCCCGGGCGCTGGATACGCCTCCATGGCCGGTTGGTGATTCGCGAATCCACCCGTGGCTGATCGCACAGGGCTGGTTCAAGGAAGGGATCATGGGCTCCATGACTTACTTGAGAGTGCCCCGGGTATCAGGCTATTTTCCGGGGAACCTGTTATTACAAGTGGGGTGCCGGGAGGTTTGTTTTCTCGTTTCATGAAGCATAAATTGACATCGTTGACGACCCTGAATGAAAACCAGCTTGCCGCTTAATAAATCCGCCTTGAGGAGCGGCTTCACCCTGGTCGAACTCTTGGCCGGGATCGGGATCATCATGGTTTTGGCCTCCTTGCTCTTTCCGGCTCTCGGCAGCGTGCGGCAGCGTGCCCAGAACGCAGGCTGTGTGAGCAACCTGCGCCAGCTCGGTGTTGCCATGGGTTTATGGCTGGGCGATTACGGCTGTTATCCGGCACCAAAATCGGATATCGACGGCGACGGAAGCCCTGACAGCTGCCACGAGTGGGATTTTACAGGAATTGGGGACACAAAAGGACGCCCATCGCTGTTCCGAACATTATACACGCCCGAAGCAATTCCTTTTCTATATCAATACGATCCTCCTGGAGCGAGACTTTACCATCTCAAAAACACGATCTTTGTTTGCCCTGCTGCCGTGGCCGGATATGGAATTCCACCCTCTACATCCGTGAATGATTATCAATCGCGCGCCTATGGAATGAATTCGGTTGCAGCGGGGGGCGGCAGCGTCGCCGCCTGGGCGCTTCCCATATATCCGACAAGGCTTGCATACCCTTCCAAGACCTTCCTGCTGATTGATTGCGCGAATCCCTGCGCGAATATGTATTATACGGTCGCCTCCAATTTCAAATCATTCTCGTCTGTGCGCGATCGTCACCAAGGCCACCTCAACGTGCTTTACTGCGACCTGCATGTGGGGAGCATCAATCCCGAAGATATTTCCAAATCCATGGAGGACCCGTTTTGGGGGTATCAGCCTCAGCAGTAGCGTCGTCGGGCAGAATCCCTCTTTCAGCCGGTTAGCTTCGCTCAGGGGATTTGGATCGGGTCTATCGCTCAAGTGCCACCGTTCCGACGGCTTGTTATTACAACTCGCCCATCGTCCGGGTTGCCGGATTCCCGGGCCGGCTTTACAAAGGCCATCGCTGACACATCCAACAAATCCTAATTTCGAATCCTTCCAATTATTATGCTCCGAAACGACCCTGAGAAAACCATTCGCTCCCTGGAACGCCCGTGGGAGATCCTGCTCATCCATCACGCCCACACCGACGTCGGATATACCGAGCATCCCAAAAAGGTTGAGCGCTACCATGTGCAGTTCTTGGAGGACGTGGTGGATATCTGGAGAGAATCGAAGACGGGAAAGAAACCGGAGCTGGCTGATTTTCGGTGGACCAACGAGGCGTTCTGGAGTGTCGAGCGTTTCCTTGAGAGGGCCTCTCCGGACTACCGCAGGGACTTCGAGCAGGCCGTGCGCGAGGGGTTTATTGGCCTGACGGCAACCTACCTTCATAATGCCGAACTCGGCAATTTGGAGCTGATGCGCCGCCAGGTGCGCCGCCCGGTGAGCTATGCGGCCGGTCTGGGGTTGAAGCTGGAGAGCGCCATTTCCTGCGACATCAACGGTGTGGGATGGGGATACGCGACGGCTCTGGCCGACAATGGGGTTTCGAATTATTTCACCTGCCTGCACGTCCACAAAGGCGGACTGGTCGGCGAGGCCCGGCAGCGCCCGTTTTTCTGGGAAACGGTCGATGGCCGCCGCGTGCTGGTCTGGGCGGGGGAGGTTTACCATATCGGCAACATGATGGGGCTGGCTCCGGCGGCTTCTTTCGACTACCTCATCTACGACGAGCTCAAGGGATATCCGGCAATGAGCGTCCAGGATCAGGAGATGCTCGCGATGAGCCGGGTGGGACGCTATTTGGATCGGCTCGAGAAGGATGGCTACCCCTATACATTTGTGCCCATGATGATCAGCGGGCTTGTCACCGACAACTCCCCGGCCAGCCGCGAGATCCCGCGCTTTGCAAGCCAGTGGAATGCGAAGTTTGGCAAGCAGGTGAGCCTCAAAATGGTTACGCTCGAGGAGTTCTTCCAGCGTCTGCGGCCTGCGCTTGGCCCGGAGGTCCCTGTCTGGAAGGGGGATTGGCCGGACTGGTGGACCGACGGGGTTGCGTCGGTGCCCAAGACGACTCGCATTTTCCGGCACGCCCAGCGCCAGTGGAGCGCGCTGGAGGAGGCGGTCGAGCAAGGCAAAGCCGCCACCGACCCGGCCCTTCAGAGTGAGGCCGAGGACGCCATGAACCTCTACATTGAACACACGCACGGGCACAGCGACATTCTCCTCTACCCGTGGGATATCCAGGTCCAATCCACCGTTGGTGCCAAGGAGGTCCATGCCCATCGCGCCTTTGAGAAAACGCTTTGCGCATGGGATGTGGCGCTGCAAAATCGCGGGGAGGTTCATCAGGTTTATGAGCGGCCCTTTACTTATCGGGTTTGGAATGCCTCGTCGCACGCGATGGACGGGATCGCAGAGATTTACATCGAAACCCCGGAGTTTGGGCTGGTGGACAGGCAGGCCCGCATCATTGATGTCGCCACCGGCGAGGAGATAGTTCATCAGAAAGGGGCCGGTTGCAGAGGGATTTTCCTCTACGTCCCCCTTCGGCTCGAAGCGTGGGCGGACAAGCTGCTCCGCGTGGAAGCCGTTCCACAGACGGTCCTCACCACGGAGCGGCAGGTGGAGCGTGATTTTCTGGCGGGAGACGCGGAGGGCACCCAACCGCTGCCCAATCCGGACATGGTGGCCACCCGCCAGGGGATCCAGACGCCGCAGGTGGAAATTGCGTGGGCTCCAGGAGAAGGGATTACAACATGGAAGGACGTCCGAGGAGGCCATTCGCTGTTGCGAGCTGACGCCGCGCATCCGGCTTTCAGCGTGGTCTTGCAGAGGACCCCATCGGAAAAAATCAACGATGGCACCTCCCAATACAGCGCCCGCTCGGCCCTCGGGCGCAACCGAGTCAGCGTGGACGGCCAGCGCTTTGTTTCCAGTCTGGTGTCGGCCACCGTGCTCGAGAGGGGGCCGGTCTTCAGCCTGGTCCAGCTCGATTACCAACTCGAGTTGGCACCGATGTGCCGTGTGGTGTTGAAAGCCTATCGCGACCTGCCTCGCGTCGATGTCTCGGTGCGCCTGCTCAAGGCCGCTTCCTGGGATGCCGAGACGGTCTATATTTCGCTGCCCTTCACCGCAGGGGAAGGCTCCGTCTTCTGGCTGGATAAAGCCGGGGCGCTGGTTCGCCCGCGTGTGGACCAGCTCCCCAACTCGCTGGCTGACTTCTATTCGGTGATGGAGGGCGTGGCCTGGACGGACGGCCAGCGCGCCGTTGCTGTGGCTACTCCGGATGCGCCCCTGGTGCAGGTCGGCCCGCTCGAAAACGGAGTGCGCAAACTCCATGGTCACCCGAAAATGTCCGAGGAAAAAGAATTCATCTACAGCTGGCCGATCAACACCTGCTGGGAGACAAATTTTGAAATCAACACCGGCGGTTTCCACGAGTTCCGCTATACGGTTTTGTTCGGGGAGGCCCTGGCAGATCCGGCGGCCGCCATGGAGAGCTGCCGGAGCGCCAACCTTGGGTTCCGCACTTACCGCTGCAATTAGAACCGCCCACGCTCCCAGAATATGAACAATCCGATGTCACAGAGAAACTCGCTTCGGCTTGTCTTAGCAACTCGGCCTGTGCAGCACTGGCCGAATGGCACTGGCGAGATGAGAGTAGCTGCGATGAAAAACTCGCGCCCCTTATTCCGCCGGCAAGCTTGGATGCTTTCGAGGGTCTGCTCCGCAGTTTTGCTCCTTGCAGCGTTAGGTGTGACGAGGGCGGAGGTGTCATTGGAAGAGATGCTGAAGCCTTCGGCCTTCCACTTTCTGGGGGATGGGCCGGTGCTCATCCAGGGCACGGCCGGAGGGGGAGTGCCGGAGGTGCTGCTCCGGGTGACCGACCGGATCGGCGATTCGTTTATGGCCAAGGCTGTGGTCAGCAACGGCAGGTTTTCCTGTCGCTACCCGGACGATTTCTCCGGCGCCAGCGCCCTGCGTGCGGGGATGCTCTTTGTGGATGTCACGGATCTTGGCGCGTTTGATGCCGCCAAACCCGGCAACCACCAGGCCGAAGCGGCTGTCATCGTTCATGGCGGCAGCAAGCAGTTGACGGATTTCCCGGATGTGCTGATCACGGATCTTCTCGATAGCCAGGGACGCGCCGATGCCGCCTCATCGAAATGGCCGGCGGCCCGGAACCTGATGAATCTCTATGTCCAGAGCCGGGGCGCGCATTTGTCCGGCCTGCGCAAACCCGGATTTGACCTCGCCAATCCCGAGGATTTCCGATGGTTCAAAAACAACCTCTCATTGTATGATTTCGCCCGCCGGGATCGAGACTGGACGACCCCGCTCGGCTCCCGGACTGCCCGGACATTCTGGCCGTCTTGCGCCAATACCTGGTTCAATCCATCCAACGACAACCCGATCGATGGGAACGACTCCAATCGCGCTTGGACGAATTACCGTCCCTACGCGTTTTCAAATGATTTTTCGGATTGGTTGATCTTGCAGTGGATGCGCACGAAAGTGGCGGATCCCCTGGACGACACGCTTCTGCAGACCTGTCGCGATGCGACCCGCAATCTTTTGGCCATGCAGCACCGTAGCCCCACCAACTTTGCGCTGCGCGACTCGTCGGGCAAGCAGGAGAACTACACGGCCGGCGCGTTCCGGTATGGGATGTTCGTCACGGGCGAGCTGATGAGCGAGGGAACCGGCTGGTTCTACAATCCTGCGTTTAAGGATTACATCAACGGCGGTGTCTTGAACGGACGCTGCACCTGGGGGCTGGGCGAGGCGCTCCGCCATGATCCCACAGGGCCCCTTGCGGCGCAAATCAAGGAAGCGATCGGCCTGGCGGTCAAGTTCTGCCTTCACGATGGGCTGCAGGGCCGATACACTAAAAAAACTCCGCAGGGCAATCTCTACTGGATGACAGTGGGAGAGCACTCCTATCTGCTCCTCGGCATGCTGGCTGCCTACGAAGCCGATCCTGACCTGCGAATCCCGTTCGGAACCGATGAAAATCCCGCCAGGCTCAAGGATCTTTGCATCGGCGGGCTCAATGCCTTGCTCGACCTCAAAAAACCGGGAGAACAATGGTCATCCTATGCCAATGAGGATGCCATAGCGATTTCTGCCCTCTCCCAGGGAGCGATGGTATTGAAAGCCGAGCCCGATGCGGCCCGGTGGACTGAGGCGGCTTCGAAAGTGGCGGATGGCTGGCTTGGGGCCAAGATCGATCCCAAGGAACGCGCGGCTCCCTGCATCCAGATGGGCTACAGGCCCGCTCCTGATGTGATGACCCATAATTGGATGAAGATGGGCAAGGTGCAGTTTTTCTATTACCTGACGGGGCACTGGATCCACGCGCTTTCCGACCTTTACGCGGCGACCGGGAACGAGCGCTACCGCGAACGGGCCGAGGCTCTGGTCACGGAACTTTGCGGAAATAATCCTTTCAAAGCGCGGCTGCTGACGGAGACCGGCGGCGTTTATAACTGGAGCGATGACACGGACGGGGATGGGATCGAGGACAAGATCAAGCAGGACTTGTATCCCGAGTCGAGCGCCTTTGTGGAGATCGGCATTTTGCGCCTGCTCAAAAGCCTGCCGCCGCCCCCAAGCCGATCCGCCCGAGAGCAGTGACCACTTCAGCCGCTCAGCCTGATCCCATTCCCGAACTCCTGGCCTGCGGGCGCATCGCTCGACCGCAACTAGCCATGCAAATGCACAGGAGAAAAGATGCCCGCTGCAAACCTGTTAACAAATTCCCGACACACGGGGGCTTCCGCCGAAATATGGTTGGTATGACAACCTGAACTAATCTGCCGCCCCGAGTCGTTGCCGAACGGCAGCGATTGGTTATTCTCCCGAGAATGAATCATGCCATGCGCCATCTCAGGCGTCGGTCTTTTTTGCCGCCAACGGCTGGCAGCCAAAGGATGTTTTCCGTGCGAGCCAGCGTGCTCGGCAGGGACGCATCGGCCCGCCTGTTTGCGGGGCTCGGACGTCTGATCCTATGGTTGGTGGCGATTGTTGTTTTGCCGGCCTGGGCAGGGCCTGCTGCGGCTCCCTTTGAGCGGGCGTTTATCGAGCCGCCGTTAGAAGCCAGGCCCTGGGTGTATTGGTATTGGATGAACGGGAACATCACCAGGGAGGGGGCGCTGGAGGATTTGCGCGCCTTGCACCGCGTGGGTATCGGCGGCGTTTTCCTGATGGACATCGGCATCCATCCGGCAGGCCCGGTGGCGTATCGTTCGCAAGCCTGGTTTGAGATCACGACCGCCGTTGTCAGCGAGGCCAAAAAGTTGGGCATGCAGGTTGCCTTTCACTGTCCGGGCTGGTCCGCCTCCGGCGGCCCGTGGGTGACGCCCGAAAAAGGCATGCAGGAGGTGGTCTGGAGCGAGACGATTGCGGAGGGCGCAAAGGAGGGGCAAAGCACGGGAAAGATTCAATTAGCCCAGCCGCCCGCGCGCCTGAACACCTATCGGGATATTGCGGTCATTGCTTTTCCGAGTCTGAAGCAGGACGAGAACCTGATGCAGACGCGGCCATTCAAGCTCGTGGCCGACGGCCGCGAGATCCAGGACGCGTCAAAGGCCTTTGACGGATTGCCCGACACGGCGGCTGTGCTGCCCAATCAGTTTGAGATCGTCTTTGACCAGCTGGTGAGGGCCCGTTCACTTTTCATCCGCGGGGCCCGCGCCGGCGGGGATTTCGCGGCGACGCTGGAGGCTGCGGACGGCACGGGCACCTTCCGTAAGATTGCGGAGCTGCACCCCGAGCATCCGGGCCCTTTCTCCTCGATTCAGGGATCCGTCTCGTTTGGGGAGGTCGAGGCCGCTCGCTTCCGCATCACCTATCGCGATCAAGCCAAGCCGCCCACGCCTGAGGAGATCGTGCTCTCGAGCGGTTTCCGGGTCGATGATTGGCCCGCGCACGCAGGCTACAGCAGAAGGATGGCCGGAATATCGAAACAGGAAAAGGATCTCGCAAAGGATGACGCGATCGCCCTGGACCGGGGGCTCGATCTGACGGACAAGATGGATGAAAACGGCGTGCTGGAGTGGAGGCCTCCGGCCGGCGAGAGGTGGACCCTCCTGCGGTTCGGCTATGTCCCCACCGGCATCAAGATCAGTCCTGCGCCGATCGGCGGCGATGGCCTCGAGTGCGACAAGATGAGCCGCGAGGTGACCGACTTCCATTACGATGCGATGGTGAAGCCGTTGCTGAAAGCCTACGCCCCGATCCTGCCGGACAAAGGTTTTGTGACCTACCACATCGACAGCTACGAGGCGGGCTGCCAGAATTGGACGCCGAAGATGCCCGAGGCATTCCAAAAGAGCCGCGGCTATGCGCTCACCTGCTACCTGCCGGCCTTGACCGGGCGGGTCGTCGGGAGCTACAAAGCGACCCTGGGATTTCTCTCGGATTTCCGCCGTGTGATTGGCGATCTCTATGCGGACGGCCATTATGGGCGCATCGCTGAACGGTGTCATCAGGATGGGCTCGCCTTTTCTACGGAAGCCTATGGCGGACCCTTCGAGAACTTGCAAGTGGCGGGGCGCGCGGATTTTCCCATGGTCGAGTTCTGGACCGGCGAACGCAACAAGCTGCCCGTGGATCAGAGCGCGCCGAGGTCGGCGATCCATGGTATCATGGCGGCCCATACCTATGGCAGGCGCATCATCGGTTCGGAGGCTTTTACTTCCGAGGAGGGCTGGCTGATCCACCCCTATTCGCTCAAGAGTTTGGGGGATCGGATGTTCGCCACCGGCATCAACCGCTTTGTGCTGCACGTCTCCGCGCATCAGGCCTATCTGCGCGAGGGGACGTATCCTGGACTCACCTGCGGCCTCAACGGCATCCATTTCGACCGCGGGAACACCTGGTTCGAGCATGGCGCGAAGGAGTGGGTGGGCTACCTGACGCGCTCTCAGGCCGTCCTGCAGCAGGGCCTGCACGTTGCCGACGCCCTCTATTTTCAAGGCAACGATTCGCCTTCGGAAGGCTCCCTGGCGCAGCCCGCCCTGCCGCAGGGTTACGATTATGACACCCTCAATTCGGAGCGACTGGCGCTCCTGCAGGTGCGAGACGGGCGCCTTTACCTGCCGGACGGCAAACAGTATCGCTATCTGGTGATGCCACAACACGGGCGTGTGACCTACATGGATCTCAAACGGGTGGCGCGACTGGTCGAGGCCGGAGCCAGCGTCTTGGGCGCTCAGCCGAAGGAATCTCCGAGCCTGATGGAGCAGCGGGAACAGGGCGACTTCCAGCAATTGGCAAGTCGCCTTTGGCGGGACGGGCTCTGCGGCCAGGGCCGGATCCTCCACGAGAAGTCGTTCGGGCCCATCCTTGAAGCCGACGGGGTCCCGCCCGATTTCTCGTGGACCAGTCCCGACGGGCTGGCGCTCCACTTCACGCACCGGCAGGCGGAGACTGAGGATGTCTATTTTGTTGCGAACGGCCTGAAAAAGGCGGGCGCCGCACAGTGTCGTTTCCGCACTGCAGGCGGTGCGCCTCAGCGGTGGAACCCCGTGGACGGAAGCCGCGTTCCCCTCACGGAATACACGGTCGAACCCGATGGCCGCGTGACAATCCCGGTGTGGTTCGACGAATCGGACAGCTTCTTTATCGTGTTCGACCGCAAGAATACCGTGCGCCGCACGCTGGAGGTCGAGGCGGACGAAACCGGGGCGGAGCCGCTGAAAATGCTGACCATCCTCCGCGCGCAATACGGAGCAAAGGACACGTTTGTCGATCTCACGCAGCAGATTCAGGCGAAGGTCAAGGAGAACAGGCTCGAGCTGTCGGGGTTCACGCAATTCATGGGCGACCCCGTTCCCTTTGTGCGCAAGACCCTGACGGTTGACTACGAGTTGGACGGCAAGCCGGCCACCGTGAGCGTGCAGGACGGCGAGACCCTCACGCTTCCTGCCCGCGTGCCTGCGCGGCGCCATGACGTGGTGCGCGAGGCCGGCGAGGTCAAGCTGATTGCGTATGCCGGGGGCACCTACACGGTGGACGGGGCTGACTATTCGGCCCGGGTGCCTCAAGCACAGAACATCGGTTCCAGCGCGGAGTGGACGATAAACTTCCAGAAGAATCGCGGCGCGCCCGAGCGGATCGTCACCCGGGAACTCAAGACCCTGGGCGCGTTTGACGAGGACGGCGTGAAGCACTTCTCGGGGAGGGCAACCTACCGGACGAGCTTCGGAGCTCGGCGGGCGGCTGGCGACATGCGCTTCTTTCTCGATCTCGGAGAAGTGGCCGTGGTGGCAACGGCGCACCTGAACGGGCGGTTGCTGGGCACATGCTGGAAGCCGCCCTTCCGCTTTGACATCACGGACTCGCTGCGCGATGGGGCGAACGCCTTGGAGGTGGAGGTCACGACCACGTGGGTGAACCGGCTGATCGGCGACGAGCAGTTCCCTGACGACGTCTCGCCCAACAAAAACTGGACGAAGGGCGGCATGCCCTGTGTGCCGGAGTGGCTGGTCAAGGGGCTGCCCCGTCCCGAACTGCGCCGAGTCACCTTCGCCGCGTTCAAATACTGGAAGGCCACCGACCCGCTGCATCCGGCCGGACTGATCGGGCCGGTTCGCTTGGAGGCGGCGAGCGTGGTTCGCGTGAAAACCGTGAAGTAGCGCAGGGTGGATTCGCAAACAGCGTCCTCTCAACGCGGCGAAGGACGATCCATTAAAGACCGCGATAATACAAAAAGGAGAATATCAATGAACTCATTGGAACGCTGTATGGCAGTATTGTGCGGGGAAAAGCCCGACCGGGTGCCGGTGGTGCCGCAAACCTTCATGTTTGCCGCTGAAACCGCCGGGATCAAAATTGGGCAGTTGGCTCACAGCTCGGAGAAAATGGTCGAGGCCCAGGTTCTGAGCCAGGAGAAATACGGTTACGATGGCTGCGTCATCGATTTCGATGATGCAACGATCGCGGAGGCCTGCGGGGCCAAGGTGATCTTCCGCGAGGATGAGCCGGCGATTGTGGATGAATCGGATCTGGTTCTCAAAGATTTGGCCGATGTGGACCAGCTCAAGCTGCCCGATCCCTGGAGCGATGGACGCTTGCCCGTCTGGTTGGAAGCGACCCGATTGCTGGTCAAAGAAATCGGAGACAGGGTGTTCATCATGGGCCGCGCCGATGCGGGACCCTTTAGCCTGGCCTGCCTGCTGCGCGGGCCGGAGAATCTCATGATGGATTTGATGGATGAGGAAGCTCATCCGCAGATCGACCGCCTGATTGACTACTGCCGACGGGCGAGCGCCCTCTTCGCCAAGGCCCAGATGGAAGCCGGCGCACACGCGACATCCATCGGGGACGCCTTTGCCGGCCCGAACCTGATTTCTCCGCAATTGTATCGCCGTTTTGCCTTGGAGCCGGAAACCCGGCTTACGGCGGAGGTCCAGGGTGCGGGCATCCCGTTCTCGATCCATATTTGCGGCAACACCAATGGGATTATCGCCGACATGGGAACGACCGGCGCGCAGATTTTGGAGGTGGACTGGCAGCTCGACATGGCCGAGGCGAGGCGGATGGTCCCGATGAGCACCGTGTTGATGGGCAACGTCAACCCCAGCGATCCGATGGTGCTGGGCGATCCCGCAAAGGTGGACGCTGCCGCAAAAAAAGTCATCGAGGAGACGGAAGGCCACGGGCTCTTCCTCAGCTCGGGCTGCGCCCTGGGCCGGAACACCCCGCCCGAGAACTTCATGGCGTTGGTGGCGGCAGCCAGGAAATATTCGTAAGCGGGGGCAGGAAGAACGAACGACTATTCAGCCTGAAACCTTGAGCAAAGCAGCCATGCAACCCAGACAAACCATCGCGGCCGCCGATGTCGGCGGCACCACGATCAAGCTGGCTTTGGTGCGGAACTCTGTCCTGATCAAACGGTCGTCGATTCCCGCCGAGGCCGCTGCCGGCCTTGCTCCCGCTTTGGAGAAAATGGTCGCCGGAATGGAAAAACCTCTGCCGCCAGGAAAACGGTTCTTGTCCTGGAGTGCTACACCGGCGTGGACGAAGCCGCCCTCCTCCATGAGCTGGAATGCCGGCTCGGGCCGGTGCTGGCTCTCTCCGCGGCCGGAGCGATGCTCCCGCCGGAGAGAATCGATGCGCTGGTCGCGCCGTTCCTCGGCGGGGACGATCCCGTTTTCGGATTTCTCTGCGGGCTGGAGCTCCCTCAGTTTTTTGACGATGCGAAGCTGGTCCGGCTTCGCGCGCAGGTTGCAGGCATTGAAGAAGGCGTCGTTCTTGTCGTCGGATGCGGCGCAAGCCTGGTGGCGGAGCCCGACATTTTGGTCTATGCCGATCTTGCCCGTTGGGAGGGGCAGCTCCGATACCGGCGCAACGCGGCCGACAATCTCGGGGCCGCGAACCGCACCCTGGCCGCAAATCTCCAATACAAGCGGGCGTTCTTCGTTGACTGGCGCGTCTGCGACCGCTGGAAGCGCCCGCTCATCGCCAGGTGGGACTACGTCCTGGATACCCACGACCCCGGCGTGCCCAAGCTTGCCGATGGCCCTGCCGTCCGCAAGGCCCTGCAGCACGCGGTCACGCGCCCTTTCCGCGTGGTGCCCTTCTTCGACCCCGCGCCATGGGGCGGCCAGTGGATGAAGGAGGTCTGCGATCTGGATCGGAGCGTGCCCCTTCCCTGCCGACAAATACGCCTGCCGGTTTCCGGCGAAAAAGCACGACCATTTCCTGATCCCCGCGGGGACCGTGCATTGTTCGGGCTCGGAGAGCATGGTGCTGGAAATCAGCGCCACGCCCTACATCTTCACATTCAAGATGTGGGACTGGGCCCGGATGGGGCTCGACGGGCGCCCCCGCCCGGTGCATCTCCAGCGTGGGCTTGCCAACATCCAGTGGGACCGCACCACCGGGTGGGCGCGCGAAAATCTGGTGAACCGGGTCAAGCCCATCCAGCGCGGCGACGGATGGCACGAAGAGAGCACCGGCCTCCATGAACGCGAATTCCTGGAAACGCGCCGGCACTGGTTCACCTCACGGGTCGCACACCATACGGCGGGCGGCGTCAACGTCCTGAACCTGGTCCAGGGAGAGGAAGCCATTGTCGAGAGCCCCTCCAGCGCGTTTGAGCCCTTCCTCGTTCACTACGCGGAAACCTTCATCGTCCCCGCAGCCGTCGGCGCATACACCATTCGCCCCCACGGCCCCGCCTCAGGGAGCGAGTGCGCGACAATGAAGGCATTCGTGCGCGCCTGATCAGCGGGCCATCCATCGGGATCTTCGCCACCGGCCTTTTCCTCCCTGCCGGACAAAATCCGAAAAATCCTGCAGAAAACTTGTCATAGCAACTCCGCGCGCGAAAAAGTTGCCGGGGTGGATTCTCATGGTAATCTTGGCTCGTTGATATACCCGTTCACCTCGCATTCAACCTGGAAATCATACATTTCTATGAATACCCAAACACCCAATCTCCCGAACAATAATCCCGTGAAATCCTGGCATCGCCTGGCCCTGGCCGCTCTCGCCCTGAGTTTGGGCGCAGCCTCCTCCCAAGCCGCCACAGTCACCTGGACCGGCAACAGCAGCATTGAATGGGCTACCGCGACGAACTGGATTGGCGGAGTCCCCGGCAATACTGACACGGTTTTGTGGGACGGCAACAGCACCCAAAATCTCTCCGGAAACACGACGACTGCAAGAACTGTTGGCGGGCTCACGGTGATCAATCCTTCCGGGGCGGTGACGATCAGCGGCGGCAGTTTGATGCTCGGCAGCGGCGGCATCGACATG
>Ga0194063_10000731_pt1 | contig 23293 bp, 14 predicted proteins | sample SepL3720m_MetaG_FD_155459 | JGI IMG/M metagenome (GOLD analysis project Ga0194063, IMG submission 155459) | Anoxic zone freshwater microbial communities from boreal shield lake in IISD Experimental Lakes Area, Ontario, Canada - Sep2016-L373-20m | ecosystem: Environmental > Aquatic > Freshwater...
GCGAACAGACCCGCGCAGTAATTCCCGGCCGCAGGTTGCAGGGCTTTCGCCGCATCGCCGGCGGTCTCGATCGTGATGCCCGCCCGGTGCAGCGTGGCCGCACAGGCCAGCACGATGAAATAACAAACGATCGTAACAACGATGGCGCCTGCGATGGTGTCCCACCGTGAATACCGGTAATGCTTCAGGGGGATGCCTTTTTCCACGACGCTCGCCTGCTGGTAGAATTGCATCCAAGGCGCGATGGTGGTGCCCACGATGCCGACGATCATGTAGAACGACCCACCGGTCCAGTCGTTGGTTGGCACAACGCTCTGATAGGCCGCAACCTTCCAATCCGGATGCGCCAGGAAACCCGAAATCAGGTAGGCCACATAGAAGACACAGGCGACAAAGAAAACCCGTTCAATGGTCCGGTAGGAACCCTTGACGACCATATGCCAGAGGAGGAAAGCCCCGATCGGCACCGCCCACATGCGGTGTAAGCCAAAGATTTCCGCGCTGGCCGCAAGTCCGGCGAAGTCGGCGATCACGTTTCCGAGATTGGTGAAAAAAAGCGCCAGCATGAGGTAGAACGACACGCCCAATCCGAATCGTTCCCGGATCAGGGCCGAGAGTCCTTTTCCGGTCACCACACCCATCCGGCTGCACATTTCCTGAACCAAGACCAGCAGCAGACAGGTGGGGAAGAGAACCCAGAGCAGGGAGTAACCGAAGGTGGCGCCCGCCACGGAGTAGGTCGCAATTCCGCCGGCATCGTTGTCCACATTGGCGGTGATGATACCCGGTCCCACGACCATGGCGAACAGGGCGAGATGCGCTTTCCAGTTTTTCCACCGTGTTGTCACGTTCACATCAATCCTTCACATAATCGGCCAGTTGTGAGAGCACGCTGTCGTAGCGGACAATGCCTTGAAAGACGCCGCCGGCATCCACAATCGGAATGGCCTGAAATCCGAACTTGGCAAAGTCCCGGGCCACGTCCTTGATCCGGGTCTCCGGCGTCACATGAACCAGAACGTCGTTCATGATGCTTTGTAACGTCGTCTCAGGCGCCGCCCTGACGATTTCGCGCAGACTGATCACTCCCTTCAACACCCGTTTGTCGTCAACGATGTAGGCAAGATTGTACACCTTGACATCGTCCGACAAGTCCCGGAGTTTCTCCAGGATGGAGGAGGCGGTGTCCCCGAGTTTAGCCTCGATGCAGTTGGGATCCATCACACTGCCGACGCTTTCCTCCTTGTGGGCCAGCAGCGTTTTCATTTCGGCGGCGGCCTCATGCTCCATCTGGTTGATGAGGCCCTGGGCATCCGGCCCCAGATCGCGAAGCACTTCGGCGGCCTCATTGGGCGCCATTTCCTCCAGAATGTCGGCGGCCCGCCCCGGGTCGCCGTGGGAGACGAGTGTGCGTTGAAACTCGGGATTGATCTCTTCAAGAGTGTCGGCCGCCGTTTCAACAGAAAGGGAATTGAAGAGAACCTGGCGATCCTTGACACCCAATTGTTCCAGGATGTCGGCCAGTTCAGCCGGATGAATGTCCGCCAGTCGTTCGGACGCTTTGGAGACTCTGACTCCGCCCGGAACCCCGCCGGGGGATAGAACCTGGATATGGCGCCAGGTGACGAAACTGTCTTTCAGGGAATAGTCAAAAAGCCAATTGGCGAGAAAGGCGATTGGCCGCTCGAACCGGAGTCGGCGGAGAATGCCTCGCAGACCAACCTCAACATGACCGAAGATCAACTTATTTTCGGAGTAGATGAGATGGACATCGTTGACCCGTAGCACCTGGGCGCCTGACACATCCACGACCTGATCGTCGAGCACATCGCGGCGTGCCCAGAAGTCGGCGGTTGGGGTTGGCTCGGAGGGTCGGCTGAGAACGGTTTCCTTCAGCGTCATGGTTTTGACAGCGCTCCAGGACACGAGGGTGTGCTCGCCGCGATGGGTGATATCCAGGCTGATCGCGAGCGGGTAGGCGGTCTGCGTAGAGCCGCCGATGTCGTACAGTCGCCCAAAGGGGCGGGCCTCATCATCGTAGCGTACAGGTTGACCGAGCAGGTCGGAGAGGTTGTAAAAGGTAACCACCGGCATGGTACTATCGCCAGCGCCGTTAAGCCGCTGCGAAGTCGAACTCTCCACTGTTATTACGGTTTCAGTCATGCTGGTTTCCATGCCCGTTTGAATGGGGGACTGTGAAAGACGCCGATGCTAGGCGAGGGGTTGGTGAGGGACAAGTTTAAAATATCGAAGATAAACAAATGATCAACGGGTTATGGAATGGTCGGGGGGGATGAACGCGGCAGGCCTGTGAATCCGGCTTTCCTGTTGCAACGTGGCCAGCGTGCTCGAGCCGAAGGCGACCAGAAGAACGACGCTGATGAGCCGGAGGGTCTTTCCCGTCAGCGAGGCGCCGAAACCGAGCAACGTCCAGGCCAGCCAGAGCCCGCTGAATGCCGACGCCGCAAGACCGGCGCGGGTGGCGCAGTTGAGTCCATAGTGCCAGAAGAGCACCAGTCGCAACCAGGATGTCGTCGGCGCCTTTTGTCCGTCCTTGCGGGCCTGCGCGATGGCGAGGTTTCGCCGGATGTCCGGAGCGCTACCCCCGTAGCGTTCTGCGCGAAGCAGAACCTCGATGGCATCGTTCGGTTTGTCGGACAGGAGTAATGCCGTTCCCTGATTATAGAACAGGTCGGAATTTCGCACGCCGAGGTCGATCAGCTTCTGGAAGGCGCCTGCCGCCGCGAGAAACTCAGCCGGTTTATTTGCTGAACTCATTTCTGTGGCGGCCTCATTCCAGATAAAGGCGCGTTCCGCAGGCGTGGAGGCGTAACCGTGCGGCAGGGTCAGAAACAGGAACAGGACAACCAACGCGCCCCGGGCTCCTGTATTCTTCGGCGCGGATTTCAGATGGCGTTCGATCTCCGAAAGGGTCGATTCCAGATCAGAGGACTCAACGGGGGTGGAGGAAGAGGAGGTCTCGAAGGTCGCATTAAAGAGGTGTTGCATCTGGTCGGAAAAACGTTGCGCGAGACGGGCGGGGATACCCCGGGCAGACAATAAAGTTAGCGCCTCGGAAGGGGTCATGGAGTCGGTTCGAACCGAAAAACGATCCGAAAGATATCGACGGAGAACGCCGCAACGATCCGAAGAGGATCCCGATTTCAAGGCGGTTTTAGCGCGGGGAAAGGCCCGTCTTCGACGTTGCGCCTCCCTGAATGCCTGGCTGTGGCGACGGAAAAGGCGCCAGGATAAGGCGAGACAAAATATACAGGGACCGACCGCCGCCATCCCGATTAACCGGGCAGACGAGCCCAACAGAGGAGTCGGCTCGGCGCCGACTGAAGTCCACCGTATTCCGGCAGGGCGCATGATTGATTCATCCTCCCGGTGGAGGTTGATCGCCTCATTGGTTGACCCTCCAATCACTTGCGCCGCGGTGATTTCCTCAACATGCCTGACTTTCATCGGAATGGGAGCTGTTTTAACGGTTCGGTATTCGCGGGCTTTCACATCATAGAAGGATACCTCAATCGGGGGGAGTTCGAAGGAGCCGGCTTGCCGGGGGCGCAGGGTGTATGTATAGCGACACTGTGTGTCCTGTTTGGCGGTCTGGATGGTCTCATCATAGACCTCGAAGTGATCCATCAGGGTGTTCTGCAAATTGAGTTTGGGCGGTGTGATATTGCGCATCTGGATGGAACCCGACAGGGTCAACATCAACTTCAAGGGGTCTCCCACGTTACAGGTCTGGGTATCCAGAGCGGCCTCGACAACCAGATTGCTGCCGATGGCGCCGATGTAGGAGTCGGGTCGGTTTGTTTCCGGTGGGGGAATGACGCGGACAATGGCGGCGGAACCCACGGCGAAGACGGAGTCCCCGGTGGCCTCTCCCGCGCTGTTGATGGAGACGGGCACCTTGCCCTTGAATAGAACGGGCCCGAATGTATAGGAGCCTTCCGAGAGGGGCGAGAAGGGAAGTGTGAGTGCGTATTCCCAGTATTCTTTGCCATTTTCCCTTGCCCCTTGACGTTCCAGTTTGAAGCGGGCGGGAACTCCCTGAGGATTCATCATGGCGCTGAAGTCGAAGAGGTCGGCCTGAACGGTGTAGTTGTTGATCGTGAAGCCCGGTTGGTTCCTCTGGGTCAGACGGTCATTCAGCAGGCGCTGATAATCCGGCCCCTTGAGTCCGTCGATCTCCTTTGCGTTGAGGAATTCCGACTCGAGATGGGGCGGCTCGTTTGGAAATATCGGATCCGCATTGGCGAACGAGCCGGGAAGACGTCGGATTCTCACCGCCACGCGGAGATCGAACGGTTCATCCACCAGCACGGTGTCACGCGACGCCGTGACCGACACGGAAACAGTCTCCTGCCGTGTTACGCCCGTTACGGTGACAGTCGGGCCTGTTGCCGTGAGGGTTTGTCCCGCCACGGTTGCGGTGATGGGCCCCATGGCCATCTCTCCTGCCGCCGCCGGGGTAACCTTGTAGGTGAAAGTCCGGCCGGTGAAGCCCTCCTTTCGCATCGTGCCGTTGACAATGATAAGACTGTAATGGCTGGAGGACTGGCTTCCCAGTAACTGAGGGATCCCGTTCCTGATGGCCGACACGTCCGGCGCTTCAGGATTGTCGGCGCCGCCGACTTTAACTTGCAGGAGTAATGATTCGCCCAGGTAGATCTGATTCCGACTGACATTCACCTCAAGCGAGGGGGTGTCGGAGAGGGCGGCCAGCGGCGTGAAAACAAGGAGGGCAACGAATAAAAATGGACGGCATTGCATTGCCTTTACCAGTCTCTTTCTGCCGGTGACATGGGGATGGTGTCGTTTCGTTCCCGCTTTTCCTGCTCGTGCTCCTGTTCGCGCTGTTTCGCCTTTTCAAGCAGCTTTTTCAAGTCCTCCTGCGACATCTCGCCCTTTTTCGGTTCCTGTTTCGCGGCCTGCTGTTGGGGTTTCGGTTGCTCCTTGGGCGGCTGGTTCTGCTGATCCTTATTCTGATCCTTGTTTTGGTCTTTATTCTGTTCCTGTTGTTGCTGTTGATTTTGCTGGGGTTGTTTGTCTTTTGGCAGCAGCTTCTCGATTTCCCTGAGCACGTCGTAGGCGTGGCGTTGATGCATCAGGGCAGAGGTGAGATTCGTGGCGACGGCCTGTCCGGCGGCGGTTTGCGACGTTATGGCCTCTCCGGCCAGGGTTACGATCTTGGCCCGGTCTTCGGGGGACAGAACCTGCTCCGTGGCGTTCGTGCCTGACGCCTGATTGGTGGAAGTCTGTTCGACGGGGCGGCTGATTCCCTCTTTCGGGACGGTTTGTTCAAAGCGTTCCTTGAAGAGGCTGGTAAGACTGAGCGCCTCGGATTGTTGGGTTCCCACCGTCTTGCGCAGTTCGTCGGGGGCATTCTTCAGGTTTGGCTGGGTCAGGGAAATGACATTCGTCTGACGCTCGATATCCTCGCGGAGCAGTTGAGGATAGCCGGCGATGCCCTTCCAAAGGGTGTAAACGGAACCCTCCGCCTTCGAGGCCGACGAATAGGCGGATCGATCCAGATTTCGCAGCGCTGTGGCCGAGCCGAACATTTCGTCACGGATCGCCTCGGCGAAGGCATTGACCATGGCGATCTGTTGCTGGGCGTTCGTGTTGTTTCCGGAGGATTGAGTTTGAGACAGGGCCTGTAAGAGTTTGCCTTTGAGCGGGATCATCAGGTCGGCGGCCTGATCCTGGTCAGTGGCAAGCGATTCGAGTGATTCTATCAAAGTGGGCGTTGTGTTGGTGAAGGCGGACGGAATCTCGCGAATGAGTTTTCGTTGCTGCAGGAGCATGATGTCGGCAAGGGCGCCGGGTTGCGACTGACCGTGTTCCGCCATCAATCGGACAATTCTAGCCTGTTCATCGGCCTCGCCGCTCAGTCCCGCGACCACAGTGAGATTTTTTCGGCTGTCCGCGTCGTCCGGGTTTTGTCGCAGTGACTTCTGAAAGGCGGAGCCCGCCTGTTTGAGTGACTGGGCGCGGCGCTCGGCTTTTGCCGGGTCGGGCGGGGTGGCGGCATCCTGGGGAAGGGGCGCGGCTCCGGTGTTGAAGAGAGCCACGCCGAGATTATAGGCGGACGAGGCGCCGAGATCGCCTTCCACGCCAGTCAGGCCGCGAAATGTGTCGGCGGCCTCCTCCGATTTTCCCGCCTTGAGGAAGGCGCATCCCGCGTTGAACATATAGTCATCCCGCGTGGCGCTGGCGGCGGTCTTTGCGGCGGTTTGATAGGCGTTGGCCGCCTCCTCATACTTGCCAAGCAGGTAGAGTTTCTGCGCCAGGCGTGCCCCTTCGCGGCCGGGTGGCACAGTGGTGCTGTCGGCGTAGGAGGGAAGACCCCAGACCCCGGATCCCAGACCCCAGGCCAGCGCCAACATCACGAGCGCGGGGGGGCGGGGTGGGGGATGGGGGACGCCGGATTCTGACTTCTGTCTTCTGATGACGAGTTGTCCTCGGCTGAAGACGGTGATTGCGAGAAAGCAGAGGAAGGCGGGAAAGAGAAACCACTGGTACCGTTCGACGTAACGGCGCTGAACTGACTCCTCCAACTCACGCGCGGAAATGCGGCTCAGGTGATTCCGGTAAAGGTCGCCGAGTTTCACGTTTGCGAGACCGACAGGAACATAGGCGCCGCCCGTCTGTTCGGCGATATCACGGAGAACCTCATGGTTGAGTTTGGAGATTACATCATGCCCTTGGAAACTCATGACTTCCTTCCTGTTGACGGCGGAGGGAACCGCTGCGCCCTGGACGCTTCCGAACCCTACTGTGAAGATGGCAACGCCCTGTTCCTTTGCCTTGGTGGTCGCCTCGGCCACCTTCCCGGCGAGATCATCGCCGTCTGACACCAGGACGATGGCTTTGTGGGATCCCTCATCGCCCTGGAAATTCCGAAGGGTTTCGAGGATGGCGTCTCCAATGTCGGTTTCCCCGGCGGGGGCGGAGTCCACATCCGCGCCCTTCAAGGCCTGGGCGAGGAATCCATAGTCCGTCGTCAGGGGGCACAGCAGAATCGGTTTGCCCCGAAAGGCGAGCAACCCGACGCGGTCGCCCCGGAGTTGCTTGACGAGATCCTGCAGATCGACCTTGGCGCGGCCCAGTCGGCTGGGATGGACGTCCGTCGCCAGCATGGACCGGGAGACATCCAAAACAACCATCAGATCGCGGCCGCGTTGATAAACTGTTTCATCCTTCATGCCCCACTGGGGCCGCGCCGCGGCAATCAACGCCAGCAACAGTCCCGTCAGGAGTAATCCCAACTGCCAGAGGCGTCGGACGGGTGTTGGCGCCGGGGCAAGTCGCGCGGCCATCTGGGGCGACACGAATGACCGACTGTTGGTTTGCCGGACGGACAGAACGTGCCAGACCGCGCCGATGACGGGAACCACCCAGAGAAGGAATAAAACCCAGGGATATTGGAATTGGAGGTTCATGGATTTTAGATATTAGATTTGAGATTTCAAATAATCTGTTTTCCAAGCCATGTGTTGATGATGGAACCGAAGACCAGAAGAAGAAGGCCGGGGATTAGATAATACAGAAAGTGCTCGTCATATTTATTGAAAAGTTCAGTGTTGATGGTGGTCTTTTCGAGTTTGCTGATGGTCTCCATGGTGTGCGACAGACCTTTGGGGTCCGTCACATTGAAATACTGGCCGCCGGTGATCATGGCGAGATTACGCAACTGATTCTCGTCCATTGTGACTTCTGCATAACCGATGGTCTGGCGGCCGAACATATCGCGTGCCAGGAAGGGTGCCCGTCCGGTGGTGCCAACCCCGATGGTATAGACCTTGACGCCCATGGTCTTGGCGGCCTTGGCGGCCTCGTCGGGCTTGATTATCCCCGTATTGGAGTCGCCATCTGACAGGAGCACGATGATCCGGGATTTGACATCAGCGTTATCGAGGCGGGCACATCCTGTGGCGAGCGCGTCGCCAATGGCTGTGAGCATTTCCTCTTGATTCATCAACTGGCCGTCCTTGCTGAATTGTTCCCGGGCGGTTTCAACGCCCTTCAGACTGTGGAGCAGGGCGTCGTGATCCAGGGTAAGGGGAGCGCGGCTGGATGCATACCCTCCGAAGGTGATCAGGCCGATCAGATCGCCGGGACGCTGTTTGATGAATTCCGCGAAGGTGTCCTTCACCACATCAAGGCGGGTTCGCTGTTTGTCGCGGGTGGAGAAATCAAGCGCCTGCATGGATCCGGAACAATCCACCACCATCTGAATGGCGATGGCGTCGGATTTGCGGATCGTGCGGGAGAAGATCGACTGGGGACGGGCCAGGGCGATGATGAGCAGCGCCGCCCCGAGAAGATAGAGGATGGGCGCGACGGGCCGGATTCGGGTGCGCCAGGTCGCCCGGTTGGCGGGGAGTCGGTGAAAAGGCGAAAAGAGAAGAGCCTGCTTGACCCGTCGGCGATAGACAAACCACACCGCCGCTGCGAGGGGGAGGAAGAGGAGAAGGTAGAGTGGATTTCCGAGGGACATGGTTAGGGTCAGATTTGAGATTTGAGATTTGAGATTGGAGATGGGGAAGTTGAAGACTGGGATTCGTCGGTTTCAATATAGGTTTTGGCGGTGGTCATGGAGTTGTCCACGGAGACCGGGCTGGGCTGAACGCCGGCGTATTTCACCAGGTCGGCGGCTTGCATGAACTCCCTGAGCCGTTTCGCCACGTCCCGCGAGAAGCGGGGATCCTGGCTCACGATGACCAGAAACTCCTCCGTTGTCTGTTCGGGAGCCCGGATGGCATGGGCACGCTCGATGTACGTCCGGACAATCATCGTCAGTTCAAAATAGAACTCCTTCACGCGATCATGGCCGACGAGATCCCTGGCCATCAGCTCCGCGAGTTCAAACAGGGCGCGTTCGCGGGGCGACATCCGGCGGAGTTGAACGGCGCGCCGAACTTTCCGGAACAAACGCCAGGCTCCGTAGCCGAGGGCCGCGAGGCCAAGGATAGCCAGGGTGTAGCCGATGAAGCCCTTCAATCCCGGATATATCCAGATGGGGCTGTGGGCATCGGCGATGGATTTGCCCGAATCGCCCTGGATGAGGGATTCGGATGCCAGCACAATGGGTTTGGTGGGGAACCATTGCTCAAGACCTGTGCCGGGTTGTTTCCAGGTGGCGGCCATCGGGGCTATCCGGTACTCGCTTGAAATCTGCGGGGTTAACCGGACATTGCGTTCACGGATGGACTTGCCCTCGCGCACGACAGGGTGCCCGTCAAAACTGCCGGCCACCACAAAGCCCTTTACGCGATTCTCAAGCGGTGGAAGGTTGACGGTTACATTGGTAGGCGAGGTGATCCGGATGGTCAGGAGGATATCACGGTCAAGTCGAACCACGGGAGGATCAAAGGAGAAGGCCACAGTGACCGATCCTTGGGAGGTCTCCTCGACCCTGGGTTGGGTCGCGGATTCGGCAGCGGTAGTTTGGTGTGTGAGGCCGGAGGCCAGCCAGAGAGCGGCTGATAACGCGAGCCTCGAGATTGGAACAGTCAATTTCATCTTATCCCCGCGCGGAGCGAACCTGGCGTTGATGGAACAGTTTGTGGACATCTTCAATAAACGGGCGTTCGGTGGAAAGACGCAGGGCGTCGATCCTGTGTTTTCTGAACAGTTTGTTCAGGGCGTCCGATTCCCGCAGGGCATTTTCGCGGAAGGTGTTCCGGAGGGAAGGCGACGAGGTGTCGAGATACTCGATATTGCCGGTTTCCGGATCCTGGATTTCAACGACGCCGACGTTCGGAAACTCCCATTCGCGCGGATCCGACAGGTGGCAGCAGATGACATCATGCCGGCGTCCCGTCACCCGTAGTTCGCGCTCGAAACCGGTGTCCATGAAATCGGAGATGATGAACACGACGGCGCGTCGTTTTTGAATCTGATTCAGGAACCGGAGCGCCCCGGCGAGATCGGTGCCGCGCCGGGTTTCCTCGGTGGCCAGCACCTCGCGAACGAGCCGCATGGCGGCGGTCCGGCCCTTGCGCGGAGGAATGGATTTTTCAATCCGGTCGCTGAACAGGATCAGTCCGATTTTATCCTGGTTCTTGATGGCCGACAGAGCCAGCAGGCAGGTGATCTCGGCGGCGAGTTCGGCCTTGGATCTCTGGCCCGACCCGAAAGACTGGGATCCGGAGACATCCACCAGGAAGAGGATGGTGAGTTCGCGCTCCTCGCAGAAACGCTTCACAAACGGTACGCCCATACGGGCCGTCACATTCCAGTCAATGGAGCGGATGTCGTCACCGGGCACATATTCCCGGACTTCCTCAAATTCGATCCCATGCCCCTTGAATACGGAATGGTATTCACCCGACAGGTGTTCATCCACGAGGCGGTTGGTGACCACCCGGATCTTCCCCACCTGCTTCATCAGTTCTTTGACGTTGAGTGGCATGATAGAGTATTGAGCTGCTGGTTGCTAAGTTGTTGAGTTGTTAAGATTGCCAAGTGGTCTATACTTAACAACTCAACAACTTAACAACATCGAGTTCATTCTCACGGCACCGGGATTTCGCTCAGGATCTTCAGGATGATATCCTCGCTCTTCAGGTTTTCAGCTTCGGCTTCATAGGTCAGGATCAGGCGGTGCCGCAACACATCGTAAGCGATTTCCTTGATATCCTGCGGAGTGGCGTAGGCGCGGCCATGGAGCAGGGCGTTGGCCCGTGCGGCGATGTTCATGAACAGGCTGGCGCGCGGAGACCCGCCGTACTGGATGTGATGGCCGATGTCCAATTTGTAATCCGCCGGTTTGCGGGTAGCGAAAACAATATCCAGGATGTAATCGGCCACCTTTTCGTCGCAGTAAACCTGATCCAGAATCCGGCGCATGTTCAGTATCTGTTCGGACGACATGACAGGATTAACCGTGATGTCGGTCCTGCGGCTGAACCGGTTCATGATGCGCCGCTCGTCGTCCTTGGAGGGATAATCCACCCGGTATTTCAGCATGAACCGGTCAATCTGGGCCTCGGGAAGGGGATAGGTGCCTTCCTGTTCAAGGGGATTTTGTGTGGCCATCACCATAAACGGTTCGGGGAGGGGGTAGGTTTTGTCGCCGATGGTAACCTGGTGTTCCTGCATGGCCTCCAGAAGGGCGGACTGAACTTTGGCCGGGGCGCGGTTGATTTCGTCGGCCAGGAGAAGGTTTGTGAAAATCGGGCCCAGCCGCGGGGTAAAGGTGCCCTCGCGGGGATTGTAGATCAGGGTTCCGATGACGTCCGCGGGCAGCAGATCCGGCGTGAAACTGATACGCTGGAACTTGAGTCCTAGCGCCTGGGCCATGGTCTTGACGGCGGTGGTTTTGGCCAACCCCGGCACCCCCTCGAGAAGAATATGGCCGTTGGAGATCAGGGCGATCAGCATGCGGTCTAAAAGGCGTTCCTGACCGACCAGAACCTTGTTCACTTCCTGTCTCACGGCATCGATGATGACGGTCTGTTCTTTAATGATATTGGCGGTCTGTGTGATGTCAGTGCTCATGGTGTTATTCCTTTTTCAAGTCGGTATAAGGTCGTCTTTACGGGTCGCTGTGTCACGGCTTCTTTTCATCCTTCGTATCCCCGGGTTTCGGTTTGTCCTGCATCAGGGCATTCCGCTCCGGACTGAGGGCCGAGGCGCACTCCTGGGAGATCAGGTAAATCCACGGACTGAGTTTCTCGTGGAGCGTTTTGGCGGCGGAGGCCGTCTTTGCCTGTTCTTCCGCCTGGGCCTTGACGGCGACTTCCTGATTCGTGCCGGAGACAGGAGCCTGGACAGGCGCCTCGAAGGCGACTGAGACGGTGGCGTACCGCTTTGTTTCGCCGACGGGGGATTTTCCGATACGAATCGTCACGCTTTCCCCTTTCCGGGTTCGGATCTGGCAGACAACCGGTTTATCCAGTCCGGTTGTCTCAGGCGCCAACTTCGGATCCGCTATGTCGTCGTAACGAAGAGAACCGAGGGTGGATCCAATCTGGTTGAGTTTTGCCTGATCCACTATTTTTTCGGCGGGAATGGCACCCTGAAGGGTGAATTCCCCGTTGGGGTTGGCGCGTTCCGCCTTGATGCTGTCCTGCGAAGGATGGGTGATTTGAACGGACAGGATGTCGGTGAGGTTGAGGAACTCCGGATCCAGCCAATTCTGCAGGGGGGGCGTGAGATTCTGGAGGGTCTCACCAGTCAGCCAAACCTGCCCCTTCTCGTTCATGACATACCGGCCATCCGGATATCCACCGCCCATTGCCGCATCGTCGGTCTGTCCGGGGCGGGAGCGGGTCTTGCCGAGATGGAGCAGGGCGAGCGATTTGTTACCTGTGCCCTGAATAGTGACCTGGGTGGCGCACTGATCCAGATTGGTGGAACCCTTGTCGGCGGCGGTGAGCAACTGAAGTTGGGCGCGCTCAGAGGGGGTTGTCCGGATGAAATGCAGGGCCTTGAGGTCGGCCAGAGAGTTCAGCGCCTCGCGGATGGTTCCGAAATCGGCTGGATAATTCCACTTGGCGGGTACCCGCCAGATTCCGTCAACACGGGTGACCGTGACCGTCGACGCGGTGGATTGGATGGCCAGGGAGGTGACGTTGTTGATCTGGTCTTTGAGAGCCGGAAGAATTTTACCTCCCAGACCGGAGGCCGAGGTGTGCTGAGATTCGTTCCGGGTGCTCCAAACCGCGAGACCGGCCAGCGCGGCGGCGACGCCGGTAAGAATGACGAGTTGTTTGCCTTTCATGATGTCTCCTGTTGATGATGGATGATGAATGTCAGTGGGTTATTTCCCGGGTCTCCGAACCAGGGCGAAAATGATGCCGGCCAGGGCGACAAGCGCGGGGACGAGCAGGATGTTGATGACCTTGATCGTCATTCCCAGCGCCTCGATGTCTTCCCGGAGATTGCGGCGAACCTGCTTGAGTTCCTGTTTGTACTTGAGTACTTCCGCGCGGATTCCCTCGAGTTCGCGGTTTTGTTCCGGACTCAGGATGAACCGCTGTTTGTCATCCTTCTGGCGCCCCAGTTCCTCAATCCGGCGCTGGGAGGCCTGGAGTTTTTCCTCGAGCGCCTGCTCCTGTTCCATCCATCGGGACTGGGCTTCCGCCTGGAGGGCAAGAACGCGGGTGAAGGGGCGGTTGAACGCGCCACGGCACCGGACGCCGATGAGGTCGGCGCTGCCGGCCATCTGCTCAACCATATTGGCAAACAGGTTGATGTTGTCGTTGATCGGCTGGTAGCCCCGGTATCCCAGCAGATTCAATTCCTGTACGCAGAAATCGTTAACCAGCAGATCGACGTCCGCGACCAGGATGACGTTGCCGTTCCCCTGGTTTTCCTTGAGAGACGAGGTGTCGGCGGTCTTCACGGCATTGGTGGAGCCGGGTTCGGCGGGCGCGCCCTCCGGGAAGGCGGTCTTGAATTTACCCTGCAACCGAATGGCCAGGTTATAACTCTTGGACGGACTCTTCAGTTCGCGGCGGAAGGCGTTCGGGTCGAACTGCAACATCATGGCGTCGGCAAGCACGCTTTTCGGGGAAGATGCGATGAGGGGCGTCAGTTTAAGTCCCGGGGCGGCATCGCCGGTGAAGGCGCCGGCCATGACCATCAGGAGTGAATTGACGGGCGCGGTGAGGACGTCGTCCTTCGTCAGATTATCCTTGCGAAGACTCAGATAGAGCGGGCTTTGCTCAACCGCATTGTCGCGACCGCGAATCGGCGTGGAGGCGCCGATATCCGCCACGACCTTTCCGGTCTCAAATTTCAAGCCCCACGCATCAAAGAGTTTGCCCAGGGTGGAAGCGCGCGAGACGCCCATTCCCCCGTAGGGATCCATATTGGACACAGCGTCCTGGTCGGCGACACAGAAGGGGTCCACAAAGGCCAGAAGTCGTCCGCCCCGGAGCACAAATTGATCGATGGCAAAGAGTGATTTGTCGGACAGGGATTTTGGATGAACCACGACCAGGGTGTCCACATCCGGGTCAATCTCCACGGCGGTGGGGGCGATGGGGCGCACGCCATAGTCCTGGGAGAGATCCTTGAAGGCGGCCCAGGCGGGCGCCGGTTTCTGCCGTTGCATGGGCATATAGGGCGATGGTTTGGAACCCAGTACGGGCAACGGACTCATGACGCCCACAATCGGCTTCTTTGTGGTTGTGACCCGGTGAATCAGGCGGGTGATGTTATACTCCAGTAACTCGCCGGTGCGCGGGTCAATCAGGGGAATGGTCTCCTGCCGGTCGCCGGATCGCGCCACGAGGCCGATGAAGAGGGTGGGGCCGGCGGGCGGGAGAGTCTGGCCTTCCACTCCATAACGCTGGGCCAGATCTTCGGCATCGGAATCGGGTTTCGGATCATATTTTTCAATGTGTATCCGGCCGTCAGCGGCGGCTTCATATTCCCTGAGAAGATCCTCGACCTGTTGGGCGAAGGTCTTCAGCGGGGCAGGAACCTCGGGGGCGCTGCTGTTGAAGAAAAACATCAGCGTCACGTCCGAGTCCATCTTTTTGAGGATTTGCCGGGTGCCATCCGAGAGGGTGTACAATTTTTCGGCGGTCAAATCTTTTCTCAGCCTGAACTGGCTGAGGATGACATTGGCGGCCACGAGGATGGCGAGAACCATGATCAGGCCCAGGGCGCCACCAGTCAGTTTCCAGAATCGGGATTGTCTTGCTTCCATGTTGAGTCTCTCCTGCTTTTCAGATTTCAAATTTCAGATGTCAGATTAGTCGGTCACGCGGCCTTCCTGCTGTCCAGAACCAGGTGAGTCGCGAAGACCATGAAAATAATGAGGCTGGCGTAGTAGGCCAGGTCGCGCAAGGATATCACCCCGCGCTGGATGGACTCGTAATGCGGCATGAAACTGAAGGAAGCCACGCCCTGCACCAGCCACTCGAGATGGCCGTGATCCTGCGCCACGCGGATCAGAAAATCCGTGACAGGCGGCCATCCAGCCAGCAGGAGGAACAGGCAGATGACAACCGAGATCACAAAACTGATGACCTGGTTGCGCGTCATGGCCGACGTGAGGATCCCAACGGAGAGGTAGGCGCCCGCCAACAGGAAACTTCCGAAGTAACCCGCCAGCGCCACGCCGACGTCCGGCTCGCCGAGATACAGGGTGGTCAGGAGCACCGGGAAGGTCAGGGCCAGGGCGATTGTCAGGAAGGCCCAAGCCGCCAAAAATTTTCCCAGAATGGCCTGGGACACCGTAATCGGCATGGTCAGAAGAAGTTCGATAGTTCCGGCCCGGCGTTCCTCGGACCACAGTCTCATCGCGGCGGCGGGCACGAGGATCAGGTAAACCCAGGGATGCCAGAAGAAAAAAGCGCGCAGATCGGCCTGCCCGTTTTCGTAAAACCGCCCCACGGCGAAGGTCAGGAACGCCGTCAGCATCAGGAAGACGACGAGGAAGACGTAGGCGACGGGGGATTCGAAATAGGATTGTAATTCGCGTTTGAATATGGCTTTTGTGTTTCGTGTGAAGTCCATGGTGTTCTTGTTCCTTCCGGGTGATGATGACGATGAGGTCAGGTTGACTTGCGGAGTGTTTCCTCCCCGAGGGTGAGATCGCGGAAGACATCCTCAAGTCGGCCGCTGGGATTGCGGCTTTTCAGTTCGGCGGGGGTTCCGTTGGCGACGATTTTGCCGCTGGATATGATGATGGCGCGAGTACAGAGGGCCTCCACTTCCTCGAGAATGTGAGTGGAGACAACAATGACCTTCCGTTCCGCCATATTTCGGATCATGCTGCGAACCACCTGTTTTTGATTCGGATCGAGTCCGTCGGTCGGCTCATCCATGATCAGGATCGGCGGGTCATGCAGGATGGCCTGGGCAAAGCACGTGCGCTGTTTGTACCCTTTTGACAGGGTGCCGATGGTCTGGTTTCTGACCGACTCAAGGCGGGCGTTTTCAATGGCGGCATCCGCGCGGCGGGCGCGTTCGGCGCCGGAATAACCGCGAATCTCGGCGGCAAAGCGAAGAAAATTCACAACCGTCATTTCGCCATAGACGGGCGCGTTCTCGGGCAGGTATCCGATTTCCTTTTTGGCGGCGATGGGGTCGGCGACCACATCATGTCCATTGACGACTGCCGTTCCCGAGGTGGGCGGGAGAAACCCCGTGATCATGCGCATGGTGGTTGATTTCCCGGCGCCATTGGGCCCCAAAAATCCGAGCACTTCACCTCGATTCACCGTAAACGAGACCCCCCTGACAGCATGAAGGGCTCCGAACCGTTTGTGCAGGTCCTTTATTTCGAGCATATCGTTTTCCTTTCCATAAAATAAATCCTGTGTCTCTTCCTTATTGAATGGGAATGGGGCGCGTCGGCGAGTTGGTTTGGGACGCCTTGGGGACGATGATGTGCAGGGAGTCATCGGCATAGGTCGCCTTGATGGTTTCCGGGTTGTCCGTGGCGCCGGGAAGCCGGAGATGGCGTTCGAATCGGCTGGTCTGGGAGGTTTGTTGAACCGTGGCGCCGTTGCGGTTTACTGCGGACTGCCGGAGATTCTGCTCAACCACGAGCGCAAGAATCGAGTGCTCCATCTGGATGTGGATGTCGGATTTGTCAACACCGGGGAGTTGAACGGTGATTTCGTAGGCTTCGCCGGTGTCGCGCACGTTGAACCCCGGTGTGATTTCCAGACGGGTCCAGCCCTCGTCAAACCGGGTGCGCCGGAGATCCCGGGTGTTCAGGGCTCCCGCGAACAGGGCGTCGATCTGGCGCTGCATATGGCGCATCGGGGCGAAAGGATTACCCGGAGAAGGATCCGCGCTGCCGTCGGAGGCCCCGGGGGAGGGCGCGGCGGCAGGCGGATGGGAGGAGAAAGCCGAAAAAGCCTGGTTGAACATCTGGTTGATCTGGGCATGCATGGAAGCAATTTCATCATCCGGGTTCCACGCAATTTCCGAGGGGGGGGACTTGACCACGGGTGAACCGGGGCGGGCCAGATGCCGCTGAAGCAACAGTCCGGCCTGGAAGAGGGCCACGAGGCAAAGCAGGACGACGACAACGGTCAACAATCGTCGCGTTCCTGGTTTGGGCGTGTCTTCACTCATGGGTATTCTTCCCTAGCAAAGGACATGCCAACTGGCGGCAAACCGGATGACTGATGCAAAAACGCCTAATATGAACCCCAAAAGAACGCCATCTGTGCGCAAGGGTTAGGGAATGAGTGGACAAATTGTCCGGAAGACGGACAGACTGTCATGGTGAAATATCGTATCCACCCTTTATTTCATCCCGAACATGTCTTCCTTCAGATCCAGATAATAGAGGTAGTCCTCGGGTTTGACGTTCGGGGGGCAGCGGTGGTCGCAGAAGGGGATGTATCCGCCGCGCTCGACGAGAGGGATCAGCGTCTTCATGTAGGCCTTGATCGCCTCGGGACCTTTGGCCATCTCAATCTTGTCGAAACCGCCCATGATGCGAAGATCCTTGCCGTATTCATTCAGGAGTTCGGCGGGATGCGCGCAGCCGTTGACTTCGAACGGGAAGAGACAGTTGATGCCGCCCTCCAGCATCAGGGGCAGGATGGGGCGCACATCGCCGTCGCAATCAATCCACCACAGTTTGATCCCGGCGGCCTTCAGTTTTTTGGATATCCGCTTGTACCGCGGCATGACGACTTCGCGGAAGAAATCCACAGACACGATGGGGCCGTTCTTGAAGCAGATGTCCTCCCAGCCCGCCGCGAAATCGAAGTCCATGTCCGGGAGCAGTTGGTCAAGTGACTGTTCGACGAGTTGACAGGACGTCTCCACCATATCTTCGACCATGTCAGGGTAATCGTAGCAGGCGTAAGCCAATCCCTCAAAGGTCAGCATGTCGCGGATTTTGCCAATCATGGAGCCGCACCAGACGCCCAGCGGATAATCACGGTTGGCGGGATGCTGTTTGCGGATGGCCGCCACATCGACGATACGGGCGGGGTCATCCAGTCGCAGCCTTTCCTCCTTACATCGTTTCCAGTCATCCGGGGTAACAACGGAAGCCTTGATATAGTGGGGGATCGTGTCGTGTCCGTCCTTGGGAACCTCGGCGAGCAGGCCGTCATTATTCATGAGAATTCGGGTGGTGGCCGTCTCTTCGATGACGGTGTTGGGGAACGTTGGGCGAAGCCACACTTTGCCACCGACGCCAGCCTGTTTGTCGAAATTAAAAAACACATCGGCCTGTTCGTTGTTGCTAATGCCGTTCTTGACGAACAGATCCCATTCCTTGAAATTCTCATTCCAGTACCCGAATTCCATGTTAAAGCAACGGTCGACGGGCTGGTATTGCATCTGGTTGTTGAACCGCTGGCGGTCGGTCATCGTCCCTTTCCATTTGGGTCGGCAGGGCGTGATGTCTTTCAGGTCGGTGGGCATAGGGTCACCTTTCAATAAAAGTCTTTTTTCAAGTTCGAGGTTGGTGATAATACTCATGCTCACACGAAATACAATGCATAAATACGGGTTGGTTCAGGGCTGTGTTTTGGTCTCGCCAAGAGTAGGGCATTGTCTATCATACCGCCATTCTGACGTCGTTTTGGCGCCAGTTACACACAGGAGGTTCTGTATGATTTCGATCCGCTGTTTGATCCTCTGTTCTCTCACCTTGGCCAGTCCCCTGGGGTTTACTCCTGCGATGGCGGCCGGGACGGGTTTGCTGGGCGCCGACACGCTTATCCGTTCTATTACAAAGATTCTTAACGAGCCACTGATCCAGCCTGCGGCCAGGACCAATGAGGCCGTTGTTGCGTTGCTGCGTGACTGGGATGCCTTTCAGACAACCCGGGATACCCTAACTCCTGACGATGCCGCGCGACGATGGCTTGCCCTTTTCGATAGGAGTGTTCGGCTCCCGCCCTCATCCGGGAATGAGGATGGACGGGGATCCTGGCGGAACCGATTTATGCGTGGAAATTCGGGAGGATTTTTATGTCATGCCGTCGCTGCCCTGCCCCCTCCGTCTGTCTGGCAAACGCTACATGATCAGATTATGCGGCGTCCCCCTGCGGAAGCATCGCATGAGGTTCATGAGCGGTTCCTCAGAATGCTGTCGTCTTATCTTCTGGGTGACACCGTGGAGTTGAAGCGGGAACTGTCTGCCTTGGTGAAGGCGAGCGAGGAGTTTGATTCGGGAATAAAAGAACAGATCGCGTCCATGCTACCCGCCATGGCGGCGTATGTTCAGGACTTGGAGGACGTCGGGAAGAATCTCCCTGTGATCGACTTGTTCAAAGCCCGGTTGGACATGCTGAAGAAGTTTACCCCGGCGTCCATCGAAACGGTGCTGCTGCCGGATCTTGTTGAACTGGCAGGAACCAATGAAGCCAGTCGATTGATTCGCGAGTCGCTCTGCATCCCCAAGGTTGTGCTCACTGTCCCGTCAGGTCGCGTGACCCGCGAACTGGCCCGGCATCTGGCCTTGGAGCAGGTTGAAAAACTGCTTGTGCCGCAGTGGGAACTGACTGAGTCACTCGAACCTGAGGCGCAGCGGCTGTATGAGGCCTTGGAGCGGAAATTCGCTCCGCAGGCACCCCGCGATACCTCAGGACTATTCGCTTCTCTGATTTCACGTTCGCGGTCCAACTCCAATGATGAGGACTACAATACTAAGGGAATGCATGCCAAGGCGCGCGGTTTCTATGCCCTGGCCATGTTTGTCGAAGGTCGGACCAATGAGGCCGCCAAAGCCATAATCGCTTCATCTGACGGTGGTTCGCTCTATGAGTTCATGAATGCGCTCAATCGCGCCAGTCGTGATATTTCGGCTTCCATGCGCCTCGATTTCCTGACGTTTGTCCAGAAGCACAAACCAGACGCTGAACTCTGGGGGGAATGGATGGCCGCTGCCATGCAGGCGGGGCAGACGAACCGGGTGGTTCCCCTTCTGCGCGAAGCGGAGTCCAAGGCGCCCCGTGATGCCGGGAAGCGCCATGCTTTGTACGCAAGTCTTGTCAGAGCCTGGCTTGCCATCGATGGGATCGACGAGGCCGTCCGCCTCATCGAGGTGCAGTTGTCGGAACCGGCGGGGGCTGACAGTGCCGGGCGAGGATCGGATCAGGTTTGGAACAGGGCTCAAAGAGGCCTGCAGTTGGCAACACTCGGAAAATTGCTGAACCGGCCCCAATGGATAACCCGGGGAATAGGAGTAGCCATCGAGACAGCCAAACAGCATCCCGACTCCATATCCTCCTATAACATAACCTCAATTGTGGATGTCCTTCTTGAGAATCAGGAAGAGGCGCGGGCTGAATTGCTGGTGCTGGACGCTTTGACCGCATTGCGAAAGAAACAGGCGGATAATGAATCAGGCATGGGCGGTGATGACCCTGAACTCGCGTCATACCTGGCGATTCTGACGCGCATCTACCACCACGGGGGGCGTCACGCGGATGTGGTCGCCCTGCTGGATAACGCCCCCTGGTGGGGCGTGCCGGATCTGGTTCAGGTCAATGCCAGCGGATGTGGGGCGGAAAATTTCAGGGCTGTTGTGGCCGCTTCCCTGCATGCCGTGGGTCGCGATGAAGACGCACGTCGAATTCTAAAGGACTATCTACAGGTCCAACCTGCGGATGATCTGGCCTTCGCCACTCTGGTTGCGATCGAGGGGACGGAATTGATTCCCTGGATTGACGGTTTATATGCGCGTGACCGTTTTGAGGAGCGCCCGCTGATCTGGAAGGCTGTAATCTTGCAGAAGGCGGGTCGGCTCGATGAGGCCGAAACGGTCATCCGCCAGGCGCTCAAAGTCGATCCCACCGACGGTGAGACGAAAGCCGGGGATCGCGTCCGGGCCTATGGGGTGCTGGCCGATATTATGGCCGCCAAGGGCAAGGCGGATGATGCTGCCTTCATGAGGAATGTCGTGAAATCTGTCCGTATCGCCGAAAAGGGGGACGACTTAACCCAGGCGGGACTGGTTTTGGGCTCATTGCCGGTGTACGAGGAAGCCCAGGGGCTTTTTGCCGACGCATACTGCATTCAGTGGCGGTTGGCAGAACGTCTCGTTGCCAAGGGTGATTTTGCCGGAGCCGAGAAACACTATCGCATCGCCTTTGAGCGAATGCCTGAGCAGTTCGGCCAGGTGGCGAGCCTGTGCTTTGGGTGTGAAGGAGTGTTCAAGAGCAGCCCCAGTCAAAGCACGGCAGAACGGGTGCTCAAGGATCTGGTCAGCCGGGGGCCGGTTCGTCCCCAGGTCTATTACCTATTGGGTCAGTTAAGGGAGGCCCAGGAGCGCTGGCCGGAGGCGTATGAGGCCTATGCCAAGGCCTCAGAATTGGATCCAGCCTACCTGGATGCCTTGCGGAAACGATACTGTCTCGGTTCGTCCATGCTCCTTCCCCGATCCGAACAGGATATCCTGGCTCTGCGGCTCATTGCCATGGATCCCCTGGGCAAACATGCGGGCGTGGACTATTCGCATATCCAGAATGCACGGAGTCTCTGGGCCGTCATCAGTGCAAACCAGTCGTTGTCATACACTCCCTTGAAGGAATTGCTCGTTCTTCCCGCCAGCAAGCGGCAACTTGAGTCCAAGAAAACCGGTTCGGGCTCTCTGGACTCCAGTATGCGCAGGTTCTCCTGGATGAGTTACGATATGAATAGGCAGGGGATTCCAACCCCGGGTGAAGCGCTCCTGAAACTCACTTTCATCGAGAGACTGATGTCGTTGGTCGGATCCGATGTCTCAAGCGATTGCATGCTGTGAGCAATGGAACTCGTCATGTCCCGCGTGTCATGTGAATGAACTACACGGAACGGGGAATCGCGCGGTAGGAGGAATCGCGCTGGAGGGGGATTCGGTTCGCCTCGCTAATGACCTCGATCATGCGCTCACGGGTCATTTGCGTTTTGATGCCAGTGGCCTTGACCACCCGCTCTTCAGTCAGAATTCCGCCCATGTCATTGGCGCCCATGGCCAGGGCAATCTGGGCCAACTTCACACCCTCGGTGAGCCAACCGGCTTGAATATGGATCACGTTATCGAGGACGATGCGACCGATGGCCACGATCTTGAGGTAGTCGTTCCCGGTTGCCCTGGGCTGGTCGGCCATTTCAGTCCGGGCCGGCGAAAATGACCAGGGGATGAAGGCCCGGATGATGCCTGTCCGATCCTGAACCTCGCGGATGACCAGCAGGTGCGCCACCCGTTCGGCCGGTGTCTCTCCCAGTCCGTAGGTCATCGTGGCGGAGGAGAACATGCCGTGGCGATGTAATGCCTCCATCAAGGCCACCCATTCGGCGACGGTGCATTTTCCCGGACTAACCGCCTGCCGGATACGGTCGACAAGAAGATCCGAGGCGCCGGGCACGGAATCAAGGCCTGCCGCCTGAAGTGTGCCGATGACCTGATCGAGTCCGCACCCTTCGCACCTTGCCAGGTGGGTCAGTTCCGCTGGCGAATAAGAGTGAAGGGTGATGCCGGGAAAAAGCTGCTTAACGGTGCGAACCATGTCCACATACTTGGACAGTGGCCAGTCGGGATGAAGTCCTCCCTGCAACATGACTTGGGTGCCACCGGCGTCCACCAGTTCTTTGACTTTGGTGAGGATCTCCTCCGTGGTCAGGTCATAACCGGGAATTTGCCCGCCCCGTGCATGAAAGGCACAGAAACGGCACATGGCCTCACAGCGGTTGGAATAGTTGATGATGCGATCAAGTATGAAACCGACTTCATTACCGGGCCACACGAGTTTCCTTCGGAAATCCGCCGCCAGTCCCAGTTCAGGCAGATCCCACTCAAACAAGGCAAGCGCCTCGTCTTCTCTAATCCGCCGGCCTGAATACACGGCTTCTTTCAAACTCTCTTGATTCTCCTTTTCGCGACTTCGCGGCTTCGCGTGAGGAATTTCTTCCTGCCGCTCCTTGTAATCCGCCGCCGTGCGCACCGGGATCTTTCCCGCCGCGCGGATGAGTCTTTGGAGATGCGCTTCAGAACCGGTCGTCTCAGTAGACGCACCGGCAGCATGCACGATGCGTTCATCGGAATAGGTGGAGCCCATGTCATCGACTCCGAAGTCCAGCAGGACCTGCGCCATGGCGTCCCCGAGATACATCCATAGGGCCTTCAGATGGGGAATGTTGTGCAGGAACAACCGGGCGGTGGCATAGAGCCGGATATCGGCAAAGCCGCTTTCGGCCGTCCGGGATCCCTTGATCGTGGTGTTCCCAGGGTGGAACGCGAGGGGGACAAACGCCTTGAAGCCGCCGGTTTCGTCCTGAAGGTTTCGCAACTGGGCGAGATGATCCACAATCTGTTCCGGCGTCTCGATATGACCATAGAGCAGGGTGGCATTGC
>Ga0194063_10000733_pt1 | contig 23269 bp, 15 predicted proteins | sample SepL3720m_MetaG_FD_155459 | JGI IMG/M metagenome (GOLD analysis project Ga0194063, IMG submission 155459) | Anoxic zone freshwater microbial communities from boreal shield lake in IISD Experimental Lakes Area, Ontario, Canada - Sep2016-L373-20m | ecosystem: Environmental > Aquatic > Freshwater...
CCTGAAGTCATTCCGGCGCGGCGGAATTCGCGGCTCACCGTCGATGGGTGCTTGCCGATAGCGCTCGCGATTTCTTTTTGGGACGCGCCGTTGCGCTTCATGGCTTCAAGGGTGTAACGTTGCTCTCGGGTCAGGCGGCTGTAGTGCTTCATATGGCTTTCGGTTCGGTTTGGCGATTGAACCAGAAGCCTCACACAGCCCCTGGCCCATTGCCAACCTTCCCGATTGCGCTAGCCACTTGAATCCGCCGGCGCAAACGGAGAATCCCAATCCATCTTCCTTTTTTGCGTTTTCTTGCGCCTCCTTGCGGCTAAAATCCGGAGAGAGACCTTCATGCCCAGTCTGTGGGACGGCTGTGAACAACAAACTAAAAAACGACTCTCCAATGTTTTTTTCGCAACGATTCGCTTGATTCGCAGTTGAATAGGAAATAATCCAGAAATTCGACCGAAGGGCGATTGCCGTTAGGGTAGTTTTTTCTGATTTGCTAACGAACGACTTAAGACTTATCCCCTTCACGGAGACACCCACCCCTTGCACTTCAAAAACCAAATCCAAATGAAAAAAACCGCAACCATTGCGATCGCCCTCACCGTGCTGGGCTGCGCCCTTTGCCATGCGGTTGACTCCCCGAACCCCAAAACGAAATCCGAAAAAACCGGTGCTGCCAAGCGCGCTGTGCCGCCAGCTGGCAAGGAGTGGGTCATCGAAAGCCAAGCGGATTGGGAGGCCAATACTGATTCGCAATCCGGCTTTGAATTCAAAGACGGGATGGCCGTTCCCACCGCCCCATCGGCCACGATTCGCACCAAGATCAAGGCGTTTGATCAAAAGCAATCCGCGCGCTCGCTTGTGGTGTCGCAATCTCCCGTGTGGGACAACTGGCAAGCGGCAGGGAATATGAAACCCGCGAATCTCGGCGATGCTCCCATTCTGTTGACCGTGGGGCCAGGAAACTATTGGATTTTCGGGCTGTATGGGGACAAGAAGCCCGCGAAAGATTTCACTCCCAAGAAAGCGAAGCTGGAAGGATTCGATGTGCCTCTCCAAACAACGCAATGGCCTAACCAATTCAATGCGCCCGGCGGCCTGAAGAAATCCCTCGGGGGCTACCATGCCTGGCAGAGTCGCGACATGGTGAATTGGGTTCACCACGGGCCGGTTGCAGAAAAGCGTTCGAGATGGATGACCTCGGCTGAGTTGGTCAATGGGAAGGCCTATTTGTATTATGATTTTCCGAACGATGAGGATCCCCACCTGTATATCGATGAGGACCTCACGGACGGAAAGCCTGGTAAGGATGTGGGACTGGTCTTTAAAAGCCCCTTCCATGGTTCGGATTGCGCGATCATTCGGGATTTGGATGGCAAGTTTCACCTAATCTCCGAGAACTGGAGCCCCATCAATGCCTCCAAGCACGCTTGGGATTCGCCTCTGGCCAGCCACGCGATCAGCTCGGATGGTCTTGGCAATTTCAAACTCGTGGCGCCGGCCGTCGATCAGCGCACCAAGCCGACCGGCAAGATGGCCACATTTAATCATCCGCATTGGAACAAGGAGGATCCGAAAAACTTCCCGTCGAGTAAGGCTGAGTATGAAATCCACGAACCCGAACAAAACGCCTTCGGCGATTGGGCGGCGATTTCGATCGGCGGGCAGTATTACCTCTTTGGCGATGTGGAACGGGCTGGCTCGGCGAGTCAGAAGGATATGCAGATCGCGCGGTTCACCTCCTCGGATATCAACAAACCGTTCACCTATTGCGGCAGTGTCGGCAAAGGACATCCCGACCCAGATATTTGCTTTGCCGAAGGCCGATTTTATCTGATCAACCAGACGAGCTTGGATTTCACCAGCCCTGGACCTTGGGTGGAACGCGTCGAGGCGCGGGTGGGGGTCGATACCGATAACGATGGCCAAATCAACGAGTGGACGCCTTGGAAAGAAGTCCACGAGAAATACGATTACATCCCCGGATTCTCCAAGCAGATCGCCAAGGCGCCGGCCGCTCTGGATTTGTCCAAATTGCCGGCCGGGTATGGATTCCAGATCGAGTTGAAAACGACCGACACCACCGAGAACAAGGTCAAGCCGATCTTGGACAAGCTCGCCCTCACTTTTGCCGAGTAAAATTCCTCTCGTTGAAAGCGATTCCCACATTTTTCCTATCCACTCTGTTGGCGCTCTCTGCCGCCCGGGCCGCAGTTCCCTACGACGGTTCCTGGGAATCCCTCCAGAAAATGCCCGTCCCAGCGTGGTTCGATGATGGAAAAATCGGCATCTTCATTCACTGGGGACCCTACAGCGTGCTGGGATACAAAAAAGGCGACCAAGGTTATGCCGAGCATGCTCCCAAAGAGATGTATGCCGACACCAAGCACTACTACCCCGTTTTCAAGAAGCGCTTCGGCGCCGCGCCTCCGGAGTTCGGCTACAAGGATCTGGTGGATCATTTCAAGGCGGAGAAATGGGACCCCAACGCTTGGGCGTCTCTCTTCGAGGAAGTCGGTGCGAAGTATGTGGTGCTCACCGCTGAGCATCATGATGGCTGGGCGAACTGGGATTCTGACCTGACCCCGTGGAATGCGATGGACAAAGGCCCCAAGCGCGACTTGGTCGGCGATCTCGGTGCGGCTTTGCGCCAGCGCGGAATCAAATACGCGCCCTCCACCCACCGCGAGCGCCACAATTCTTTTTTCAGCTCCAAAGGCTTCGCGGCGGATGGCGAACCGTGGCCTGACATCGCGAAGGAGATTGAGCGTGTTCCCGAGGCGGCCTCGCTCTATGGCCCCTTCGTTGTGAACAAGGCGTTCGTGGATGACTATGTCGCCCGCTGGAAGGAAATCGAAAAAAAATACCAACCCGATTTTCTCTGGATCGACGATATCCCCCTTTGGACGAGGGACGGAAACAATGTGCCGAAAGGAGAGGCCAAGCCCGAGATTCAATACTTCTACGACCAACTCCGCCTGATGATCACCGGCTTCATGAACCAGGCCGCAGCTCGCGGACAGGAAGTCTATCTCAACAACAAAGGCGGAAAACTGAACTGGCCTGAGGGAGTCGGTTGCCGCGAAAAAGACAATCTCCGCCTCGCTCAAATCGGCCCGAAATGGCAAAGCTGCACCACCTTCGGCACCTCGTTCGGGTACTTGGAAGCGGAGGATGCGGAAGACTACCCGCACAAGAAAAAAAGCGTCGGCGAGGTGATCCATGAAATGATCGAAGTCATCAGCCGCAACGGAAATTTCCTGATCAATATCGGCCCACGCGCGGATGGCACGATCCCGGATTGGCAAGTCGAGCGACTCCGCGCCATGGGCGACTGGCTCAAGATCAACGGAGCAGCGATCTACGGTTCGCGCTATTGGCACACCACCGGCCAAGCGAATGCGCATCTGGCCTTCACCACCAACGGCAAGAAACTTTACGCGATCAGCCTGGAAAAGCCCCAACCCTTCACGATTGAGGCCACCAAAGGCTGGACAGCCGCCGATGTGGAATCCGTGCGCCTCCTCGGGTCGGAGGGAAAAGTAGAGTGGGCCATTGATGAAAACGGGCTTCGCATCACCCCTCCCTCCGACCTCGGCGCGTCCCAAAACGCGTGGGCCTTTGAAATTCTAACCACAAAAAATCAGCACACACCCGCCGACTTGGGAAATGCCCTCCAGGAGAAGCGCCAGAAGGCGATCCACTCGGAAGACTCCACCGATTACTCCGACGAGAAGAAGAAATGAATTCAACGCGGCATACCCATCTCTCTTTGAAATTGGACTTTGCTTCGCTAAAGAAGGGGGCACCGCCGTCCCGGCCGTTTGGAGACTGCTCGAATGGCTTGCAGGCATCGGACCTCAAAAGAAAGCCGACACACACAGGCGGTGCCTCCAGCTCGGAGAGCCTACGGATCGGAGAGACGTCTGTGGCCCTCTCCAAAAATCCAAAATCAAGCTGCTTTTGGTTCTGTTTGACCTTAGCCTCTCTCCTTTCCTTGGGCGCCAGCGCCTTTGCGGTTGCTCCATCGAACGAGGGTGGGGGACAGAAACGGCCTAACATCATCGTTCTCCTCTGCGACGATCTTGGCTACGGGGATGTGCAATGCCTCAATCCCGAGCGCGGCAAAATCCCCACGCCCCACCTCGATGCCTTGGCGAAGTCCGGGATGATTTTTACCGATGCCCACTCCGCATCTTCCGTGTGCACGCCGACCCGCTATGGCCTCATGACTGGCCGCTACCCGTGGCGAACAACGCTGCAGCACGGCGTAGTCCAAGGATTCGCCCCCGCTCTGATCTCGGCCGACCGGCCCACCGTGGCCAGTTTCCTGAAGTCCCAAGGCTACCACACCGCCATCCTCGGTAAGTGGCATCTCAACTTCCTCTACACCGATCCTGCGACAGGAGAAAAACTCGTCGCCCGCAAGGTTCCGCGCGGCCTCGCTCCCGTGGGCTCGAAAATCCCCGACGGCCCCACCAGCCGCGGATTCGACTACTTCCACGGGTTTCACCACGCTGGAGACATGGAATGCGTGATTGCAAACGACACCGTGGTCGAACATGATGCCCCGATCAATATGCTGCCCCGCCTCACCAAAAAAGCGGTGGCCTACCTCGATGAGCGAGCTAAGGACAAGAACACGCCGTTTTTCCTCTACCTTCCCTACGGATCTCCCCACGCGCCCATCGTTCCGAGCAAGGAATGGCAGGGCAAGAGCGGCATCAATCCCTATGCCGATTTCGTGATGCAAAACGATGACTCGGTCGGACAAATCCTCGCGGCCCTCGAAAAAAACGGGCAACGCGAGAACACGCTCCTCATTTTCAGCTCCGACAACGGCTGCTCCGCGAAGGATGCGAATGCCAAAGAACTCAACATGCACGGACACTATCCCAGCGCCGCATACCGCGGTTACAAAACCGAACTCTGGGAGGGCGGTCACCGCGTGCCGTTCCTCGCGAGTTGGCCCGCCCGCATCCCGCCGGGGAGCAGCAACGACAGCATGATTGGCTTGAACGACATCTTCGCCACCTGCGCGGAATTGCTCGGCACAAAAACACCGGCCAACAGTTGCGAAGACAGCGTCAGTTTTCTTCCCGCATTCCAGAATAAGCCGATTCCGAGCACCCGCCGAGGCATCGTGCATCATTCCTCCCTTGGGTTCTTCTCGTATCGCTTGGGCGATTGGAAACTCTTGCTCGCCCGTGATGGCGGAACGACATCCGAGCGCAATCTGGCAAAAAATCCGACACTCCCGAAGGCCCAACTCTACGACCTCGCCAGCGATCCCTCCGAGAGTGCGAACCTCTACGAGACAAACCCGACGAAAGCCGACGAACTCCTCGCTGCGCTTAAAAACGACATCCACCGCGGCCGAAGCACAGACGGCCCCGAGTCCTCCAACGACATCGACCAGATCGTCCTTTGGAAAGCCACCAGCGACAAAAAAAACTAAGAAGACAGACGAGCTATGAATCAAGAAATCACATTCCCCTCGAGGATCAAAAAAACAACGCCAGCCCGCAAGGTGAAGGCCCTTTTACTTTCAGGACTTCTGGTTGGCCAGACGCTCCTCCCTGCAGCCTCATCGCATGCCGCCGATGCGCTGCGGGCGAAGCCGAATATCGTCTTTTTTCTCGCCGATGACTTGCGGCCGGACTGCTTGGGTGTGCTCGGGCATTCCATCGTCAAGACCCCGAACATCGACAAGCTTTTCGAGAATGGGTTCGTCTTCCACAACGCCTATGTGCTCGGCTCGGATAATGCCGCTGTCTGCATGCCAAGCCGCGCCATGATTCAGACCGGCATGAGCTACCTGCGCCAACCGAAGCTCAACAAATATCCTGCCGAAAAGCCCACTCTGGCCAGGACCATGAAAGCGGCTGGCTACGCTACGATCCGCAGCGGAAAGTTCTCCGCTACACCCAAAGTGCTCGAGGATGAGTTCGAGCTTCATCCAGATGGTGAAACCGCCGCTGGCGACGCGAACAACATTCTCAAATTCATCGGCGAGAATGCCGGAAAGAAACCCCTGTTCCTCTATATGGCCACCCACGAACCGCACGATCCGCAATTTGCGACGGACGAGTTCTACGGCATGTATCAGGCAGAAAACATCCCGCTGCCGATCAACTTCCTGCCGTTCCACCCGTTCGACAATGGCCAAATGACCGTGCGCGACGAGCAGACTCTGCCATGGCCGCGCACGAAGGAAAATCTCACCGGCAAGCTCGCGCGCTATTATGCTTCGATCAGTTACTGGGATGCGCAGGTCGGCCGGGTCGTCGAGGCACTAAAAGCGGCGGGGCAGTTCGACAACACCATCTTCGTCGTCGCCGGTGACAATGGCCTGTGTCTCGGCGAGCACGGACTGCTCGGGAAACAAAACCTCTACCATTTCGGCGGCATGCATGTTCCGCTGATCTTCGCGGGGCCCAGAATTAAGAAGGGCGAGACCAACGCCCTAGCGTATTTGTATGAGGTCTACCCGACTCTCTGCGACTTGGCTGATATCCCGGTGCCGACCGGTCTTGATGCCAAGACCCTCGCCCCAGTGATCGAAGGACGGCAACCGAAGATTCGCGACGCCCTTTTCACCGCCTACAAGGACTGCCAGAGGGCGATTCGCGACGACCGGTGGAAATTGATCCGGTATCCATGGATCGACAAAACCCAACTCTTCGACCTGCAGGCCGACCCGCATGAGATGAACGATCTCTCCGCCAAGCCCGAATCTGCCGAAAAGATCAAGGAGTTGACCGAACTTCTGGAGAAAACGCGAAAGGAATACGGCGACACAGCACCGCTCGTCGTCCCCAAGGCAAAACCTGCGGCTTGGAAGCCTCCCGGAGCATAATTTAATAAACAACACAAGCGACATATCCAACCAATGAAAAAACCAAGTTACCAACTGAGCATCCTCCTCTCCATCCTAGCCTGTGCCTCGCATCTGCTAGTGGCCGCCGAGCCTGCAAAGACCGCCAAGCCGAACATTCTCTTCATCATCACCGACGACCAAGGCTACGGCGATTGGAGCACCAACGGCCACCCGCTGCTGAAAACCCCGCATGCCGACAAACTCGCCGCCGAGAGCGTGCGCCTCGAGAATTTCTATGTGAGCCCCTCGTGCTCTCCCACGCGTGCGGCGTTGCTCACCGGTATGCACGAGTTCCGGAGCGGTATCACGCACACGCAATGGCCTCGAGTGAATCTCCCACATGACACCACCACGCTGCCGGAGTTGCTCGCCCCTGCGGGATACCGCACGGGCTTCGTCGGTAAATGGCATCTTGGTAAAGCCGCGTCGGAACATGGTTTCGAGTGGTGCTCCACCAACCAGGGCGGCCCCTTTGAGCACTTCGATCCCATGATGGTTCGCAACGGAAAGAAAACCAAAGTGACCGGCTACCGCGAGGACATCTTCTTCAACGATGCGATGAATTTCATCACGGAAACCAAGGACAAGCCTTGGTTCATGTATCTCAGCACCTACTCGCCGCACGAACCGCTCAAAGCGCCCGAGGAATTCGTAGCTCCATTTCGTGGGAAGGTCACCGAGGAACAAGCCCAGTATCTCGGCATGGTCGCCAACCTCGATTACAACATCGGCCGCATCATGGCGTTTCTGAAAGAGAAAAACCTCGATGAAAATACCATCGTCGTGCTCATCTCCGACAACGGTCAGACCTATGGCCTGGATGTTTACAACGCCAACATGCGGGGCTGCAAAGCGACGGTATGGCAAGGAGGAACGCGCACCTTTTCCTACTGGCGCTGGACCAACCATTGGCAACCTCATCAGGTGGACAATCTCAGCGCGCACATCGATGTCCTCCCGACCCTCTGCGCAGTCGCGGACGCCAAGATCCCTGACGCCCTTCAACCGCAGATTGAAGGCTTCAACCTCCTGCCCGCTCTTGAATCCAAAGGCCCGATCGCCTGGCATGACGACCGGTTTCTTTACCACCATGTCGCCCGCTGGCCAGGAGGCATGGCCGCCGACCACAAATACGCCATGGCTGGAGTGCGGCAGGGGAACTACCTCCTCCTGCGCAGTCGTCCCTGCGACAACCCGAATTGCGAAGAAGCCAATGGCCAGCAATGCGATACCCTCCGGAGCGTCGAGGCCGGAAGCAAAAGCGCGACTTACACCGCAGAAAATGCCCAATACCACTGGGGAGTGACCCCTCCCGGACGCTGGGCCCTCTACGATGTGAAAAAAGACCCCGGCTGCATGAACGATCTCGCTGCGGCCGAACCCGAACGCGCGGCGGCGATGGCAGCGGCTTATGACAAATGGTGGGATGCCACCTATCCTGTCATGGTCCAGCGCGGCGGAGATGCCGAGATCGTCTGGAGTAAGGTGCAAACCGATTTGATAAATAAGAAAAAGGCCGCCAAGGCCGCTAAAGCCGAACAAAAGAAAAAAGCCGACCAGTAATCCCAACAACCCTCACTGAAATTTCAAAAACCAATCTCTATGATTAAACGCACCCTACTCGCCCTCAGCCTTGCTCTGGCCATTCCCGCCCACGCCGCACCCGCTCCGAATATCGTTCTCATGCTCGCCGACGACCTCGGTTGGCAGGAGTTGAAATGCTACGACATCGACGCGCCGAGCCCGGCGGATACTCCGAATATGGACGCTCTCGCCAAGCGTGGCATTCTCTTCCGCCATGCGTATTCGCCCGCGCCGAGTTGCACACCGAGCCGATGCGCGATCATGAGTGGCAACCATCCCGCCCGCGCCCAGACCACCCATGTCGCTGGCGGTAATCCACCGGGGGCGAACCCCAAGCAAAGGATGATCACGCCGTGGTTCAGCGGGCGCATGCCGGCGAACGAGCAGACGATCGCCAGAACGCTCCGCGAAAATGGCTACAAAACCGGACACGCCGGAAAGTGGCACATGGCACATGGTCATTATTCTTTCCCTCGCCCGTTGGACCAAGGTTTTGATTTCACCACCCATCAAGGGAGCGGCGCTCGCGGAATCCAGAGTGGCATGGATCGCCTCAAAGGGTTTGCCACCGACCAGCCCGGTGATCCTTTCCGCCTCGATGCCGAGGGCTTCCCCACCGACTCTGTCACCGAGGGCGCGTTGAAGTTCATGGAGACGAACAAGGGCCAGCCATTCTTCCTCTACTACGCGACTTGGCTCGTCCATACACCCATCCAGTCGCGCAGCAAGGCGCTCCTCGACAAATACTGCCAAAAGCTCGGTGTCGATGCGGCCAACCGCAAAGCGTGGCCGCCCAATGATGGGCAGAAAAACCCCTTCTTCTGCGCCATGGTGGAAACGCTCGACCACTATGTCGGCAAGCTCGTCACATTCCTCGAAACCACTGACGACCCGCGCAACCCGGGCCACAAGCTCATCGACAATACCTATATTTTCTTCTCCTCCGACAACGGCGGCGTGGAAGGAGCCAAGGGGGAAGGCGTCACTGACAATGCCCCGCTGGACAAAGGCAAGACCTCGCCCAAAGAAGGCGGCGTGCGCGTGCCCTTCCTCGTCGCCGGCCCGGGCATTCCCGCCGACAAGGAAAGCGATGTCGTTGTCAACGGCCTAGATTTTTATCCCACCATTCTCTCGATGGCCGGGGTCAAGAAGCCCGAAGGCAAAAACCTCGACGGCGCTAATCTCCTGCCATTGTTCACTGGAGCGGTGGATGACGCCTCGCTCGTTCTCGATCAAAACGGCAAGCCGCGCACGGAGATGATTTGGCACTATCCTCATGGCGCCATCCAAAGCACGATCCGCGCGGGGGATTTCAAACTCATTCGCAACTACGACACTCAAGGCGGAAAAGTGCCGGCGCTCGAACTCTATCGCCTCGTCAATACCAAAGACGGAAAGTCGGCGCGCGTGGATATCGAGGAGGCGAAAAACATCGCCGCAAAACAGCCCGAGAAGGCCGCCGCGCTGAATACCCGCCTCACCGAAATCCTCACCGAGATGAAGGCCAGCCTGCCTTACTGGAATCCCACCTGCAAACCCCCGCTCCCCAACCATGAGAAAGTGCCCGCCGTCACAGGGCATACGGTGGACGGCCAAACGGTCACCGCGACTTTCAAGGAAAATGGCGCCCGCGTCGTCCGCGCGGATGCGATTTACACCACAAAAGACAGCCCGGGTGAGTGGTTCCGCATGATCGGCGAGGTGGACAACGGCACGGCCAAGCTCGCCTTGCCGCCAGAGGCCACCGAAACCTTCATCAATCTCATCGATGAAAATAATTTCATGGTGAGCTATCCCCAAGCAACCGCTGCCAAGGCCGAGGGTGGTGGCGATGGTGAAGACGGCGGCGGCGCAGCGGTCGGCGGCGCGATTCCTCTCGCCGTCACCGTCAAGGGATCCGCTCCGTCCCACGCGCAGGAAAACAAGAAGGAGATACAATTCAACAAACTCGACGCCGATAAAAGCGGAACGCTCACTATGGCGGAATACACATCCATAGCCAAAGGTCCGGAAAGAGAAGCGGCGTTTACTGCGCGTGATACCGACAAGGACGGTTCTCTGACCTTATTAGAATTTTCCACGGCGCCTGCCAAATAAGTCGCGGAATAACCCGTTAGTTTGAATCCCAAATGTGGCGCGAGACCGCGCCACATTTACTAATTGCAAAATGAAATTGATCAAAACACCTTCCTTTATCTTATGAAAAAACTCCTCACTCTCCTCGCATCCCTCGCACTTTTCTTGCCCGCCGTCCGCGCTGATGTGGTTCTGTCTTCGATTATTTCCAACGGCATGGTGCTCCAGCGCGGGGTTCCGGCTCCGGTCTGGGGCTGGGCCGATGCCGGCGAGGAGGTCACGGTCGAATTTGGGGGACAGGTCAAAAAAGCCATACCTGGCCCCGACCGCAAGTGGATGGTGGATCTCGATCCGCTGGAGGCGTCCGCCACTCCTCGCAGCATGTCGATCTCAGGAAAAAACAAGGTTATCCTCGAGAACATTCTCGTGGGTGAGGTCTGGATCGCTGCGGGCCAATCGAACATGGAGTTGACATTCCACCAAATCGATCCGGCCGAACGGGAGTTTGCCGAAAGCCAGAAAGAAAATCCCCTCATCCGTGCCTTCCATGTCGATAAGCACCTCAAGGCGGGAATCCCGATGGATGACACACCGGGCGTTTGGAAAGATGCCGCGCAGATGGTCGCCGGGCCAAACAGCGTCTCAGCGGTCGGCTTTTTCTACGCGCTGGAGTTGGCCAAGTCGCTGGGAATTCCCGTGGCGATTCTTGATGTGAACTGGGGTGGGACAAGGATTGAATGCTTCCTCGCTCCCGAGGGGTATAAGGCTGTCGGGTTGTCTTTTAAAGAACCCGACCTCCGGGTGACCAGAAGCCCCCAAGAAGCCGCCAAGCAGATCGCTATAGCCATCGCCTCTATCGAGGAGGCCCTCCAAGCGGCCCCAAACCTCAATGACCGCCGGGCGGTCAGAAGAGGTCAACGAGCCGCCAGGCAGATCGCTTCAGTCAAGGCCTCGCTCGAAGAGGCCTCCCAAGTCGCCCAAAAAGGCCTTAAGATGGCTTTCGATGCCCCCAATAATCCCTATGGCGATGCCGAAAATTTCATCTACAACGCCATGGTTGCCCCCCTTGCTCCCTACGCGGTTCAAGGCACGATCTGGTATCAGGGTGAATCCAATCGTGGTGCGCAAGACTACCTCAAGAAACTCCAAGCCCTGTCAGCAGGATGGTCGCAAGTGTTTCGCGTGAAGAATATGCCGCTGCTGATGGTGCAAATCGCCCCCTACGACTACTCCCAGGGCAAGGATCTGAGCGCGAGTCTCCTTGCGGATACGATTTGGGCGGCTCAATACAAGGCGGCCGAAACGATCCCCGGAGTCGCCGTGGTTCCCATCCACGACACGAATATCGATATCAAGAATATCCATCCTATCCACAAGCGAGTCGTGGGGGAGCGTCTCGCCGCCGTGGCTCTCAAAAACCAGTATAAAAAGTCGGGTGTGGTCGCATCTGCCCCACGCTTCCAATCCGCCACCCGGGAGGGATCGAAGGCAGTCGTCTCCTTCAGCGGCATTTTGAACGGCTTGACCACCAGCGATGGACAGGCGCCATCGTGCTTCGAGCTTTCGGCCGATGGCGTGTCCTTTGTTCCCGCACAGGCGGAACTGAAGGGGAACACCGTAATTGTCTCCGCCGAGTCGATCCCCGAGCCGAAATTTGTCCGCATGGGCTGGTGCGACATCGCCATTCCGAACCTCAAGGACAAGGACGCCTGGCCGGTCTTCGCCTTCATTTCACAACCAGTGGCACAGTAATAGCATCGAGAGAGATAAAGTAAGCAAATGATGAACATCAGAATAGCGCTGCTCTCTCTGTGTGTCGGCACATGGGCCGTCGCGTCAGAGCAACCAGGCAACCCCATCTTCAAAAATATTTTCACGGCAGATCCGTCGGCCCATCTCTACGAGGGGAAGGTGTTCATCTATCCCTCCCACGATCAGGATAAGGCCCAAGGGTTCAACATGGTGGATTACCATGTCTTCTCGTCAACGAAGCTCGTGGACTGTACGGACCATGGAGTCGCCTTGGATGTGAAGGATGTGCTATGGTCGAAAAGCTATATGTGGGCCCCCGATAGCGCTTACAAAGACGGCACCTATTTTTTCTATTTTCCGGCTAAGGACAAAGCCGGCGATTTCCGGATCGGTGTGGCGACAAGCCCATTGCCTGTCGGTCCGTTCAAGCCCGAGCCGAATCCGATCGAAGGGAGCTTTTCGATCGACCCCTGCGTCTTCATCGATGACGACGGTGCGGCTTACATGTATTTTGGGGGATTACGAGGAGGGCAGACCGATTCGCCGTGGATTTGGGTGAAAAAGTGCTCAATAGGATATTCCGAAAATTTTTCTCATAACTAAGTAACAGCTAACAAAGCCCTCATGAATAATATGCAAAACTTCTTTTTTTTCTCTGTGTTTAAATCTTCGCCAATCCCTCATCTCTTATCATCGAAGGGTGGTTTGAAAATATTGCCCGCGTTGACGCTCTTTCTCATGTTGCCCGCATTCGCGATGGCCTCGCCGCGAGTCTATGAAATCTGGGAGAATGAGCCCGCACCGAACCGCGGGAGCAACTGGGAGAGCACGAAAGCCGATGAAAGGCGAAAATCCTACGACAAGGATTGGGAACAATGGTCCTACCCCATCGGGAATGGTTATGTCGGCGCCTCGGTCTTCGGTCGCACGGACTCCGAGCGCATCCAGATCACCGACAAGACGCTTCATAACAAAGGAATCTACGGGAATGGCGGGTTGACCAATTTTGCGGAGGTGTATCTCGATTTTAACCACAAAGGCGCCCAGGACTACCGCCGTTCGCTCAACCTCAATGAAGCCATCGCGCATGTTTCCTACAAGCAGGATGGGGTCACTTACAAACGCGAGTATCTGGCCTCCTACCCAGACAATGTGGTCGCTGTGCGGCTCACCGCTGATCAAAAGGGAGCGCTCTCGTTTGCCGTGCGCGCAGAGATTCCCTACCTCGATGCGAAGGATCGCACCGGCACGGTCACGGCGGAGGGGAATCTGCTGACCCTCAAGGGAACGATTCCGCATTTCAACTGCAACTACGAGGGGCAGATCAAGGTGCTCAACGAAGGCGGCTCCGTCTCCGCCGATGCTGGAAATGCGACCATCAAGGTCGAGAAGGCCGATGCCGTCACTCTGCTGATCGCTGCGGGAACGAACTACCGGCTCAATGCGGAGATGTTCCAAAATCCCGCCGAAAAAAAACTCGATCCCAATCAATTCCCGCACGACGAGGTGACTTCTCGAATCAATGCGGCACAGTCCTCGGGTTACGCCGCGCTGAAGGAAAGGCACCTCAAGGATTATCAGAACCTGTTCGGTCGCGTGGCGGTGAATCTCAACTCCACTCCCTCGCCCGATCCGACCCACCTTCTTCTCGAGAAATACAAAAAGGGCGAGGCGAACACCTGGCTGGAGGAGTTGATGTTCCAGTATGGACGCTACCTGCTCATTGCCAGTTCGCGTGAAAAGAGCCTGCCCGCCAACTTGCAAGGGGCCTGGAGTGCTTACCAAAACACGCCGTGGTCGGGTGGCTTCTGGCACAATATCAATGTGCAGATGAATTACTGGGGGGCGATGAGCGCCAACTTGGGCGAGTGCTTTGAAGCCTACAACGCCTTCTTCAAGGCCTACCTCCCTGTGGCGCAAAACCACGCCGCGGATTATGTGCGCGAACACAATAAGGAGAAGCTGTCCGAAGGCGGCGACAATGGCTGGATCATCGGAACCGGAGCGAATGCCTACTTCATTCCCGGTGCCTCGGGCGGGCATTCCGGGCCGGGCACGGGCGGCTTCACCGCCAAGTTGCTCGTGGATTATTACCTGTTCACACAGGACCGGAAATTCCTCGAGGAAGTCGCCTATCCGGCCATGCTGTCCTTGAGCAAATTTTACTCCAAGGCGCTGGTGCCCCACGGTGAATTTCTTTTGGTCGAACCCTCCGCCTCTCCCGAACAAAGTGCCACTCCCGAGCAGATCGAACGGATCACGGGCCGCCCGGCCAAAGGAAAGCATTTCACCACGGCAGGCTGCACGTTCGACCAAGGCTTCGTCTGGGAAACCTTCTCCGACACGCTCGCGCTGGCGGAAAAGCTGGGCAAAACTGATCCCTTCCTCGAGACGATCCGTGAGGAAATGGGCCGCCTAGATCCGATCCAGGTCGGCGCTGATGGGCAGATCAAAGAATACCGCGAGGAAACACACTACAGCGACATCGGCGATCCCAAGCACCGGCACATCTCCCACATCTGCCCGCTCTATCCCGGCACACTCATCAATCCTACCCGACCCGAGTGGATGCGGGCTGCGAGCAAGACGCTTGATCTGCGCGGCATCAAGACAACGGGTTGGGCCTTGGCTCACCGGATGAACAGCCGCGCTCGCCTGGGCGAGGGGGACAAAGCCCATGAGGTCTATCAGGAACTCCTTCGCGAACGCACCTTGCCGAACCTCTGGACGGTGCATCCTCCGTTCCAAATCGACGCCAACCTCGGCTCGATGGCCGGCGTCGCGGAGATGCTGCTGCAGAGCCATGAGGGGGCGATCAAACTCCTCCCGGCCTTGCCCAAGGCATGGAACACCGGTTCCTTTCAGGGACTCGTAGCCCGCGGAAACTTTGTTGTCTCATGTGATTGGAGTGAGGGAAAACCCACCACGGTTTCTATCCACTCCAAGCGGGGCGGCAAATGCCGAATTACTAACCCCGGCATTGGGGCATCCACCGTCAAGGATGGCAGCGGCAATCCAGTGAAGGCCACAGGCGAAGGAAACGATCTCATCCAATTCGAGGCCACCGCAGGGGAGACTTATGTCATTCAAAATTCTCCAGCAATCAAACCAACCAATCCCAACAGGTAGTGGTCGGGTGAAATTCACACTCAGAAATGATGCCACACCTATTTGTCCTAGCTTCGTGCCTTTTCGTCTTAGCTGCTCCAAGCGTGCTTGGCGATAGCCCGGTCTCCGCAACGCAAAATCGGAAGGAGGACGCTCTCGTGAAGAGCTTTCGTAATAGCTTCGCGATTGGGGCCGCGATCCCCGGCGCTGAATTGAATAGGGCGGAGCGCCGGCTTCTGTTTGTAAACTTCAATACCGTGACGCCCGAAAACTGCATGAAGCCTGTGTCTCTGCAACCTGCGGAGGGTCGCTTCCGTTTTGCCGAGGCTGACGCTCTGGTAGATATGGCCCATGCCAACGGCCTGACGGTGAATGCTCACACCCTGCTTTGGCACAATCAGTGTCCTGACTGGTTCTTCACCGATGGAGGTCGGCCGGCTGGAAGGGAATTGGTGCTTCAACGCATGCGAGCCCATATTGCAGCAGTGGCTGGGCATTTCGCCGGCAAGGTGCAGAGTTGGGATGTCGTCAACGAAGCCATAGATGACAAGGAGGAATATCTCCGGAAAAGTAAATGGCTCACCAGCATCGGCGAGGATTTCATTGCGGAGGCGTTCATCGCCGCCCGGAAGGCAGATCCCAAGGCCGAGCTCTACTACAACGACTACGATATTGAGCGACAACCGAAGCGCGACAAGGCGTTGAGGCTCATTCGCGACCTCAAGCAACGCGGGGCACCGATCCAAGGCATCGGCATCCAGGGCCACTGGAAGCTCGATCACATTCCCTTCCAAGCCATCGAGGATGCAATCCTAGCCTTCCACGCCGAAGGCATGAATATCGCGATTACGGAACTGGATATTGATGTTGGCAAACGCAAGACCGATGGTGCCGATGTCGGGCGCCTTGAACGGGTCCGTGCCGACCTCTACGCAAACGGTCTCCCCGATGATGTTCAGCAACGCCTGGCCGATCAGTATGCAAAGCTCTTCGCCTTGTTGCTGAAGCATCAAGACAAAATCACCCGCGTCACCTTTTGGGGGCTTCACGATGGACGGAGCTGGCTGAACGGGTGGCCATTCAAGCGCACCAACCATCCGCTGTTGTGGGACCGGGCACTGCAAGCCAAGCCTGCGCTATCGGCCGTGCTGGCACTCACACGCGAGCAGACCGAGCAGAAAATTGCACAATAGCCAAATCGAACGACCATGAGAGCATCCACCATCACATCGATCCTCGCCCTCATCGCGGCAGCCACTCCAGCTCGGGCGAATGCCACTCCAGCTCGGGCGAATGCCACTCCCGTGCTCGAGCAACTCTCGGCCTACCATGTCGTGTGGGACTCGCCCAGCCAGGATATGCACGGCTCGATGCCGATTGGCAACGGCGACCTCGCCGCGAATTTCTGGGTCGAGCCGAGCGGCGATCTGGTTTTCTACCTCTCCAAGAGCGATTCGTGGGATGCCGACCAGGAACTCCTCAAGCTCGGCCGCGTGCGCATCCGCCTCGACAAGCCGTTCGTGCGCGACGGTCGCCCGTTCCGTCAGGAACTCGACCTAGCGCGGGGCTGCATCGTGATGGAATCCGGCACGGGGGATGACAAAACCACGGTGGATTTTTGGATCGATGCCAACCGCCCGGTGGTGAATGTCGATATCAAGAGCGCCGAGGCGTTCACCGCGCAGGTCGCTCTGGAGCATTGGCCGAAGGATACCGATTCAAATCGCCCGACGCAGAACACGGACATCGCGAAAACCAACGCAGAGGCCGCTTCCAGGGCCCTGCGCGGCGACACGATTCTGCCGGCGGAGGACAACACCATCCGGTGGTATTACCGCAATACCGCGAGCATTTTTGCCGACACCTTGAAAAACCAGCATCTGGGCCATGCGGTGGGGAAATTCCACGACCCGCTTCTGAATCTCACCTTCGGCGGACTGATCGCCGGGAAGGGATTAGTCACCAAGGATGAAAAGACGCTTGCCACCGCCGCGCCGGTGAAGTCCCTCGGCGTTCGCATCCACGCGCTCACCGCGCAAACGCCCGAGGCCGCCGCGTGGGTCTCGCAACTCGAGGCCCTCCGCGCCGCCAACGACAAGGTTGCCTCCGCCGGTGCTCGCCCCGCCCATGAACAGTGGTGGGAGGATTTTTGGACCCGGAGCTGGATTTTTCCGGAGGGCACGGAGGACGCCAAGGCCGTGGGCCGCGCCTATGCCCTTCAGCGCTGGATTCAGGCCGGTGCTGGGCGCGGAGCCTACCCGATCAAGTTCAATGGCTCGCTGTTCACGGTGGATGGCTTCATGGACAAAAAAGCAGCCATTAACGAGTTCGGTCCCGACTGGCGCAGGTGGGGCGGCTGCTACTGGTTCCAAAACACGCGCGAACCTTATTGGGCGATGCTCTACTCCGGCGATTACGAGCAGATGGAGCCGCTCTGGAAGATGTATCGCGATGCTGTGCCCCTGCTGAAAGAGCGCACCAAAACCTACTTCAAACACGATGGGATTTTTTGTTCCGAAACCATTCATCCGTGGGGCCTGAACAAGCAGGGCGACTTTGGGTATGACAACCCGGAGTTTTATCCCACCAACTCCTTTATCCGCAGGTATTGGGACAGCGGGATCGAGCTTTCCCAAATCATGCTCGACCGCTACGCGCACGCGCCGAGCGAGGAGTTTGCGAAAACCACGCTGGTTCCGATCGCGGATGAAGTGGTCACCTTTTACGAGCAGCACTACCCGAAGCCCGAACCTGGCAAGCCCCGCTTCACCCCTTCGTTGAGCTTGGAAACTTGGCACACCGCCGAGGATCCGCTCCCGGTGATTGTCGGCCTGCGTACGGTGCTCACCCGGTTGATGGAATTGCCCGACTCGCTCAGCACGCCGGAGCAGAGGAAACGCTGGACCCGCTTCCTCGCGGAGTTGCCGGAGACTCCCATGGCTGAGGAGAACGGAAAGAAATGGATTCTGCCTGCCCGTACCTTCTCTCAGAAAAAAAACTCCGAGAACCCTGAACTCTACGCTGTCTTTCCCTACCGTGCCTACGGCCTCGGCAAGCCTGACCTCGAAACCGCCCTCGAAACTTGGAACCGGCGCTTGGTCAAGGCCACCGGCGGTTGGCGGCAGGATTCCATCCAAGCCGCGCTTCTCGGCCTGACTGACGAGGCTAAGGGCTATGTCGTGAGGAACGCAACCGAACCGACATTGATCGGCGCGAAGCCGCGCAAACCCTCGCGGTTTCCGGCCTTCTGGGGGCCGAATTTCGACGGCACGCCCGACCAATGCCAGGGCTCGGTGACCCTGATCGCGTTGCAGCGAATGCTCATGCAGTGCGACGGCGAGACGATCCGGCTGGTTCCGGCCTGGCCGAAGGACTGGAACGCCAGATTCAAACTTCACGCACCGAAAAACACCACCGTCGAAGGCCGCGTGGAGAACGGCAAGGTGACCGATCTCAAGGTGACTCCCGAAACCCGCCGCAAGGATGTGATTGTCGGTGTCGAATAAATGCCTCAGGCTCGTATGCTGATTCAAAAAAACATTCCTCCAAATCGATCTGCCAATATGAAAAAAATAGCTGTTTCCACTCGCAGAAGAAAATCCATCATCGCCATTGCCCGGCTTGCGGCTATTGCACTTTCAGGCCAAGCCATGGCGCTTGATCTGTACGTGAGCCCGGCGGGCAAGGACACCAATCCCGGCACGGAGGGCGCACCCCTCGCCACACTCGCGGCGGCACGCGATGCCGCCAGAAAAGTGGTCGGTAAGGAGGCAGTTACTGTTCATGTAGTCGATGGTATCTATTACCTTCCCGAAACGCTCGTGTTCACCTCGGCGGATTCCGGCAGTGCGAAGTTCCCGGTCGACTACCGGGCGATGAACGAGGGTCGCGCCGTCCTGAGTGGCGGTTCGAAACTCAAGCTGGATTGGAAGCCCTATCGCAACGGCATCTTCCAAGCCGCGACACCGCAGGGCCTTGAGATCGACCAGCTTTTCATCAACGGCAAGGCCCAGCGCATGTCCCGCTACCCGAATTTCGATGCTTCGAAAAAAACCGCCGCCTATCAGGGCTACGCGGCGGATGCCTTTTCCAAGGAACGCGCCGCGAAGTGGGCGAATCCGGCCGGCGGGTATATCCACGCCATGCACACCTCCCGCTGGGGCGGCTACCACTACCGCATCACCGGCAAGGATGCCGAAGGGAATGTGACCTACGAGGGCGGATGGCAGAACAACCGCCAGATGGGGATGCACAAGGATTTTCGCATGGTGGAAAATATCTTCGAGGAACTCGACGCCCCGAGCGAGTGGTTCCACGACCACACGACATCCACGCTGTATTTCCTGCCTGAGCCCGGAACCAATCTCGCCACGGCAAAAGTGGAAGTCGTACGCCTGCGGCACTTGCTGGAATTTGCCGGCACGCTGGAGAAGCCCGTGAAACACATCACCCTCCGGGGATTCACCGTGCGGCACGCGGCGCGCACCTTCATGGATTGCAAGGAACCGCTCCTGCGCTCGGACTGGGCGATCTACCGCGGCGGGGCGTTCCTGCTCACCGGCACCGAAGATATCGACATCCGTGATTGTGAATTCGACCAAGTCGGCGGCAATGCCATTTTCGTCAACAACTACAACCGCCGGGTGCTGATCAAGGGTTGCCACATTCACGATACCGGAGCCAGCGGCGTGTGCTTCGTGGGCGATCCCGCCGCCGTTCGTAATCCGCTGTTCGAATACAGCCAGTCACAAGACCTCACCAAGGTCGATCCCGCGCCTGGCCCAAAGAGCGAAAATTATCCCGCCCATTCCACCGTCGAGGATTGCCTCATCAATGGCATCGGCCGCGTCGAGCGCCAGCCGGCTGCCGTGCAGATTTCCATGTCCAAGGGAATCACCGTTCGTGACGCCTCGATCTACGACTGCGCCCGCTCGGGTATCAATATCAACGAGGGAACTTGGGGCGGACATCTCATCGAGGGCTGCGATGTGTTTGATACCGTTCTCGAGACCCACGACCACGGATCTTTCAACTCTTGGGGGCGAGACCGCTTCTGGGACAAGAGCTACCCGAAGACAGAAAAGGCCGTGGCTCTCAACCCCGATCTTCCCTTCCTTGATGCCAGCACGCCGAACATCATCCGCAACAGCCGCTGGCGCTGCGACCATGGTTGGGATGTGGACCTCGACGACGGATCCACCAACTACGAAATCTACAACAATGTCTTCCTGCTGGGCGGGCTCAAGCTGCGCGAGGGCTACCGCCGCATTGTGTATAACAACATCGGCTACAACAGCACCGCCTACCCCAGTGTGTGGTTTAAGGACAGCCAAGACTCTCTGAAGAACAATATTTGGATGGCCGCTTATAAACCGGCCCGCATGCCCAAAGACAAGTGGGGTGGAACGAGCGACAAAAACCTTTTCGCCGCCGATTTCGCCTTGAAGGAGGCGCAGGACAAAGGGTGGGACGCGAACTCCCTCGTCGGCGATCCGATGTTCATCGACCCCGCCAAAGGCGACTTCCGCGTGCGCGAGGACTCTCCTGCGTTGAAACTGGGCTTCAAAAATTTCTCGATGGACCGCTTTGGCGTCAAAAAAACCTCGCTCAAAGCCATCGCCCGCACGCCGGAAATCCCACTCATGAAAGCGGAGACGAAGAAGCGCGGACCCGCCACCGGGGAATGGCTCGGAGCGCGCTTCCAGGAACTCGACGGTGAAGCGTTTTCCGCCTACGGCATCGCCAAGGACGCCGGCGGTGTGGCAATCATTGAGGTGCCTGAGGGCTCCGCTGCTGCCCGCGCGGGATTGAAGGCCGGTGACCTCGTGCTGCAAATCGACGGGAATCGCGTGTCGAAGATCGGGCAAATCCGCAGGCTCGCCGAACAGGCGGACACCCGCTCGCTCACGCTGAAAATCGTGCGCAACCAGCAACCCCTGACCCTGACTATTCGCCACTAAAAATTATTCCTTAGAACTTTGAATTTGCCGTTTCTGGCGGTGGCCCATCGCGCCACCGCCGCCACCAGCGCATTGATTTCCTCGCCATACTGGAGAATCTCGTCGTTGCGATGACTTGCCTCCTTACCAGTCGCCAGCCTATTCGCCAGGCGAACGCTGATTTGCGGTGCGATCAATTCCGCCTCACCGAAATCGGCGAAGCATCGCGTTCCATAGCGACCTCCCTCGTGCCAGCACACATTGTTCTGCTTGTAGCAGTCCTTGCCGGCGAACGGATCGATTTTCACGATGGTCGCACCTTTTCCGATGATTACGGGATCCTTCGGTTGCGGCCATACTTCAGCAGTTAGAATTGGCATCGCTAGGGTTGCGAACTCCTCCCGATCCGTGCAAATTCCCTCTCGTGGCAAGTCCCATGTCTCAATCCGTCCGAATCGATAAATGGCTGTGGGCCACGCGGTTTTTCAAAACCCGCGGCCTTGCCGCAGATGCGTGCGCGACCGGCAAGCTGAGGCGCAACGGTCATCCGCTAAAGCCGGCATCGACGGTTCAGGCGGGCGACTTGCTGGAGATCCCCTTCATCGAAGGGCCCGGTGTCCGGGAGGTCGTCGTGGTCGCCTTGCTAGAAAAACGGGTCGCCGCGCCCGAGGCACAGGCCTGTTATCAGGACCGCACCGCGCCCGAAGTGTACGAATCGTTGAAACTCTGGCAGATCGCCAAACAAGAAGCCGCCAAAGGCCGACCCACGAAACGGGACCGCCGCGAGATCGACAAGATCCACGGCTTCTGGGACGCGGTTTGATCTCCGGCTTTTCGCATCCGTCGTTCCCAGCGAAGGGCTTTCGGCACCAGTGCCGAAGACCTCCGCACGAGTGCCGAGTACCTCCGCACGAGTGCCGAAGACCTCCGCACGAGTGCCGAAGACCTCCGCACCAGTGCCGAAGACCTCCGCACGAGTGCCGAAGACCTCCGTACGAGTGCCGAAGACCTCCGCACGAGTGCCGAAGACCTCCGCACGAGTGCCGAGGACCTCCGCACAAGTGCCGAAAAGCATCATTTGAAAGCACAACGAAGAAAGAATCTCAGAAAATCGGGGGTTTTTCGCCGCGGGTTCATCTAAATTAGGCCTCAAGATCAGTAAGTTAAGGGAGGGGTATGGAAATATTCAAAAAACCTTCACAAAATCATTGACGCTGGTCGTGGGGACGGAATAAGTTCCGCCCGTCGCCACGACGGAGGGCGACCGAGAGACAGACAGTCGATCGCGGTATTCGGTACCCGATCGGCTTTTTAGTCCCCTCGAAACAAGCTCTTTGACAGGTTGGCTCAGCGGATATCGTGCCATGGTACAATGCAAATTGTCCTTAGCGCCCTAAGCAGGTAGATTTCGCTGAGAAGAGGAAAAAAGATTAAATTGTGCGCTGCGCGTCGTTAAACAACGATGCGTGGAAGTCGGCAGTCCGGTTTACCGGAGGGGCCGACACCCCGATTTAAAGTCTGTGTTTACACAGATGAGTAAATCAATTTTTACGGAGAGTTTGATTCTGGCTCAGAACGAACGCTGGCGGCGTGTTTAAGACATGCAAGTCGCACGGGATCACTTGAGTAGTAATACAAGAGTGGTCTAGTGGCGCACGGGTGAGTAACATGTGAATTACATGCCCTATAGAGGGGAATAGCCCAGGGAAACTTGGATTAATACCCCATAGTCTCGCAAGAGTAAAGGTGGCCGCAAGGCTGTCGCTATAGGATTGGTTCGCACCCTATCAGCTTGTTGGTGAGGTAATGGCTCACCAAGGCTACGACGGGTACCTGGTCTGAGAGGACGATCAGGCACACTGGAACTGAGACACGGTCCAGACACCTACGGGTGGCAGCAGTCGAGAATAATTCACAATGGGGGCAACCCTGATGGTGC
>Ga0194063_10000734_pt1 | contig 23258 bp, 20 predicted proteins | sample SepL3720m_MetaG_FD_155459 | JGI IMG/M metagenome (GOLD analysis project Ga0194063, IMG submission 155459) | Anoxic zone freshwater microbial communities from boreal shield lake in IISD Experimental Lakes Area, Ontario, Canada - Sep2016-L373-20m | ecosystem: Environmental > Aquatic > Freshwater...
AAAAGGGAGTGGCCTTTGTCCCGGGCGCGCCGTTCTTTGCGCACGACCCTGACTTGTCAACCCTGCGTCTTAGCTTTGCCACCGCCGGTCTGGAGAAAATCGAAGAGGGAATAGGGCGTCTGGCGCAGGCACTCTGATCAATGGGCGGTCAAAGCCAAGCGGAAATTCCGGCGCGGGCCTTCTGGCTGGTCGCTGGCGCGCTGGTCGCTCCATTGACCCTGTTGCTGTTCCTGCAGTGGCCGCTGCGCGAGCTTGTGCAGGCCTGGTCGCGCCAGGCCAATGATCTGGCACAAATCCTTTTTGCTGTGTATGTTGCGGTGGCCATCACGGCGGCGTCGCGCGCCAACACGCATCTGGCAGCGCACAAGTCGTCGGGCGAGCCGACGCAACGAGAGCGCACTTGGCGCGCAGCGCTGATATTGCTCTGCGTTGGCCCCTGGTCCACCTTTATGCTGTGGGCGGCCGCAGCGCCGATTGCGCGCTCGGTGGCCGGTCTGGAGCGGTTTTCCGAAACCTTCGTGCCCGGTTACTTTGTCATCAAGCTGGCGCTGGCTTTGCTGTTGCTGCTGGTTCTGCTCGAGGCAGTCAGCGCCTGCCGCAGTGCCTGGCGTGCTGATCGATGAATTCCATGCTGACATCGGCGGGCCTGTGGATGCTGCTGCTGCTGGGTGTTCTGATCGTCGTGACCGGTCTGCCAGTATGGACGCTGCTGATTGGTGTTGCCAGCCTGTTCGCCGCCATCGGCTGGCTCGCCGGCCAGATTGACTTCGCCATCCTGGCGGCGCTGCCCGGGCGCATGGTGGGCTTGCTCGAACACGATCTGCTGCAGGCATTGCCACTTTATGTTTTCATCGGCGTCCTGTTGCAGCGCCTCACGCTGGCGGACCGCCTGTTTTCCTCACTGCAGCGTCTGTTCGGCGGTGGCACTGGCGGTGCCAGTCTGGCTGCGCTGGGTGTGGGCGCCCTGATTGCTCCGATGAATGGCTCGGTGGCGTCGAGTTCAGCCTTGCTGGCGCGTCTGGTGGCACCCCGGCTGGGTGTCATGAAGCCAGCCGCCGCCACCTCCCTGATCAGCGTGGCAGCCACGATTGGTGTGGTGGTGCCGCCGTCGCTGGTGCTGATCCTGCTGGGCGACGCCATGCTGCGTGCGCATACCGAGGCCAGCAACCTGCCCGGCTTTGTGCTCGGTAGCCAGCGCATCATCAACACGCAGGATGTGTTCAATGCCGCACTGGCACCGGCGCTCGGTGTGCTGCTGCTATGGGTTGCCGTGGTCTTCTGGCAGAGCAGGAAACTCAAGCACAGCGAGCCGCTCGGCAGAATGCGCTGGACGCAGGAGGCGCCATCCCTGTTCGCTGTGCTGGCCATTGTCTCGCTGCTGGCAGCCGTCTTTACCGGAAAGATGTTCGCCGTGGAAGCGGCGGCGACCGGTGGCTCATTGCTACTGATGGGCGCACTGGTGACGCGCAGTCTGACTGGCGCGCAGTGGGCGTCGGTGTTGACGGACACGCTGGCATTGACCGGCGCGCTGTTTGCGCTGCTGGTTGGTGCCAGCACGTTCAGTCTGATCTTTCGCCTCTTGGGGACCGACCGCTGGATCGCCGAACTGCTGCTGAGCTCAACGCTGGCGCCGCTGTGGACGGCATGGCTGGCGTTGCTGGCGGTCGCACTTTGCGCCTGGGTGCTCGACGCCTTCGAGATGATTTTTGTCGTCATCCCGATTGTCGCGCCGCCACTGATTTTCATGCTTGGTGATGCGCAGCAAGCGGCGGTGCTCTTGCTGCTGGTACTGCAACTGAGCTTCTTGATTCCGCCGATGGGCTACGCCGTGCTGATGGCGCGCTCGCGCTCCGGTTTGCAGGCGGTAGCCACCCGGACGCTGATCAAAGCATTGTTGCCCTACATCCTGGTGCAATGCGCCGTGACCGCGCTGGTTTTCGTACTGCCCTGGACGGTTCATCAGCTTGATGCAGCGTCATCGACCGCAGCCGATGCGCAGCCCATGTCAGAGCAGGAACTGGAAAATCGCATGCAGGAGATGGTGCGGCAGAGCGAGCCCCTGCAGGCGCCGCCAGAGCCGGCAGTGATGGCAAAATAGACCGCAATGGGTAAACGAATCTCTATTGTTGGCGGTGGCATAGGCGGCCTGGCGGCGGCGCTGGCGTGCTCGCGCGCAGGATCCACGATCAGGCTGTTTGAATGCTCGCAGCAATTCACCGAGGTCGGTGCCGGCATCCAGATGGGTCCCAACGTCGTGCGCGTACTTCAGGGTTGGGGCCTGAGTGATGCTTTAAGGGATGTTGCCGCCTTTCCCGAGCACCTGCAGGTGCGCAGTGCCAGCTCTGGCGCAGAACTCGGTGTCTTGCGCCTGGGCGCCACGACGGTGCAGCGTTACGGTGCAGCTTACGCCACGATTCACCGGGCCGATCTGCATGCCTTGTTGCAGACGGCTTTGAAGTGCAGCAGTGAAGTTGAGTTGAACCTGGACAGCGAACTGGTCGCTTTCGAGCAGGGCGACAGCGGCGTGAAAATGCAGACGGCGAGCGGCCAGCAGGTCGAGTCCGACTTGCTGCTGGGCGCTGACGGTCTGTGGAGCCGGGTGCGCCAGCAACTGCTTGACGATGGTGTGCCTGTGGCGACCGGGCATCTTGCCTATCGGGCGATGGTGCCGCAGAAAGTACTGCCGGCGAAACTTCGTTCCCAGCACATCACAGCCTGGCTGGGTCCCGCACTGCACGTGGTGCAATACCCCGTGCGCGGCGGTGACTGGCTCAATGTAGTCGCTGTGGTGCAGGGAGAGATGGTGGGTGACATCGAGTATTGGGATCATGCTGCCAACGTTGTCAAACTGCGCCGCAGCATGGCGCAAACCTGTCTCCCCTTGCGTGAACTGATTCATGCCATTGAACACTGGCGTTTGTGGGGCTTGAGCATCCGACCGCCGGCCCGCGGCGCCAATGAGTTTGCGCGTGGTCGTGTTGCCCTGCTGGGTGACGCCGCGCACCCGATGCTGCCGTATCTGGCGCAAGGTGCGGGCATGGCGATCGAGGATGCGCAGACGCTGGCGCAATGTCTGCAAGACGACTTTATGCCCGTGCCCGACGCCCTGGTGCGCTACGCCAACGCCCGTTGGCAGCGCAACGCCCGGGTGCAGGCGCGCGCCATTCGCAACGGACAGATATTTCACGCCACCGGCTTGATACGCTGGGGTCGTGACGCCGCCATGAAACTTCTAGGCGAACGCCTGCTCGATGTGCCCTGGCTTTACCGGGGACCTGGCTCAATCAGTTGAGGATCGCTTGTCATGCCGGACCCCCATTTTGTCATCCCGGACCCCGGATCGGAGTCCGGGGCAGGCCCGATCCGGGATGCAGTGCCACGCCACCACTGGATTGCGGGTCGTGGCCCGCAATGACAAACCCATCGTCATCCCGTATCTGATCAGTGGACGCAATGACCGCCGCTAGAGTTTGCCCAGCAGCAGGAACTCCATCAGCGCCTTTTGCGCGTGCAGCCGGTTTTCTGCCTCATCCCAGACCACCGATTGCGGTCCGTCGATGACATCGGCCTGAACCTCTTCGCCGCGGTGCGCCGGCAGGCAGTGCATGAAAAGGGCGTCGGGCTTGGCGGCGCTCATCATCTCGGAGTCCACACACCAATCGGTAAAGGCCACCTTGCGCGCCTCGTTCTCGGCCTCATAGCCCATACTGGTCCAGACATCGGTGGTCACCAGGTCGGCGCCGGCACAGGCCTGCATCGGGTCGTTGAAGACCTGATAGCTTTCGGCAGAACGCAATCCGGCAATCGACTGATCGACTTCGTAGCCGCCGGGCGTGCTGACATGGACCTTGAAGTCCAGAATCTCGCTGGCCTGCAGCCAGGTGTTGGCCATGTTGTTGCCGTCGCCGACCCAGGCCACGGTCTTGCCCTTGATGGAGCCCCGGTGTTCGATGTAGGTGAAGATGTCCGCCAGAATCTGGCAGGGGTGAAACTCGTTGGTCAGGCCGTTGATCACAGGGACCCGCGAGTGCTCGGCAAAGCGTTCTATCTTGGTCTGCTCGTAGGTGCGGATCATGACCAGATCGACCATCCGACTGATCACTTTGGCGCTGTCGTCGATCGGCTCGGAACGCCCAAGCTGACTGTCGGTCGTTGTCAGGTGCACCACGCTGCCGCCCATCTGGTACATGCCGGCCTCGAAGCTGACACGAGTTCGGGTCGAAGCTTTCTCGAAAATCATGGCCAGTGTGCGATCGATCAGCGGCTGGTGGCGCTCATAGGCTTTGAACTTCTTCTTGATCAGTGCTGCGCGCTGAAACAGGTAGTGATAGTCAGCGGCGCTCAGATCGCTGAACTGGAGGTAGTGCCGCAGCGGTGCTGTGGCGCTGCTCAAAGCCTTGTTCATGCTTGCTCCGCGATGTGTTTCTTGATCAGCGGACACAGAATGCCAACTATTTCGTCGGCCTCGGCCGGGCAGAGGATCAGCGGCGGCACCAGCCGGATCACGCTGTCGGCAGTAACGCTGATCAAAAGACCGTTGCTCGCGCACTGACCCACCAGCGCGGCGCAAGGCTTGGCCAACTCAACCCCCAGCATCAGCCCTTGGCCGCGGATTTCCTTGACGCTGCCGGTAGCCAGTTCGGCCTTCAAGGCCTGTGCCAGAGCCCCCGCCAGATGCGCGCCGACGAGCGCGGCATTGGCCAGCAAGCCTTCTTCTTCCATGATGCGTATCGTCTCGACGCCTGCGCGCATGGCCAGCGGATTGCCACCAAAGGTGGTGCCGTGGTTGCCGACCTGGAAGATGTTGGCGGCCTTCGGTCCGGCCACGACGGCACCGATCGGCACGCCCGAACCGAGTCCCTTGGCCAGCGGCATCACATCGGGCGTGATACCCGCCCACTGATGTGCAAACCACTTTCCGGTGCGCCCCATGCCGCACTGCACCTCGTCAATCATCAGCAGCCAGTCACGTTCGTCGCACAACTGGCGCACTGCCTGAAGGTAATCGAGGTGCATGGCATGAACGCCGCCTTCGCCCTGAATCGCTTCAAAAAAGACAGCGACGACGTTCGGATTGTTGAGCGTTGCCGCCCGAAGACTGTCCATATTGTTCAGCGGGACGCGGATGAAACCCTCCACCAGCGGACCGAAACCGGCCTGGATCTTGGGGTTGCCGGTGGCGCTCAGGGTGGCGATGGAACGGCCATGAAACGCCTTCTCGTAGACCACGATCTCGGGTCGCTCTATGCCCTTGTCATGACCGAACTTGCGCGCCAGCTTGAGCGCGGCTTCGTTGGCTTCCAGACCGGTGGAGCAAAAGAAGACGTTGGTCATGCCGGAGAGCTCGACCAGTTTCTTGGCCAATACTTCCTGATTCGGTATGTGGTAATAGTTGGAGGTGTGAATCAGCTTGCTCAACTGGTCCTGCAGCGCCGGCACCAGCTTGGGGTGGTTGTGACCGAGGGTGTTGACGGCGATGCCGCCCAGCGCGTCCAGATACTGCTTGCCGTTGACGTCCCAGACGCGGCAGCCCTGGCCATGGGACAGCGCGATGGGCACGCGGCCGTAGGTGTTCATGACGTGGGGCGAAGCAGCTTCGATGAAAGGGGCGGTCATGGTTTCAGGTCTTTCCAAATGAAACCGGCCCGTTCAATGGCGGGCCGTTGAAGCGTGATTTTATGCGCTTCGCAGGAGCAGTCCAAAACCCCGGAATTGACACGGCTTCGGCATGTCCGTTGGCACGTTAGGCGAGCTTGGTCTGGAATGGATGCTCATGTCTTTCTGCGCAACCAAAGCCATTGACGAGGTAGGACTGTCAAGTAAAAAAGTGCCATGAGAACGCGCCAACCTGCCAGATTGCTACCGCATTCAAAGAAAACTTGATCTCCGTGCTTCACCTCAAAATCAGTCTGCTCGCTGCCAGCCCAGTCAATCCTCAGTTGCAGTGAGTGCCTGCCTGGGGAAACGGGAATGGTGGCTGAATCGCCTGCCCGGATTGAGCCAACAAGCACGCCGTCAATTTTCACTTTGTAAGCTCGAAGACGGTCAGCGTAGTTAGTCATCCGTTGAACTGCAATCTGCGTTGGGTCGCTCATAATGGCAATACTACTTGGGGAGCAGAGCGCGTCTTGCTGAGCACGATGGTTACCGAAGCACGCCCCGCCGGGCCATGTCCCGAGAGTACCAACTGAAGAGAACCAGTAGCCCCGCGATGACGGCGCTCGTGATCGCCATCTGCCGACCCATCACGGCGCCCCCGTTTGTGAGGACGTAAGTGTAAAGCAGGCTCACTAAAAACGCCGCCAGCGACACGATGAAGACGAGAGATGCCTGTTTCCTGCGAAGCAGCAAGAGGATCGAAGCCAGGAAAGCTCCAAAGACCCCGACCGCCCACACGACCATCATCCAACTCGGCATTTGTTGATAGTGGGCAATCTGATCCGGCGTCATACCCGCACTGGCCTGGTACTTGGCGCCCTGCAACATGCTCATCACGAAGTCGAACACCCCGACTGAGTTGAACAGCAGCGCGATCAAGCCAACCAGCCAGATATGCCACGGTGCCTTCATTGGTGCATTTGTCATCGCAGGCTCCAAAGAACAAAGAACAGCAACGCAGCACTCTATCAGAAACTGGAGTGCTCAAGCGTCCAATTGCACGACCTGAGAACGACCATTGACCAGCACTTCAAATTCCTGCGCTGGCAGTGGCCTGCCAAACAGATAGCCCTGGAAGTTGTAGCAGCCCAAGCCCAAGAGGAAGTCCATCTGCGCTTCGGTCTCTACCCCCTCCGGGATCACGGTAAGCCCCAGACTGTCAGCCAGCGCGATCACCATCCTCGCGATCGCCGCATCGTTGGGATTGACAAGAATGTCGCGCACAAACCCCTGATCAATCTTGAGTTGATGCAGTGGCAGACGTTGCAGATAGGCCAGCGATGAATAGCCGGTGCCAAAGTCATCGAGCGAGAAGGTTACCCCCCTTCCCTGGAGGGCATTCATTTTGGCGATGACGTCCTCGATATCTTCAACCAGAACGCTCTCTGTCAGTTCCAGCTTGAGCCGATCCGGGTTGGCCCCTGTGCGCTCCAGTATCGTCAGCACCTGATCGACAAAGTCCTTCTGGTGAATTTGCCGTGCGCTGATGTTCACCGCGACCGTCAGGCGCTCCATGCCGGGTTGACTGGCCCATTGCGCCAGTTGCTTGCAGGTGGTCTCCAGCACCCAGCTGCCAATCGGCAGGATCAGACCCGTTTCCTCGGCCATCGGGATGAACTCTGCCGGTGAGACCATGCCGCGCTTCGGATCAAGCCAGCGCAGCAGGGCCTCAACGCCTGTGATCTGGCCCTGGTCGGTCACCTGTGGTTGGTAGTGCAGCACAAACTGATCTTTCCCCAATGCCTCTCGCAAACTTGCCTCCATGGCGACGCGGGAGGCAACAACGGCCTGCATCTTGGGGTCAAAAAATCGCAGCGTGTTGCGGCCACGTGCTTTGGCCTGATACATCGCCATCTCGGCTCGCTTGAGCGCTTCGACATCATCATCCTGCGCTTCGCCAAATTGGGTGATGCCTATGCTGGCGGTGCAGGACACCTCGGACCCATTGAGTTGATAAGGTTGCTTGAGCGCGTCCAGTATTTTGTGCGCTACGGCTTCTGCCAGCATCGCGGCGTCCAGCGGGTTTTCATCCAATTCAGCCAGCAACACGGCAAATTCATCAGCCCCTACCCGAGCCACAGTATCTCGCTCATGGACGCAAGCGCCCAGGCGCATGGCGACCTGCTGCAGCATCAGATCGCCCTGCGCGTGACCGAGCACGTCGTTGATGTCTTTGAATTTGTCCAGATCGACCAGCATCAGAGCGCCCTGGCGCTGGTGGCGGCCAGTGCCCGCCCGGGCTTGTTGCAGGCGGTCCAACAGGAGTCGGCGGTTCGGCAGTGCGGTCAGCGGGTCAAAGAAGGCAAGGGTTTGAATCTGCTCCTGTGCAGCTTTCTGTGAAGTGATGTCTCGCATGGCGACCTGAAAGGCTGTCCTTCCCTGGAAAAGAATGGCTCTGCTTTGCACCTCCACGTCGATTGGCGTGCCGTCCACCTTCAGAAACTTTTCCTCCAGCATTGGCACTGCAACACCCTTTTCAGCTTGCTCTTTCACTCGTGCCAGTACTATCTGGCGAAACTCGGGATGGACCAACTCAAGAATGGGTCTTCCGATCAGCTCTTGGGCCGACTTGGCACCCAACATTGCCGTGGCAGCGGGATTGACATAGAGCAGTTTGCCATCACGGTGCACGGCAATCGGTTCGGGTGACCACTCAACCAGAGTGCGATAACTCTCCGTGATTTCCGTCATGGCCTCCTGGGCCTCATTGCGCTCAGTGACATCGGTGATGAACCCGTGCCAGAGAACTGCGCCGTCTTCTTGCCGATCAGGCACCGCGTTGCCAAGCAACCAGCGTATCGTACCGTCGTCAAATTTCACTCGATACTCATAAACCCAGGGGGTCATTTCTCTTGCTGACTGCTCGATAGAGGCAGCAACGCCGTCGTAGTCGTCAGGGTGCAGGTTCGCAAACACTTTGGACGCATCCTCGCGAACTTCGTCGGGGCTGACGCGATAGATTTGATTGATCGCCTCACTGGCAAATGGAAAGCAAGAGCTGCCATCAGGTCGCAGCAGATACTGGTAGACCATGCCAGGAACCCGGTTGGCGATCTTTTGCAGGCGAACCAGTGCCTGATCTCGAGTTGCCTCCAACTCTCTGCTCTTGATCTGGGCACGCCCGAGCAGCCACGCGCAAGCGCAGGTCACAAGAAGGAACAGTGCCACGGCGCCAATGGCGCGTTCTACGCCAACCACCCACGGAGCCAGGTAATCCTCGCTACCCAGTCCGACAACGATGCTAAACGGAACACTGGACATCCGGCGATAGGAAGTGGTTCGCTCCACACCGTCCAAGGACGTCCGGCTATGAAAGCTGAAATCGCGCTGCCCAGCGGCAATTGCGTCACTCAATTCTTTGGAGGCACCCCTTGCACCGATAGCCCCGACAGGCCCGTTGAGCGCAGGATGACGCACGATCAAGCCCAAGTTTGCATCCCGCAGCACAGCAATGCCCTTTGGACCGACATCCAACGCAGACAGGAGATTGCCCAGGTAGGTCACCGGAATTGACGCCGACACGACACCGGCAAAACTGCCGTCGGGCTTGTTATAGCGGCGCACAAATGAAATGACCCAGGTCTTGGTGACTCGCCCAAGAATCGGATTGGTCACGTACAGGGCACTGTCGGCGTGATCGCGTAACACCGAAAAGAAATCACGATCTGCCCAACTTGCATTTGCTCCGGCTGACACGCCTTTGCCAAGTATGACGAGCCCTTTCGAGTCAGCCACCAGCAGGCTTGAGAGTTCAGCCATCCGTTCCTGATGAGCGGTCAGCAAAGCGTTGGCAGCGGAATGGTCCAGATCGCCGTGCTCACGCAACTCGCGTTCAAGTTCATCGACCGCTGAAAGCAACGTCAAATCAATCTTCCCGGCACTGGCCGTCACGCTCTGGTCCACCATTCGGGCCAGATTTTGGGTGGTGAGGCGGGCGCGTTCTTCGTACCCGTGCTTACTGTCCATCACTGAATAGAAGGCCAACAGCATCAGCGTGCTGTTGAGCAGCAACACGACAAGAAACACGCGAACCCCAAAACTTCTAGGCGAAATGCGCGAGAGGGTGCCCATCAGACCCGCCCTTGCTCGGTCGATTGATCGGCCCACCGCTTGTATTTGAACGCCTCAACGAGCATCTTCTACATCCAATCAAATAGTTCAACTGCGTCGCAACATCCCGCGAAGGCAATCAAGATCGCACCTGACACCCCCACAACACGTCTGTTTTGAAATGCCGCCCGCTTACGACGCTATTGCGTCAGTTCGAGCAGGACAACGCGGCTTTCGGCGGCATTCCAGGTTTTGCCGGTCAGGCGTTCGCCATTGAACTCGGCGCTGATCGAACGAATGCCGGGCTGGGTAATGAGCATCTTCGAACTGGCCATACCGGCACCCACTGGCGGCACGCCAGGTAAGGTGCTCTGTCCGTCAAAACTCATCTTGTCTCGCTGGGCATCGAAATAGCCGCGTGGACGAAAGAAGGTCACCACCGACTGGGCGGTTTTGTCTGCAGCGCTCATGCGCTCGGGCCGCAAATGCACGATGACGCTCGATCTTGGAAATGGGCTGCGATAAATGTGCGTAGTGGCGTAGCCCGGCGCAGTGACGACGAATTCATACTGCACAGAACCCTGCGCTGTGAACGGCCCCCACTGGCCGTCGGGGCCGACGGTTTTACTGTGAACGGCGTTGCCTAGTCGAGATCCGGTCATGGCGTCTGTGGCGAAGATGTCCAGTGTGGCTCCGGGTATCGGCAAATTGTTAGCACCCTCGCCTGACTTGGGGTCGTCTGACTTCACACCTTTGCCGGTAATGTTTCCGTTGAGAACAACCTTGGATTCATCTTCGATGGCAAGCGATTTGGGCGCTTTGCCAACGATAAATCGATAGGCTGCGTCAAATGCCGCTGGCGAGTACGCGGTTTCACGGTGGTCGGCCCGGGGGAGCACGACATTGCTTGCGCCTTTGAGTTCCGGACCGGCGGCGGTCACATTCGTCGCTGTGCCTTTGGCGCCAATCCAGACCCCGTCAGGCTGTGCGTATTTATCGTTGCCGTCAGACCTGATGGTGAGCCACTGCACCGGTCCGGTGACTTCGTCGCCATTGGCGTTCTTGGGCGCATTGAGTGCCGTCAAAAACACACCATTTCCGGCAAACTCGTTTCCTTCACGGAAACCCTTGATATTCCAGATGCCGTGGTTGGGTGTGCCGCCCAGGATTGCGTGCGACACGGTCGTCGCACCGCCACCATTTTGAATGTAGTTACGGATCGCGTTACCCCCGCGTGAATTGCCGAACAGCACCACCTTACCGGCGCCGGTGGCTTTCAAAACTTTGTCAACCTCGCCCTTGAGGTAAGCCATGTGTTCCGCCGCTGATGTGCGACCAGCCTGTGCTTTAGTGTCATCGTCCCGGGACAAGGGGTAGGGCAACTCAATCGCGTGTAGGCGCCCGCGCGGCCAACCATTTGATTCAAAGCGCCAGACTGTGGTTTGCCAAAGCGCGGCGGTGTCGCCGTTGCCATGAACGAACACGATGGGTGGCGCCTCATCAAGCGAGGGCCTGGTGGCACAAGCAGTCAGCATCAGTGTGCTGGCGGCGAGGCTCAGCATCAATCGGCGAGTGACTATCAAGGCGTTCTCCTTTTGAAATATTGGTTTTGGGGCAAAAAACTTCAGCCGCATTCGGCAGTTGTCCCAAAATTTCACTCAGTTCGTGAAGACTTCAACGCAAACGATTCAATTAACAGTTTAGTGCAATGGTGCCCTGCATGATGGCCTTCGCTGGCACCCCAGGCCACGAATTCCGCACTCGCCCACAAAAAAGCCGTCTTGCGACGGCTTCCTTGCTTTTTTGCTGACAGCGCACCCGTTACAAACGGCGGATCAAAATTTCCAGAGGACTTGATCCGTGCGATTTGCCTGAAATCAGGCGGCTTTGGCGACCAGGGCTTTCACCTTGGTCGACAGGCGGCTCTTGTCGCGAGCAGCCTTGTTCTTGTGGAAGATGCCTTTGTCGGCCACGGTGTCAACCACGGCCTGCATCTTGCCGAACAATTCGGTTGCCTTGGCTTTGTCGCCAGCGACAACCGCTTTTTCAACGTTCTTCACCGCGGTGCGGTATTTGGAGCGCAGCGAGGTGTTCGCGGCGTTGATCTTGACGTCCTGACGGACGCGCTTGCGGCCCGACGCCAGGCGCGGGTTCTTTTTCTTGGGTTTTCCAGATGCCATATCAATAGTTCCTTGAGTCTGTGGATGTTGTCAGCAAAGCCGAGCATTCTAACAGGCGCTGGCTACTCTGGCTGAGTTCGTCCGTACGCCTTGCCGAGCCGGCTACACTGCGCCTCGTGAGTCTGTTCAAATCCGCCTCTGTTGTCTCCTTGCTGACGCTGGTGTCACGCGTCACTGGCCTGGCGCGCGAACTGCTGATTGCATCCACCTTTGGCGCCAGCGCGCTGACCGATGCCTTCAACGTCGCTTTTCGTATCCCCAATCTGTTTCGTCGCTTCTTTGCCGAAGGTGCCTTCAGCCAGGCCTTTGTTCCGGTGCTGGCTGCCACCAAGGCACAGCATGGCGAGGCCGCCACCCAGGTGCTGATTGACCGCGCCGCCACGGTTCTGGCTTGGGCTCTGCTGCTCATCAGTGTTCTGGGAGTGCTGGGAGCACCGGCACTGGTCTGGGCCATGGCCAGCGGCCTGCAGGAGACGCCGCGCGGCTTCGAGGTCGCGGTGGTCATGACGCGCTGGATGTTCCCCTACATTGCTTTCATGTCTTTGGTCGCGCTGGCCGCCGGCGTGCTCAACACCTGGAGGCGCTTCGCCGTGCCCGCGGCAACCCCCGTTCTGCTCAATCTGTGCATGATTGGCGCAGCCTGGCTGGGCGCACCCTGGCTCAAGACGTTGGGGCTGGAGCCGATCTACGCCCTGGCCGGTGGCGTGCTGTTGGGTGGCGTGCTGCAACTCACAGTGCAACTGCTGGCCTTGAAGAAGCTCGGCCTGACGCCCCACATCGGAGTGCGCTCGAGCGCATTGCGTGGCGCCTGGGCCGACCCGGGCACCAAGAGCATCCTCAAACTGATGGGGCCGGCCTTGTTGGGAGTCAGCGTGGCGCACGTTTCCATGTTGATCAACACCCAGATCGCCTCGCACCTGGCACCAGGCAGCGTCAGCTGGATCACCTACGCTGATCGATTGATGGAGTTTCCGACTGCCTTGCTCGGTGTTGCCATGGGGGTAGTGCTGATGCCGCAACTGGCAGCAGCGCGCGCCGCCGGTGACAGTGCAAGGTACTCGGCCATGCTGGACTGGGGTTTGCGTCTGGTGCTGCTGCTGGCTCTGCCGTGTGCTGTGGCGCTGGTCGCCTTTGCCAAGCCGCTGGTGGCAGTGCTCTATCACTACGGCGCCATGACCGAGCATGATGTGCAGCAGATCACCTACGCCCTGATGGGCTGGGGTGTCGGTTTGATCGGTATTGTTGCCATCAAGGTGCTGGCACCCGGCTACTACGCCAGCCAGGACACCAAGACACCGGTCCGCGTGGCCATGGCGGTGTTGCTGCTCACCCAATTGCTTAATATCGCACTGGTGCCGGTGTTCCGCCACGCCGCGTTGACGCTCTCGATTGGCCTGGGTGCCATGATCAACGCGCTCTGGCTGCTGCTGGGCCTGCTCAAGCGTGGCAGTTACCAACCGGAGCCGGGCTGGCGTGGCTTTGCCTGGCGTGTCACGGGGGCAAGCCTTTTGCTGCTGGGCTTCCTGCTGTGGGCCAACAGCGCATTTGCCTGGACCCAGCTGCGCAGCGACAGCGGTGCCCGCATTGGTCTGCTGGCGCTGGTCTTGCTGGGATCCGCCGTGCTCTATTTTTCGGCGTTGTGGGCCACCGGGCTGAAGCTGCGCCAGTTTCTGCGGCGCTGAGTCAGGCCCGCTGTTGCGGCTGCATCAAGAGCAAGCCCAGCGCGGCGACGCAAAAAACGATGCCGGCCAGAAAGGTGAAGGCGGCGCCCAGTTGTTCCCACAGCAAGCCGGCCAGACCACTGGCAAGCAGCATCGCCAGACCACTCATCAGGTTGAAAAAGCCATAGGCCGTGCCACGCAGATCCGCCGGTGCGCTATCAGCCACCATGGTCGCCAGCAGGCCTTGCGTCATTGCCAGGTGCAGCCCCCACAGCGCGATGCCGGCCCAGACCCAGACGCCCGCATTGCTAAAGGCCAGCAGCGCATCGGCGCCGATCAGCATCAGCAGCCCCCAGGTCAGCAGTGTGCCGTGCTGCAGGCGGTCGGCCAGCTTGCCGAAGGGATAGGCACAGGCGGCGTAGATCAGATTCATGGCGATCAGCACCATGGGTGTCCAGGCCAGATTCAAACCACCTTGCTGAACCCGCAGCAGCAGGAAGGCTTCGCTAAAACGCGCCAGCGTGAAGACCGCTCCAATCCCTACCACCCACCAGTAGGGCGCGCCCAGGCGCGCCAGATTGACGCGGCTGATCGGGTTGCTGCGCGGTGCACCGGCAGCCCGTTCAGGCTCTTGTACCCCGACGACCAGCAAGGCGACACAAAGGAACGCCGGCACGGTGGCGACCCAGAAAATGGCACGGAAATCGTTGGCCCAGATCAACATCAGGCCCATCGCCAGCAAGGGACCGAGAACGGCGCCGACGGTATCGAGCGACTGGCGCAGACCGAAGGCGGCACCGCGCAACTCGGGTGGCGTGATGTCAGCCACGAGGGCGTCGCGCGGCGCGCCGCGTATGCCCTTGCCGATGCGGTCGAGCAGTCGCGCAGTCAGCACCAGACCGGCACTGCCGGCCAGAGCGAACAGCGGCTTGGAAAGTGCTCCCATGCCGTAGCCCAGAATGGCAAGGGGCTTGCGCTTGCCCCAGTAATCGCTCAAGACACCGGAAAACACCTTGACGATCAGCGCCGTGGCCTCGGCCGCACCTTCCATCAAACCGACCACAAAAACACTGGTGCCCAGAGTGCTTACCAGGAACACCGGCAACAGGCTGTGGATCATTTCGCTCGACACGTCCATCAGCAAGCTGACAAAACCGAGCGCCCAGACACCGGCTGGGATGTGTTTTAGGCCTTGCATTTACAAACGATAGCAGATCCGGTTGCGTCCCGGTTCGTCATTGCGGGCTTGACCCGCAATCCAGTGTTGGCACAGCGCTGGATCCCGGATCAAGTCCGGGATGACAAACAAGGCGTCCCGGACGACAAGATATCAGCTCACGACGACTGCGGCGTCGTTGCCGCGCTCGGCAATCACGCCAATCTGGTAGACCTGTTCACCAGCGGCGCGCAGGGTGGCGCTGCACGCGGCGCTGAGCTCGGCGGCTATGACGACGACCATGCCAATGCCATTGTTGAAGGTGCGGTTCATCTCGAAGTCGTCGATGCCGGCTGTGGCTTGCAGCCAGGCAAACAGTTCCGTCTGTGGCCAGCTGCCCTTGACCAGATGCGCCGCCGTGCCCTCGGGCAGCACGCGCGGAATGTTCTCCAGCAGACCGCCACCTGTTATGTGCGCCAGCGCCTTGATCGGATGCAGCGCCAGCGCCGCTAGTACGTTTTTCACGTAGAGCCGGGTCGGCTCCATGATGGCCTGTTTGAACGGCTTGCCGTCCAGCGTAGCCGGCAGCTGGCCAGCGGCGCGCTCCAGGCACTTGCGCACCAGGCTGAAACCGTTCGAGTGCACACCGCTGGAGGCCAGGCCCAGAACCACATCGCCGGGCTTGACCTCGGCGCCACTGAGGATCTTTGACTTCTCCACGGCACCCACGCAAAAACCCGCCAGGTCGTACTCGCCCGCCGGGTACATGCCCGGCATCTCCGCGGTTTCGCCGCCGATCAGGGCGCAGCCCGAGAGCTCGCAACCGCGTGCAATGCCGCCCACCACGGCCGCTGCCGTGTCAACATCGAGCTTGCCGCAGGCAAAGTAGTCCAAAAAGAACAGGGGCTCAGCGCCTTGCACTAGCACATCGTTGACGCTCATCGCGACCAGGTCAATGCCGACGGTGTCGTGCATCTGCCATTCAAAGGCCAGTTTGAGCTTGGTGCCCACGCCGTCGGTGCCGCTCACCAGCACCGGTTCGTGGTAGCGCTTGGGCACCTCGAACAGCGCGCCAAAGCCGCCAATGCCGGCCAGCACGCCCTCGCGCATGGTTCTCTTGGCCAAGGGCTTGATGCGTTCGACCAGCGCGTCACCGGCGTCAATATCGACCCCCGCGTCTTTGTAGGAAAGGGCAGTGGGGGGCGGAGCGCTTGTCATGTAAAGTTCGAGGTCGGTTGAGGTGGGGTAGGGCAGGCGCCCTGTCCCTATAGAATTACTTTCATTTTACGGGGCTTCGACCAGGGCCTGTTCTGAACAGGCCCTGGGCCATCTGAATGCAATTTTCATCCACCCAACAAAGAACCGCCGCCTGGGCAACGATCGCGCTGCTCATCTGCTTCGTGCTGTGGCTTCTAACCCCGGTTCTGACTCCTTTTGTCGTGGCGGCAGTGCTGGCTTACGCCCTGACGCCGCTGGTCGATAGTCTTTGCGCCGCCGGCAGGCTTCGGCTTCCACGCGTGCTGGCGGTGCTCTTGGTAGAACTTGCCTTCATCATCGTTTTGCTCGGGATTGTGCTTTTGATGGTGCCCATTCTGGCCAAGGAACTGCCGCAGCTGCGCGAGCAGATACCCGTGCTGCTGGACGGGTTCAACGCCTGGCTCAAGCCCTTTCTGGCCCAGTTCGGTATCAAGATTTCTCTGGATCTGCCCAGCATCAAGGGCTTTGTACTCAAATACCTGAGCGCCAATGCCGAGGACACGCTGGCCTCGGTGCTGAGTTCGCTGCGCCTGGGCGGCAGTGTCGCCTTTGCCGTCTTCAGCAACGCAGTGCTGGTGCCGGTTGCCCTGTTCTACCTGCTGATGGATTGGCACCGACTGGTCGAGCGCACGCTTGAATGGGTGCCGCCACGGGCGCGCCTGGCCTACGACAGTTTTACCAATGAAGCAGACGCCGTGCTGGGCCAATACCTGCGCGGTCAACTGCTGGTGATGCTGGTGCTGGCTGTGTATTACAGCGCCGGCCTGGCACTCTTTGGTCTTGATCTGGCGCTGCCGATCGGCATCTTTACCGGCCTGGCGGTGTTTGTGCCCTACGTTGGTTTTGGCCTCGGTCTGATCCTGGCAACGCTGGCCGGTTTGCTGGAGTTTGCCGCGACAGCCGGCGCGGCCAAAGCACTGATGATGGTCGGCGTGGTGTACGGCCTGGGGCAACTGATAGAGGGCTTTTTTCTGACGCCCCGACTGGTCGGTGAGCGTATCGGCCTGCACCCGCTGGCCGTGATCTTTGCCTTGCTGGCCTTTGGCCAATTGCTGGGTTTTGTTGGCGTCCTGATTGCCCTGCCTTCCAGCGCGGTATTGCTGGTAGCACTGCGACGCGCTCAAGCTCATTACCGTGCCAGCAAGCTCTATCTGGGCTAGGGATGCATAGCCCGCACCTGGCATGAAGCAGATCGCTCTTGACATTGGCCTGGCCACCGGACCCACGCTGGCGAGCTATTTCCCGGGACCCAATGAAGCGGCGTGGCGACACCTCGAATTGTGGGCTGGAGTGGCCCAGTCAGCGAACCCGGTGCACTCACCGGTGCCAAGCTATTTGTGGGGTGCACAGGGCAGTGGCAAGACCCATCTGCTCAAGGCAGTGCAAGCGACGCTGCGCGAGCAGGGCGAGCGCGTCGGCTGGCTCGATGCCGGCATGCTCGATCCGCCGGAATACGACGAGGACTGGGCGGCGGTGATCTTCGACGATGTGCAGCTCTACAGCGCCTCGCAGCAACAGGTCGCCTTCAACTGGTTCGTCAACGCACAAACGCACCAGCGCGCTGTTCTGGCGGCAGGCGCCGTGCCGCCGGTGGAACTCAAGTTGCGCGATGACTTGCGAACACGCCTGGGCTGGGGTCATGTCTATCAGCTGCAGTTGCTCAGTGAGTCCGAGCGCCGCGCGGTGCTGCGCCAGTCTGCCGATGCGCGTGGTGTTTTCCTGGGCGACGATGTGATGGACTTCATGCTGACGCGTTTCAGCCGCGATCTGGGCAGCCTGCTGGAGTTGCTGGCCCTGATTGACGATTACGCCTTGCAGACCAAGCGGGCCATCACCATTCCGCTGATCAAGTCGATGATGGAGGCAACCTGAAGCCATGAAGCTCACCCTGTTCGACCTGGATCACACGCTGCTGACTATCGATTCCGATTACTCATGGGGTGTTTTCACCACCACGATAGGATGGACCGACCCGATGGAGTTCAACCGCCGCAACGATGAGTTCTTCGCCCACTACAAGGCCGGCACGCTCGATATTCGCGACTATGTGCGTTTTGCCACCGAGGCACTGCGCCAGCAGGGCGCTGCCAAGGCAGCCGCGGCCCATGCCGAGTTCATGCGCAGCGTGGTGCAACCAGCCATCACTGAGCCCGCGTTGGCGCTGGTGCGTCAACATAGGGAAGCCGGTGATCAGCTCGTCATCGTCACCGCGACCAATGATTTTGTGACCCGTCCGATCGCCACGGCGTTCGGCGTGACGGAGTTGATCGCGGTGGAACTGGAGCGCGACCAGAGCGTTGGTGGCACGGGCTGGATCACCGGTGAGATACGTGGCGTGCCGTCGGCGCGCGAAGGCAAGGTGACCAGGGTCGAGCAATGGTTGGCATCGCGGCATATGGACTGGGCCGACGTTGAAAGCACCTTCTACACCGATTCGATCAACGATTTGACCTTGATGGAAAAAGTGACCCATCCGGTCGCTACCAACCCCGACGCGGCGCTTCGTGCCATCGCTCTGGCGCGCGGATGGCGCATACTTGAGTTGTTTTAAACTCGATACTGGTTACTTTGTCATGCCGAACTCGATCCGGCATCCATGCGTTCTTGGGGCATGGATTGCGGGTGCGCAAACCCCGGACCTGATCCGGGGCCGCAATGACATGCCGTTCCGAAAAGAAGATTGATTTGATTAAGAAATTCATTGAAAAGCTGCTGGGCAAATCGCCTTCAGCGGCAAAAAGCAAAAAACTGCAATTTGGCAAGCGCGAGGAAGTGGGCGTCGCCGTCCACGGCATTGACCCGAATCTGGTCGATGAACGTGCCCAAAACGTGGTGCGCACCCTCAAGAACGCCGGTTTTGAAGCCTATATCGTGGGCGGTGCCGTGCGCGACCTGATGGTCGGCTTGCGGCCCAAGGATTTTGACGTCGCCACCAACGCCACACCGGAACAGGTCAAAGGCCTGTTTCGGCGCGCTTTCATCATTGGCCGACGCTTTCGCATCGTGCACGTGGTGTTCGGCCGGGGCCGTGAGAATGACGTGATCGAGGTCTCGACCTTTCGCGCCTACATGGACAACGCGGCCGCCGAGCAGGTTGCCGGCAACGAGAAAACCAGCAAGAGTGAACTCGCCGGCATGAAGCATGCTGTGGACTCCACCGGACGCGTCCTTCGTGACAACGTCTGGGGCCCGCAGGAAGAAGACGCGGTGCGGCGCGACTTCACCATCAACGCCATGTACTACGACCCCGAGACGCAGATCGTGGTCGATTATCACAATGGCATCAAGGACGCCAAGAAGCGCGTCATTCGCATGATTGGCGACCCGGCCACGCGCTACCGTGAGGACCCGGTTCGTATCATCCGCGCCGTGCGTTTTGCCGCCAAACTCAGCGCGCTCGGTTTTGCGCTGGAGGCCAAGACGGCGGCGCCGCTGATCCGGTCGCAGGAACTACTGGCCGACGTGCCGCAGAGCCGCTTGTTTGACGAGATGCTCAAGCTGCTGCAAACCGGCCACGCCTTGGCGTCGATAGCGCAACTCCGGGCGCTGGGCATGGCGCGCGGCATCTATCCCTTGCTCGATGTCGTGGTGGAGCGCGCTGATCAGGTTTTTGTCAAGGCGGCTCTGCTCGACACGGATAGACGCGTCGGCGAGGGCAAACCGGTGGCACCGAGTTTCCTGCTTGCCTGCGCCTTGTGGGCCGATGTGCGCGATGGCTGGGCGCGTCGCCTGACCGAGCACCAGCACTCGCACCCCGCCTTGCAGGATGCGATTGACGAGGTTTTCAACGCCCGCATTGGTGACGTTTCAGGTCGCGGCAAGCTGGCCGCTGACATGCGGGAGATCTGGATGCTGCAGCCGCGTTTCGAGAAGCGCATTGGCAGCACACCCTTCGGGCTGGTGGAGCAGCCGCGTTTTCGTGCCGCCTTCGATTTCATGCGCTTGCGGGCCGATGCAGGCGAGATCGACGAGGTGCTGGCAGACTGGTGGCAGGAGTTCAGTATGGCTGATGACAACCTGCGCCAGGACATGGTTGATCAGGTGCGCGAGGAGATGCAGCAACGGCCCCGGCCAGCGCGCGCGCCGCGTGTGCACAAGGCGCCCGTAGCGGTGCAGGGCGGTGCGCCCGAAGTGGCGCCAGAGGCGCCTGCGGAATCGCTGGATGCACCCCGAAAGCGCCGGCGCAGGCGTCGCAGCAGCGGTCCGCGTGAAGGCAACGAACCGACACCCGACGCTGGCGTTTGAGGAATGCCGTGCGTGAGAGCGTAACGGCCTATATCGCGCTGGGCGCCAACCTCGGTGATCCGGTGGCTGGCGTGCGCAAGGCGATGGATGACCTTGCGGCACTTGATGGCATCGCGCTGCAGCAGCGCTCATCGCTGTACCGCAGCGCGCCACTCGCGTCCAGCGGGCGGGATTACATCAATGCCGTTGTCGAAGTTTCAACCCGCTTGAGCGCACCGGCTTTGCTGTCGGCCCTGCAGCAAATCGAGCAGCAGGCCGGGCGTGAGCGCCCCTACCCGAACGCACCGCGCACGCTGGACCTGGACCTGCTGATTTACGGTTCTGCCAGCATGGACAGCGCGACTCTGGTGTTGCCGCATCCGCGCATGTTGGAGAGAGCTTTTGTGCTGTTGCCACTGTTCGAAATTGCACCGCAATGCGTCACTGCCGACCAGCTTCAGGCGATCCAGACACAGGCGATCGTGCAGATCGGCAACGTCATTGCGGCCCCGGATCAAGTCCGGGATGACAGAGGCGGGGTCCGGGATGACAACCGGCTTGTCATTGCGGGCCCCGACCCGCAATCCAGTGCAGGCTTACCACTGGATCCCGGATCAAGTCCGGGATGACAGAGGCGGGGTCCGGGATGACAGCCTCCGGGTCCGGGATGACAGAGTGAACCGTATTGGACCTAATCCAACTCAGCGATCAGCTCGATTTCAACGCAGGCACCCAGCGGAATTTGCGCCACGCCAAAAGCACTGCGGGCATGGGCACCGGCGACACCGAAGACTTCACCCAGCAATTCGCTGGCGCCGTTGGTGACCAGATGCTGCTCGGTGAAATCGCCAGTTGAATTCACTAGCGACATCAGTTTGACGATGCGCTTGATGCGGTTCAGGTCGCCTGTCGCTGCGTGCAATGTGCCCAGCAGGTCAATAGCAATGGCGCGCGCCGCTGCCTGACCATCCTGCGTCGTCAGGTTCTTGCCCAACTGTCCAACCCATGGCTTGCCGTCCTTCTTGGCGATGTGGCCGCTGACGAAAAGCAGCTTGCCGGTCTGGACAAACGGGACGTAGGCCGCCGCTGGCACCGCAAGCGGTGGCAAGGTGATCTTGAGTTCATCAAGTTTGGCGTAAATGTTCATGGGGTTTCCTTTGCAGTTCGTATTTGGGTTTGGGTTTGGGTTTGGGCTGGACCCTGGCTCTGGCGCTGGGACGATGATTGTGACGGTGACTGCAACTGGTCGAGCGCCGGCTCCACCGTGACACCTACTGTCAGCGTGTGGCTGGCGCCGCCATGGATGACGCCACGCAGCGGCGAGACATCCGAAAAGTCGCGCCCGGTCGCCAGCGTCACATAGTCCTCACCGGGCGAGTGCCAACCGGCGCGGTTGTTGGTCGGGTCGAAATCACACCAGCGCTGACCCGCCGGCAAGTCGGGTGCGTAAACCGCGACCCAGGCATGCGAAGCGTCGCTGCCACGGAGTTTGACGCTGCCCGGCGCGGCCTGGGTCAGCAGATAGCCGCTGACATAGCGCGCCGCCAGCCCCATGCTGCGCAGGCAGGCAATCATGATGTGGGCGAAGTCCTGGCACACGCCTTTGCGCTGTGCCAGGGCTTCGAGGGCCGGTGTATTGATGTGGGTGCTCTGGCTCTCATAGAAAAAGTCAGTGTGAATGCGCTGCATCAGGTCCTTCGCTGCGGCCAGCACGCTCAGGCCAGGTGCAAAACTCTGTCGCGCATAGGCAAGGAACTCGGGCGCCTTCGGACAAAAGGGCGAGGCAAAGACAAATTCGGTGGCAGCCTCAAATGGCACGCCGGACTGGTAGCGAAACTGTTCGCGCGCCTGCTCCCAGTTGACACGGCTGGCAGGCAGGGCACGAGTCTGGGTGCTGACCACGCTGTGCGCCACCACATCGAGCACGCTGTGCGGTGTTTGCAGAGAAAAGAAGCAGCGCGGATTACCAAAGACATCGAGCGTCTGCGTCATCTGCGCCGGCGTCGGGCTGATCATGAGCGTGTGGCTGAGCAAGCGCTGGTAGGGGTTGCTTACCGGCTGCAGGTAGGCCATGTGCTGCGCCGTCTCCACTGCAGGCAGATACTCGTAGCGCGTCTGGTGCGTGATTCTCAGCTTCATCAGGTGCCCAAGCTCTGCTTGGACTCCATCGAGTGGGTGAAATACGTGGTGCTGATCTCATTGGAGACCTCGAAGGCGGCACCGGTGCATTGCAGCAGCAGGTCGGTGAGTGCAAACAGATGGGGATCCTCGCACAGCTGAGTCAAGCTCCAGGCGGCAGGGTCTGGCACGCGCAGCGACAGGGCACAGAGTTGATCTGGCGCGCTGCCCGCCAGTTTGGCCAGTCGTCCGCGCAGCGTCTGTGCGACCCAAGCCAGAGATCGCGGGTTGTCGCGATCGAGCACCAGCAAGTCCATCAGCGCGGCCAGGTCGCGGCTCTGTTGGTACTGAGCATGAAAGGTGATGGTGCTGTCAAACAGGGCCACCAGCGCTTCAAAGCCGCCATTGGTGTGGACCGAGCCACTCTGAAAACTGCTCAGCAGGGAAGAGGCCAAAAAGCCCAGGCGCTCGATGTGCCGGCCTATGCTGAGCAGACGCCAGCCGTCGTCGCGCGTCATGTGATCGGTCTGGGCACCGGTGATGGCAGCCATGTGCTCGCTGATACTTTTGAGGATCTGCAGGGCTTCAACGGAGGAGTAGTCACCCGCTCTGGCGGGTATCGCAAAACGCGCAAACAGCTCTTCTTCTGCCCGCACCATGACCCGCCAGTGCTCCTGCGACAAACGCTCGCGGACCTTGGAGCCGGTCATCTTGAGAGCGCGCAGGTAAAAGCCGACGCTGGTGGCGCCATCGACGCTACCCAGACTTGAAATCAGCGAGCGCTCAAAAACCCGGCGGGCCTGCAAGACGGAGGGCACACCCGGCAGGACCAGCGTGTTGGCGATCGCCATCTTTCCCAGCCAGTTCAGCAAGGGCTGGGACGACTGCTCCTCGCCTTGCAGGCACTCCAGCGTCAGGCGCGCCAGGCGGATGGCATTCTCCGTGCGCTCGCTG
>Ga0194063_10000735_pt1 | contig 23171 bp, 18 predicted proteins | sample SepL3720m_MetaG_FD_155459 | JGI IMG/M metagenome (GOLD analysis project Ga0194063, IMG submission 155459) | Anoxic zone freshwater microbial communities from boreal shield lake in IISD Experimental Lakes Area, Ontario, Canada - Sep2016-L373-20m | ecosystem: Environmental > Aquatic > Freshwater...
ACCAGATACGGCTGAAGGGACTGCCAAGACATGCTAAAGGCACCTCCTCATCCGCGCACGGGCCGCTCGCAATTCTCGATGGCCTTGTCGGTGTATACCCGGTACCCGAGATCCGGCTTGTACCCATGGATCTCGGGGGTGTCGAGCTGACGGACGAAAGTCAGGATCTCGCGGCTGAACACCTGCCCCGGCACCAGCACCGGAAAGCCCGGCGGATACGGCGTGACGAACGTCGCCGACACCACATCGGTCCCGGCGTCCATCTTCGCCTCGATCTCCTCGGCGGAGAGGTACTCGCAGTTGTTTTCGTCGTAGGAGAGATAGAACGCACGACGGACGTCGCCCTCCGGCGTCGCGACGGATCCCGAGTGATCGCGGAAGACGGGATGAAAGCCGCTGAAGTCCGGCAGCGGCGCGGTGTTGGACGTCAGTCGGTGCACCTTCTTCTCGAAACGCGCGCGCTCGGCCAGGCTCATCTCCGAGTCCCGCTCGTCGAGTTCACCGGCGATCGCCACCAGAACCTCGACCAGGAAGGCGACCGAACTGCGGCTCGTCCCGATGTTGGTCATGAACAGCACCGTGTTGCGTGACGTCTTGTTGATCTGCACGCCGTGGCGGTCCATCAACTGGGCCCGCTTGAATTCGTCGCCGTTGAATCCGGTGCGCCCGATCGACAGCGTGATGCGGGTCGGATCCAGCACGAACTCGTCGGTATCCCACGCCCGCATCATGTTTCGCAGGCCTGAGCGCAGCGGTTGCTCGATATGGCTGGCGCGGTACTCGTCGGGAATCATGTCCGAGGTCCGCAGACAGGCCATGTACTTGCTCAGCAGCGGGTGGTTGTCGATGGCGTCGCGCAGTTGCATGGCGTTCTCCACCTGCTGCGCCACCAACTCGAAGCCCTCCAGTGCCACCTGGCGACGGCCGATGTCCAGTGACGCCAGGATCTGGTAGTTGGGCGAGGTCGAGGTGTGCGCCATATAGGCCTCGTGGAACGCCTCGGCAACCTTCTGCTCGAAATCCTGGTCGAAGACGTGGATCATCGAACCCTGCCGAAGCGCGGTCAGGGTCTTGTGCGTCGACTGGGTGGCGTAGACCCGGACCCGCGCCTTGGCCGGGTCGGGCCGCAGCCGACGGTCGAGGAGGTCCTCGTCGGTCGGCGGGTTCTCCGCGTCGCGCACCAGCTGTTGTTCGACTTCTGCGGCATAGTCCTTGTCCGCCAAGCGTTCCCGCACTCGGCGAGCCGCTTCCATCGCGGTCCGCGCGCGGAGAACCGGATGGAACCGGCCGAAGGCGAACCAGGCCTCGTCCCATAGGAAGACCAGGTCCGGTTTGATGGCCAGGCACTCCTCCATGACCCGCTCGACGTCGTAGACGATCCCGTCGAAGGTGCAGTTGGTCAATGCGATCATCTTGACGCGGTCCAACTTGCCGGCCCGGCGCAGCATCAGCAGTCTCGACTTGATCTCACGCAGCGGGACGGCGCCGTACATGGTGTAGTCGTTGAGCGGATAAGCGTCCAGATAAACGACGTTCGCCCCGCCCAGCATCATCCCGTAGTGGTGCGACTGGTGACAGTTGCGATCCAGCAGCACGATATCCCCCGGCGCCACCAGGGACTGGGTGACGATCTTGTTGGCCGTCGAGGTGCCGTTGGTGACGAAGTAGGTCTGCCGGGATCCGAACGCGGCGGCGGCCAACTGCTGGGCCTCCCGCAACGGGCCGGTCGGCTCCAGCAGGGAGTCCAAGCCGCCGCAGGTCGCCGAGGTCTCGGCCATGAAGATGTCGAGTCCGTAGAAATCGAGCATGTCTCTGATCCAGTGCGACTTGACGATCGACTTGCCCTGCGAGATGGGCAGGGCGTGAAACACGCCGGTCGGGCGCTGGCTGTACTCCTTCAGCGCACTGAAGAAGGGCGTACGGTACCGCTCCGCAACGCCTTGCAGAAGACTCAGATGCAGCTCGAGCAGACCCTCCCGAGCGTGAAAAACCCGGCGGAAGTACCCGCCGAGCCGACCGGCGACATTCTCCACGTCGACCTCGGTCATCAGATACAGATCGACGCCGGGGCTGATCTTCCGCAGCGCCTCGGCCAGGATGGCCGCCCGGACGTCCGACGGCTCGTCCTCCCCGAGCCGGTCGGCGATCGTCGTGTCAACGAAATCGGCGAGCGTGGAAAGGTCCCGTGCGGTCTGGGTGGCGAACCGCCGACCGATCACCGCGGCCTGCAGATTGACGTTGAGCCGGGCGGCGATCAGCGCCTCCACCGCGTTGGGCACCACCACGATTTCGTAGACGAACTCGTCGTCGGGGCGACGCCAGCCGTGAGCCTCCTTGCGGAGACTGCGTTCCTGGGCCTCGGTCAGCGTCTCGACGACGAGCACCTCGAAGTACAGCGGATCCCGCTTGCCCGTGCGGCGGACGTCGGTCCAGTGCAGATCGGTAGACGCGTCGTCGTCGTCGACGCTTGCCGCCTCGACGTCTCCCGACCGGTAGGTCTCATGGGTCAACGCGTGGTTGATGGCAGTGACACCCTGGGCGAACTTGTCGTACTCGCCGGCGGCGAGCATCCGGTTCAACCGGGTGACCTGCACGCCGCTGGGATACGCCCAGTACGGCTCGAGCACGGACAGCGCAGCGAGCAAATCGGCGCACACGGACTGATGCTGACCTGCCGGCCTGCCGGCCACGGCGAGGCGGGCGAGCTGGCCGGCCGCGTCCTCCATACGGCACCAGGTGTCGGCGCGCAGATGCCAGACACTGTTGTAGGACTTCGCGGACACGATCGGCCCCCCTCTTCGATTAGCTGTGATCGGATGCTATCCCCGGCGTCGTTGAGCTCGCGGCGATTCGATCCGCCCGCACCATCCGCGAGGAGATCGACGCGATTGACGGTGATGGGCCCGGGTGACGCCGGCCTCGAACCATGGGGGTGCGGCGACCACCGAATACAACATCAGCGCCACGAACGTCGCCGCGATCACCCGCGGCACCCCAAGGCCTGGATTCGGTTTACGCCGGTCGATGATCCGCTGCTGATCCCTCTGCTGCACGGCACACCGCCACCGCTGCATCCGGCGATCTGACGCCACGCCCTCAGGTTGATCGACTTCGCAAGTGGCGCTCAATCTTTCCGGATGATGCAGGGATTGGCACGGTTCGCTGCGGCGCGAAATCTGTCAGACACCCCTGCGATGATCAGGGCATGTCGTCAGCCGCAGCCCCGGACGCCGTGGAAGCGCTGCACGGCGATCGTCTTGAGATGCTGTTCGAGGAATTGGCGGAGCTGACCGGTCAGCGCAACGCGATCGATGGGCGCATTGTGGAGATCGTCGCCGAGGTCGATCACGACGGGTTGTGGGGAAATACGGGTGCGCGGTCGGTGGCGGCGTTGGTGGCCTGGAAGACCGGCTGCTCAACGGCGAATGCGAAATCGATCGCCACCGTGGCGCACCGGCTGGAGGAGTTCCCCCGCTGCGCTGAAGGCATGCGGGAGGGCCGACTGTCACTGGATCAAGTCGCCGTCATCGCGAAGCGAGCCGGAGAAGGATCCGATGAGCACTATGCGGCCCTGGCCTCCGTCGCCACGGTCAACCAGTTGCGCACCGCGGTCAAACTCGAACCACGACCCGAGCCCGAACGACAACCCGAACCGCAGTGCTCGATCACCAAGAACACCGACGAGCAGTTCACATATTGGCGAATCAAACTTCCCCACCCCGAGGCGGCGAAGTTCGACGCGGCGCTCGCGTCTCATCGCGACGCCCTGATCGCCGAATGGAAACATGACCGCGACTCCCGGGACGGATCACCAGATCAGGTACCACCACTACCGGGCACAACCGAAGCGTTCCTGCGTCTGGTCGAGACGGGGTGGGACGCCGAGGCCCGCCGCCGACCCCACGGGCAGCACACGACCGTGGTGGTGCATGTCGATGTGGCGCAACGCGCCGCGTCGCTGCATCTGGGACCGCTGCTCGGCGAGGGCGAGCGACGCTACTTGACCTGCGATGCCACCTGCGAGGTCTGGTTCAAACGCAACGGCGAGGTCATCGGCTCCGGCCGTGCGACGCGCTTGATTAGCCGCCGGCTTCGCAGGGCCCTGGAACACCGTGACCGCTGCTGCGCGGTTCCCGGTTGTGGAGCGACCCGCGGCCTGCACGCCCACCACATCCGGCACTGGGAAGACGGCGGCACCACCGAACTGGCCAACCTCGTGCTGGTATGCCCCTATCACCATCGGTTGCACCATCGCGGCATCATCACCATCGCCGGCACCGCGTACGACCTTGACATAGGCGACGGTGACGGCCGAAGGCTGGCCGCAGCCTCGCTGGCCCATCGGCCGACCGGACCCCCGCCGGCGGTGGCACCATGCCCCGGACCCGCCGGCGAACGCGCCGACTGGTGGTGGTACCCACCATTCCAACGGCAACCAGTCTGACGACCCATCAGCACACAGCGATACGAAAAATCAAGCTGCCCAATCGATGTCGAACTCGACCACAAACTGGGCGGGAACGGCAAGCGCCAACGGGGTGTAGCGGCCGGCGACCTCGTCGCGTGCCACCCCGGTGATCACGCGGCCGCCGAAACCGTCGGCCCCCTACGTGCGCCCGGGAAATTTCATGACCGTCCTGACGAGCGGCAGCAGCGACTTCTGCCACAGGACCGCCGGCATGCCGAACGGCGGATCCAGGTTGAGCACCCGCGCGGTCGCGATGGTCTGCGCTTCGGTGTACTTCAGCAGGCCTTCGGGGCCGTGGCGGCGGCCCATCCCTGATATGCCCATACCGCCCATCGGCGCGCTGAGGCTGCCCCAGGCGAAGGCATAGCCCTCGTTGACGTTGACGGTTCCCGTCCGCAGCCGGGCCGCGATGCGCTCACCCGCGGCGTCCGAGGCCGCCCACACGCTGGCGTTGAGTCCGTATTCGGTGTCGTTGGCCTTCTCGATGGCCTCCTCCACGTCGGAGACTGGGTAGATGGAGACCAGCGGCCCGAACGTCTCGTTGGCGGCGCACTCCATCTCAGGTGTGACGTCGGTCAGCACGGTGGGTTCGTAGAACAGCGGCCCGATATCGGGCCGCGCCTTACCGCCGGCGATTACTTTGGCGCCCTTGGCTTTTGCGTCCTCGACATGGTCGGACACCGTTTTCAGCTGAGCTTCTGAGATAAGGCTGCCCATATCGGCACTGAAGTCGTAGCTCGTGTTCAGCGTCATGTTCCGCACGGCGTCGCCGAACTTAGCCGTGAACTCCTCGGCGATGCCTTTATCGACGTAGATCCGCTCGATGGCGATGCACAGCTGCCCGGCGTTGGAGAAACATGCCCGGATGGCAGCCTTGGCCAACTTGTCGAGGTTCACGCCGCGGGTCACGATCATCGCGTTCTTGCCGCCGAGTTCGGCGGAGAATCCGATGAGCCGACGGCCGCACTGTTCGGCGAGCTCGCGGCCGGTGGCCGTCGACCCGGTGAACATCAGATAGTCGCAGTTCTCCAGGATGGCGGTGCCGACCACCGATCCGGGGCCGGGCACGATCGCGTAGAGCGCCCGCGGCAGGCCGGCCTCGTAGAGCAGTTCGGCGCAGGCCAGCGCGCAGAAGGGCGTCTGGCTGTCCGGCTTGAGCACCACCGCGTTACCGGCGATCAGTGCCGGCACCGAGTCCGACGCCGTCAGTGTCATCGGATAGTTCCACGGCGAGATCACCCCGACCACGCCCTTGGGCTGGTGGACGACGGTGGTCTTACCGATGGCCGGCAGCAGGGACTGCACATTGTGCGGCTTGAGCAGATCGGCGGAGACCCGCGCGTAATAGTTCGCGTTGGCGATCAGGTCGATCATTTCCTCCTGCGCGGCCCAGCGCGCCTTGCCGGCCTCGGCCTGCAGGAGGTCCATCAGGAAGTCTGTGTTCTCGACGACCAGATCTCGGTATCGATCGATGATCTTGACCCGCTCGGCGACCGGGCGGTTGGCCCACTCGACCTGGGCAGCGCGTGCCTTGGCGAAGGCGGCCTCCACATCCTCGGCGTTGCCGACCGGAATGGTGGCCAGCGGCAACCCGGTGAACACCTCCTCGACGGTTCTGGTCGGGCGTGCGGCGACGTCGGTGATTGCGACCAGGGCGCGCAACCGGTCGAAGACGACGGCTGACGGAGTGGGCATACGGCCACCTCGAATCGAAGGAATGATCTGAACAGACTATCGAACGCCGCGACATCAGACCCCACTGTTTTGCGTGAAACTCGGTTCGGCGTTGTCGCTGCCGCTGATCTCCCAGGTCGGGCCGGCGGGCGTGCTGCTGCTGACCGAACCCCGGCACGGCGCGGGCAATCTCGCCGGCATCGGCCACAGCGCCATATGAACCCTTCCGCGTTCGGCACCCTGATGGCCCTTGAACCCGCGATCGGTGTCGTCCTCGGGCGCCGGGCCGTCGAACCTGTCCGCCCCTAGCTCAGCGGCAGCGGCTGCTGCTGGGTGATGCAGTGGATTCCGCCGCCTCGTTCGAACAGCGGGCGGGCGTCGACGGTGACGACCGTGCGACCCGGGTACTGCTCGGCGAGGATCGCCACGGCATTCGCGTCCTCGGTGTCTCCGAATCCACACGCGATGACGCCATCGTTGACCACCAGGTGGTTGATGTAGCTGTAGTCGACGAAGCCCTCGGCGTCGGTCAGCGTTGCAGGAGCGGGCATTTCGATGATCTCCCACGAACGGCCCGCCGCGTCGTGCGTACCTTCCAGGGCAGCCCGGATCTCGCGGCACACCTGGTAGTCCGGATGTGATTCGTCGCGCTGGATGTGTAGCAGCAGCCGTCCCGGCGAGGTGATCGCCGCCACGATGTCGACGTGTCCGCGGGTGCCGAATCTCTGGAAGTCCCGGGTCAGTCCGCGGGGCAGCCACACGGCATGGGTGGCGCCGATGGTGCGGGCCAACTCCGCTTCGACATCGGCCCGTGTCAGGCCGGGGTTGCGGCCCGGGTCGAGTTGGACGGTGTCGGTGACGAGCACCGTCCCCGCTCCGTCGACCTGGATTCCGCCGCCCTCGTTGACCAGCTGCGAATCGATGATGGGTGTGCCCGCGGCTTCGGCGACCGTCCGGCCGATGTTCGCGTCCAAATCCCACTGTGCCCAGTCCTGGGCGCCCCACCCGTTGAAGACCCAGTCCACCGCGGCGACCGACCCGTCGGCGGTGTGCACGAACGTGGGGCCCATGTCGCGCATCCACGCGTCATTGAGCGGGGCCTCGATGATGTCGATGTTCGCCGACAGGTAGCGGTCGGCGATGGCGCGTTCACCCGTATTCACCACCACGGTGACGGGTTCGAAGTCGGCGATGGCATGGGCCACGGCCGCCCAGGTGGAGCGCGCCTCGTGCTGGGCCGCCTCGGTGTCGCCGAGGGTGTAGCCGTCACACGGGAATGCCATCCAGATCCGTTCCTGCGGATGGGTTTCCGGGGGCATAAGGTACCCGGCAGCAGGAATGTTGTTCATCGCCCAGGGCCTTTCATCGGGGGACCTCTCATAGGGGTGGTGTGCGCGGCGGCGTGGCCCGCCGGGCACCGGTTGCTTCGAACGCCGCCGCGAGGGACAGCAAGGCCGTGTCGTCGTAGGCGCGGCCGGCGAAGGTGAGCCCGACGGGCATGCCGGTATCGGCCATGGTGCCCATCGGCACGGTGACGGTGGGGATTCCCAGATGTCGCGGAACCAGATTGCCGTTGGCCACCCACACGCCGTTGCGCCAGCCGAGGTCCGCCGACGCCGGGTTGACGTCCATATCGGCGGGCCCCACGTCGGCGACGGTCGGGAAGATCACCGCGTCGAGGCCACGTCGGTGCATCCACTCCTCGAGGTCGACGCGGCGGGTCCTTTCCAGCCCACGAAGTCCCTCCTCCATGTGCGGGATGTCCAGGAAGGTTTCGATGGGGTGTTCGCGGATGAAGTCCGGGTAGATGTTGATGTCGTCGCTTCCCTCGCCGAAGCCTTGCACCCGGTCCGGCAGTGCACCGGGCGGATTCACCCAGATCAGGCTCCCGTCGACCTTGTCGAGGCTCGGCAGTTGCGGGTCGCCGTTGGCACGCAGGAAATCGTCCCAGGACCATGCGGACAGGTCCATGATCTCGCGATCGAGGTACTCCTGGCTCACCAGGCCGCGGGTCTTGATCGATGAAGTGCCGGGGCGGTCATGCTCGTAGTTGGACACCACCGGGAAATCCACCAGGATGACCTCGGCGCCGGCGGCGATCAGATCGGCTGCAGCGGTCTGGAACAGGTCGACGACGGATTGCCGGGTGGCGATGCGTTGACCTGTTGCGCCGCCGATACCGAGGCCCTCGCCGACGCCGGCTTCGGGGTCGGCGTTGATGTACATGCGCGGAACGCCGAAGCGCTTGCCCGCCAGGGTGTTGCGGGCTGCCGCGGGATCGGTGGGCACCAGTGCGCGGTAGGACTTGGGCCGCACCGACGATGCCCGCGGAATCCTGACCCAGGGTTGCATCCGCCACAGGTCGCCGCGCGGATCGGCGTCGTCGGCGACGATGACGTCGAGCACCTCGGCCATATCGGCCATCGTGCGGGTATGCGGGACAACCACATCCATCGTCGGGACCAGGGGCCAGTTGCCCCGGACGGAGATCACCCCGCGGGAGGGGGTGTAGGCGCACAGGGCGTTATTGGTCGCCGGGGCCCGGCCACTCGACCACGTCTCCTCCCCCAGCCCGAACGCCGCGAAACTCGCCGCCGTCGCGGTGCCGGATCCGTTCGACGAACCCGAACCGAACGCAGAGGTCAGATACTCGGCGTTGTAGGGACTTTCGGCGCGCCCGTACAGGCCGCGCTGCATGCCGCCGTTGGCCATCGGCGGCATATTCGTCAGGCCGATCAGGATCGCCCCGCCGCGGCGGAGTCGTTCGATCGCAAAGGCGTCCTTCTGGGCGATCAGGTTCGCGAACGCGTGCGAACCGGCGGCGGCGGTCAGCCCCTTGGCCAGGTAGCTGTCCTTGGCGGTGTACGGGATGCCGTCGAGTGGCCCCAGGAGTTCACCGCGGGAGCGGCGTAGGTCCGAAGCCGCCGCCTCGGCCAGCGCGTCGTCGTTGAATACAACGATGGAGTTCAGGGTCGGGCCGCTGCGGTCGTAGGCCTCGATGCGACGCAGGTAGGCATCCACCAGTTGCGCGCTGGTCACCCGGCCACCCTCAAGGGCGCCGCGCAGTTCGGCGATACCCGCTTCGGCGACCTCGAAGGAACTCACGAGCACCTCACGCTCGGAATCATTGCATGCAGCGGCGCGCGGTGTACGCCGCTGCCGGTCGTCCGTAAGCTCAGCGCCGTGGAACTCAACGGAGCTAGTGCAATCGTCACCGGCGGGGCATCGGGTATCGGGGCCGCCACCGCGCGTCAGTTGGCCGACCTCGGCGCCCACGTCGTCATCGCCGACATGCAGGCCGAACGCGGACAAGAGCTCGCCAGTGAGATCGGCGGGGTCTTCGTCCCCGTCGACGTCACCAAGACCGAGCAGATCGAGGACGCCGTCAACACCGCGATGGATCTCGGTCCGCTTCGTGCACTGGTCAATTCAGCCGGCGTGGGCTGGGCGCAACGCACCATCGGCAAAGACGGCGAGTTCGCCTCGGCACACAATCTCGACGCCTACCGCAAGGTCATCGCGATCAACCTGGTCGGGACCTTCGACTGCATCCGGTTGGCGGCCACCGCGATGAGCCGGCTGGAGCCCACCGCCACCGGTGAGCGCGGCGCGATCGTGAATATGACCAGCGTGGCGGCCTTCGACGGACAGATCGGCCAGGCGGCGTACTCGTCGTCCAAGGGCGGCGTCGTCGGGCTGACGCTGCCGGTGGCCCGCGACCTTGCCGCCGTGGGGATCCGGGTGAACACCGTGGCGCCGGGCCTGATCGACACACCCATCTACGGCGAGGGCGAAGCATCCGAAGCCTTCAAGGCCAAGCTCGGCCAGTCGGTCCTGTTCCCGCACCGGCTCGGCAAGCCGGAGGAACTGGCCTCGATGGTCATCGAACTGATCACCAACTCGTATATGAACGCCGAGGTGATTCGCGTCGACGGTGGCATCCGGATGCCACCGAAATAACATGGCCGGCGAACCGGGCAGCGCACCGGGCGTCACGCCCTCGTTCCAGTGGTCGCCGTGGCGCAGCGGCTTGGTCTTCGGTACGGCCGCGATGTTCGTGTTCTTCCAGATGGTGCTGCAGACATTCCCGAGCGTCATGCGGGAGGGATTGGTCGTCGATCTTTCCCTGAACGAATCAGGATTCGGCGGCCTGTCCTCGAGTTTCTACTATCCCTACATCCTGCTTCAGGTGCCGTCGGGAATTCTGGTGGCGCGTTTCGGCGCACGATCGGTACTGATCGTCGGGGCGGTGCTCTGCACCGTCGCGTCGTTCCTCTTCGCGATGTCGGAGACGGCGACGGCCGCCGAAATGACCCGCATACTCATGGGTTTAGGGGCGGCGCCCACCGTGGTGTGCACGATGACGTTGGCCGCCCAGTGGTTTCCCGCGCACCTCTTCCCTGTCCTGGCGGCACTGACCGAGGTAGCGGGTATGACCGGAGCGGCCCTGGGTCAGGAGACCCTCGGATTCATCGTCGAACGCGCCGGATGGCGCGCCGGGATGATCAGCTGCGGGGTGTTCTCGGCGGTTCTGCTTGTTCTGATCGCCATGTTCGTCCGGAACCGAAAGGGCGCCGACGCCGACGAGGACTGGCCGCGCCCTCGCGAGATTGCGCGACTGCTGGTTTCCTTGCCGATACTCTCCCGTGCCACGGCCGGCGGCCTGGTGGCGTCGGCCGGGGTCGCTTTCGGGATGCTGTGGGGCGTCTCCTATTTCCAGGTTTATCACCACCTGAGCCTGTCGGCGGCCTCGGTCGTCGCATCCTTCTACTTCTGGGGATGCCTGCCCGGGATGCTGGGTTCTGCGTGGTTATGCTCCAGGTACCGCGCTCCCGCACGACTGCTCGCACTGGGGGCCGTCGGATCGGCGGCGGCGATGGGTCTCATCCTGTTCGCACTGCAGGGCCAGATTGTCCTGAGTATCGCGATGTTCGTTCTGGGAGTGTGCAATTCGTCGTACGCGTTGGCGTTCACGATGGTGCGGGACAAGGCACCGGCGGAGTTGTCCGGTGTGGCGATGGGCCTGACCAACATGCTGATCATGGGACTCGGTGGGCTGATCTTCCAGCCGCTCATCGGGGTGCTGGCGCATGCTCGAGGCCAGGGAGTTCCGGGTGCCGCGGCGTTGAGCATCACCATCGTCGCTCCACTGCTGGCGCTGGTGATCCTCGCGGTCATCGGCCTTGAGAAGAAGATGCCGGCCCAGCCCTAGCGGAATGATTCCGATTTCCACACTGCGGCTGGAACAAAACAGCCGGCGTGCGCGACTATTGAGGCATGGACTGCGACACCGCTCGTGAGGCGCTGTCGGCACGTATCGACGGGGAGCGCGAACCGATCCCCGCCGCTCGTGTCGACGAGCACGTCACCGGCTGTGAACCGTGTCGGCAGTGGCAGGTGGCGGCGGTCGAACAGACCCAGCTGATGCGGAGACTTGCCGGGCGGTCCCAGCTCAGCGCGGTCCGGCCGGCCCAGGAGCGACAGCCCGAACGGACGCGATACGCCTCGGTCTCCTGGACTCGCTGGGCGCTCGGGGCCGTCGGAGTCGTCCAGCTGGGTCTGGCGCTCGCACAGGCCCTCGGCGCGAACCTGGGTGTACCGCACGCCGCGACGGCCGGGCATGTGCTCAACGAGTCCACTGCCTGGTCGGCGGCCCTGGGGGTGGTGATGCTGGCCGCGGCGGTCCGGCCGGTTGTGGCAGGTGGGCTGACGTGGGTTCTCGGCGCCTTCGCCGCATTCCTGGTGATCTACGAGATCACCGACACCGATGCCGGACATGTCACCATCGACCGGCCGCTGACGCACCTACCGGTGCTCGCCGGAGCCGTCCTCGCGCTGCTGGTGTGGCGTCGCGACCAGTCGGCCGGCCCCCGGCCGGATCCGGCGACGACCGCGGTGATCGATGAGATCGTGTTGCCCGACAACGCATCTCGAGGGCGTCGGCGTGGGCATCTGCGCTCCACCGACGGCTCCGCCGCCTGAGCAGTCCCTAGAGCATCACCGCGAACATGATGGCCATGCCGGCCGCCATCGCGCACTGGCACAGGATGCCGACGGTGTTGTGCGATGAATGACCTGACGACTGCAACCGGGCAGTGATGAATCGGTACAGAAAGAACACCGCGGCAAGGCCGAACGCGATGGTGCACAACCAATTCAGCGCCCCGTACCAGCTCACCCCCTCTGCGGTGGCGGACGCGGCCGCGGAATGCCCGGCGTGCCCCCCGTGACCTGCGCGGCCGCCATCCATGCCCGGCATCCCCGGCATGTCCATTCCCGGCATGGAATCCCCGTCGGATCGCCGCACCGGCAGACCACCCATCGCGGCGTACATCCAGGCCATCGCCAGCATCATGAACGTGTGATAGCTGTTGGCCGGCCGGTGATCGGCGCTGCGCAGCGTGACGACGGCGAACCACAGTGCTGCCGCGAAGAAGAAGATCATGGGCCCACGGGTGGGAAGCTCTGCACCGCGCGGCCAGGCCATGACGGCCATCGCGATCGCCATGATCGCGTGCAGCGAGTGGCTGATGAGGTTGGCTCCCGAATGCCGGTTCGCCGCGAGCGCCTGCACGCACACACCGGCGCTGAACAGGAAGAGCAGCGTGACAATCCACCTCAGGGCGAGGTCCTGGATCATCTCCACACTCCGTCGCGTCGTGGGTTCACAGGTGGTTAGTCGGTAGACAGCCGAAGATAGTTCCCGGTGTAACGTCCGGACCAATCGGCTGCTCTACCGGCGCCGGCCGATCTGGAAGGGAGCCCATGACGTCGACGCCTACTGACTCCCGCCGAGCCCGGCCAGCGGGCCCGGTGGTGCTGCTCGGTTACGCGGTCGGCGCGGTCGCGGTCGCTGCTTACGGGCTCGCGGCCCTCTCCCCCGCAACCGCGACGACCGTCGCCGAAGTCGTCGGGCAATTCACCGCCACCGTTGCCGGTGCGGTCTGCCTGGGCGGGCTGGTGCTGATCCTCATCACCGCGCAGCCGGACGATCGTGGCGTCATCGACCCCGCAGCCTTCCGTGCCCACCGGGTGGTGGAACGGATGTCGGTGGTGTGGATGGTGACGGCGCTGGTCATGATCTTCGTGCAGGTCGCCGTCGACGCAGGCCTGTCGCTGCCGATGCTGTTCAGCGGCGACCGAATCGGCTCTATCGGCAACGCGCTGAGCGCGTCGGCGTACGCACGTGCGTGGGTGATGACCACGATCTGCGCGGCGGTGACCGCACTGGGTCTGCGGCTCACAGTGCGTTGGGATTGGCATGTGCCGCTGTTGATTCCGGCGATCATCGGCGTGGTGGCGTTCCCGGTCAACGGCAACGCCGGGTACGGGCCCAACCATGATTACGCGACGAGTTCGGTCATTGTGTTCATGATTGCGGCCTCGGTGTTGGCCGGGCTGAAGATCACCTCGGCATTGGCCGGCCCGCGCGGCCCCGTCGGCCGAAGCGTGCGGGTGACGGCAGTGATCGCCGGCGTGGCGGCGCTGGTCTACTGGGCGATCTTGATGGTGCTGCTGGCCGGGCCGCCACTGGCCTCCGGATACGGCCGGCTGGGGCTACTGGTCGCGGCTGCGCTGCTCGCCGGCCTCATCTTCGACCTGCGCGGGCACGCATCGGCCTTCAATGCCCTGACGGCGGTGACCGCGTTGGCCGCGGTCTCGGCCATGGCCGCCCAGATCGCACCCCGGCTACTCCCCTTGTGGTCCGCGGTGTGCTGTTACTACGACGTTCAGACCAATAGCCGCGTCCTGAGGACCGGCAGTGGTTCGACCATTTCCGAACTCTTGATTCTGCTCGGCTATGAGTTCCCCGGCGCACCGAATGCGCCTCGCGTGCTGACGTTCTGGCGTTTCGACACCTTCCTCGGGATCGGGGCCATCGCGCTCGGCGGCGTGTACCTGATCGGCGTGGTCAGGTTGCGCCGCCGAGGTGACGCGTGGCCGGCCGGCCGGCTGGTCGCCTGGCTCGCCGGCTGCACGGCAATGCTTGCGGCGACGAGTTCGGGCGTCCGCTCCTACGGCTCGGCGATGTTCAGCATGCACATGGTCGAGCACATGACGCTGAACATGTTCGTCCCGGTTCTCCTGGTCCTCGGGGCTCCCGTCACGTTGGCCCTGCGGGTGTTGCCCAGCACCGAGCCTGGGGCGCCACCCGGTCCGCGGGAATGGATTCTGCGAGCGGTCCACTCGCCACTCACCGCGTTCCTCTCGAATCCGATCACGGCGTTCGTGTTGTTCGTCGGGTCGTTGTATGCCGTGTACTTCACACCGTTGTTCGACACCCTGGTGCGCTACCACTGGGGCCACGAATTGATGTCGCTGCACTTCCTGCTCACCGGATACCTGTTCTACTGGGGCATCATCGGCGTCGATCCCGGCCCGCGCCGCCTTCCGTTCATCGGCAGGCTCGCATTGCTGTTCGCAACCATGCCCTTTCACGCGTTCTTCGGTATCGCGATGATGACCAGGACATCCGTGGTCGGCGGCAACTACTACGCCACCATGGCCCTGCCCTGGATACCCAGCCTCAATGCCGATCAGCACCTCGGTGGTACAATCGCCTGGGCCGCAAGCGAAGTGCCCCTGGTGATGGTGGTCATCGCCCTCGTAACGCAATGGGCCCGCCAGGACCGGCGCACCTCGACCCGTTCGGACCGCCATACCGACGCCGGCTACGACGACGATCTGGCGGCCTACAACAACATGCTGAGCGAACTGGCCCGTCAGCGAACCAGCAAGTAGTTGCCCTCCTCGGCCAGGGCGGCCTGCACCTCGTCGTCGTCAAGGTGCCGGGATGCTTCGACATGCACCGTTGACGCGGCCCTGGGTTCCAGGTCGACCGAAACGCTCTGGACGCCGGCAAGCGCGGTCAGCGCACCGGTGACGTGGTTGACGCAACTCTGGCAGTTCAGTCCGGTGACGGAAAAGGACTGTGTCATAACGGTTCTACCCCTTCGGTAATGAGATCTCGCGGCCGAAGTTTCGCAGCCGCAGACTGTTGGAAACGACGAAGAACGACGAGAAGGCCATTGCGGCGCCGGCGATCAGCGGGTTCAGCAGCCCGGCCGCGGCGATCGGGATCGCCGCCACGTTGTAGCCGAAGGCCCACACCAGATTCATCCGGATCGTGCGCATCGTCGCCTGGGCGAGGTCCAGAGCCTGTGGGACCGAACGCAGGTCGTCGCGCACCAGGATCACATCGGCTGCCGCGATCGCGACGTCGGTGCCGCGCCCGATCGCCAAACCGAGATCGGCAGACACCAGTGCGGGTCCGTCGTTGATGCCGTCGCCGACCATCGCGACCACCCGGCCCCGCTCCCGCAGTTGTTCGATGACGTCGACTTTGCCTTCGGGCAGCACCTCGGCGATGACATCGTCGATACCGACCTGGGCGGCCACCTCGGCGGCCGCGGTCGGGTTGTCGCCGGTGAGGAGCACGGTGCGCAAGCCGCGTTGATGCAGCGCGGCGACGGCCTCGGCGGCGCTGTCCTTGACGGCATCGGCCACCGCGATCGCCGCGCACACCGCGCCGTCCACCGACACCAGAACGACTGTCTGCCCATCGGATTCGCCGGCCCGGCGCGCCGACTGGACCCGTTCGGGGACGCCGCCGTCGCGCCCGATCCACATCGGCCGGCCCACCTCGACGCGGCGCCCGCCCACCGTTGCGGTGATGCCGCGGCCCGGCACGGCACGGAAGTCCTCGACGGGTGTCCGTTCGTCGGTGGCCGCGAGGATCGCTGTCGCGACGGCGTGTTCGGAGCCGGACTCCACGGCGGCCGCCAGTGCCATGACCTCGTCGGCCTGCCACCCGTCGGCAGGGGTCACCGATGTCACGGCGAGGTGGCCGGTGGTGAGCGTGCCGGTCTTGTCGAACACGACGGTGTCGACGTTACCGATGGCCTCCAGCGCCCGGTAACCCTTGAGGAAGATGCCCAACTGTGCGCCGCGTCCCGACGACACCATCATGGCGGTGGGGGTGGCCAGTCCCAGGGCGCACGGGCAGGCGATGACCAGCACGGCAAGTGCTGCGGGGAATGCCTTGTCTGCCCCGGCACCGGAGAGCAGCCAACCGGCGGCGGTCAGCGCAGCGATGACGAACACCGCCGGTACGAAAATGCCCGCGACGCGGTCGGCCAGTCGCTGGGCGTCGGCCTTCTGCGCCTGCGCCTCCTCGACCAGGCGAACCATTCCGGCGAAGTGGGTGTCGGCGCCGACGGCCGCGGCCTCCACGACCAGGCGCCCGTCCAGCACGACGGTTCCGCCGATCACGCTGGAACCAGAGTCGACCCGAACCGGCTTGGACTCACCGGTCATCGCACTCATGTCGACGGCGGCGCCGCCCTCGACCACCAGCCCATCGGCGGCGATCGTCTCGCCGGGCCGCACGACGAAGCGCTGCTGTTCCTTGAGTTCCTCTGCGGGAAGGACCATTTCGGTTCCGTCGGCCAGCAGCACCGCCACGCTCTTGGCACTCAGGGCCGCCAGGGCGCGCAGCGCGCTGCCCGCCTTCGACTTGGCCTTCGCCTCGAAGTAACGACCCGCGAGCACGAACACCGTAACCCCGGCGGCCACCTCGAGATAGATGGCATCGCTGCTCATCAGCGCCTGCCACACACCGGTGGTCTGCCGCTGCGGGTGCGGGGAGAAAACCGTGTATAACGACCACACCGTGGCCGCGGTGATCCCGACCGAGATCAGGGTTTCCATCGACGCCATGCCATGGCGCGCGTTGCGCAGGGCCACCCGATGGAACGGCCAGGCCGCCCACGTGACGATGGGCAACGCCAGCGCGGTCAGGACCCACGGCCAGCCCGTGAATCGGGTCGAGGGCAGCACCGCGAACATCACCGACAGATGCGACAGCGGCACGAACAGCACCGCCGCCACGGCAAGGCGGATCAGCAGGGAACGGGCGACGGCGTCGTCGGGATCGGGTCGTTCGTCGGTCCCCGTGGCGCGCTCCTCGGCCTGATAACCGGCTCGCGCCACGACGTCACACAGGTCGTCGTAGGACACCGCCTCGGGGGCGTCGACAGTGGCGACCCGGGTGGCGTAGTTCACCGAGGCCCGCACCCCGTCGAGTTTGTTGAGGCGGGTCTCCACCCGGGCAGCGCAGGCCCCGCACGTCATCCCTGACACGTCGAGTTCGACGCGGCGGACCGCAGATGCGTCCGTCGCACCGACGACGGTCGTAGTCATGCGTCCTCCTCAGAGCACCGAAAGGCCCGGCGGCACAGTACTCGACCTATGAGTCGGGCCGAACCGACCGAAAGTTCCGGCGCAATCAAGGCCCAAGCTACCCGGCCATCCCGCGTCTCCACCCCGCCGAAACACCGATCGCCTAAGGTGACTGTCCGTGACCGACGCCGACGCGCTGACCGGGCTGGCCTTGGCCGCCGGCCGTGGTGACCGTGCGGCCCTCGACCAGTTCATCCGCGCCACCGAGCGCGACGTGTGGCGGACCGTGGCTTTCCTCGCCGATCCGGGCAGCGCCGATGATCTGACGCAGGAGACCTACCTGCGGGCACTCGGCGCCCTGCCCCGTTTCGCCGGCCGCTCCTCGGCGCGAACCTGGCTGCTCTCCATCGCGCGCCGCGTGGTCGTCGACCAGATCCGCCGTAACCAGGCACGGCCCCGCACCACCGGCCAGGTGGACCTGGAGGGACTGCTCAGTGACTCCCCTGCAGGGGCGCGGTTCGAGGATGTCGTCGAGATCAGGATGCTGCTCGACGGCCTCGATGCGGACCGCCGCGATGCACTCGTTCTGACACAGGTACTCGGCTTGTCCTACAGCGAGGCCGCGGAGGTCTGCGGGTGCCCACTCGGGACCATCCGCTCACGGGTAGCCCGGGCGCGTGACGATCTGATCGTCGCCGCGCGGCGCGACGACCGCACCGGCTGACACAGACTCCCGGGAACCAGCGGCCCAGCTCGCGCGACTAGAGATCCGAAAGCACTAGTCGTGGAGGGCTGTCATGGTCACTGTTGAGCGTGAACCCGTCGATAGGGACGAACGGCGCGGTCAGGCCGCGATATTGCGGCGGATCTGGCGGCTGCATTTCTGGATCGGGCTGTTGGCCGCCCCGGTGTTGCTGACGCTGGCCTTGACCGGCTTGGTCATTCTGTACACCCAACCCCTCGACCTGTGGTTGCACCGGGATCTGAAGGTGGTCGCGCAGAGCGCCTCGCAGGTCTCGCTGGACGCCCAGGTCGATACGGCACGTCAGAACGTCAGCCCGGACATGGTTCTGGATGCGGTGACCCCGCCGAGCGCGCCGGGCCATTCGACCCAGGTGGATTTCCTGCCGGCCGAGGCCCCCGAGGTGGGCGAGCGCAACGTCACACAGGTGTTCGTCGACCCTTACACAGGTCGCTATCTCGGTCAGCGAAAAGACCTCTCCGGAGTGATCGGATGGGCGAACCAACTGCACCGGTTGTTCGGCAACGACGGGCCCCACGTATCGCTTCCCTCGCTCGGGCACATCATCGCCCCGTCGGCCTACCCCGACGCCTCGATCAAAGTTGGGGTGGGCAACCTCCTTATCGAGATGGCAGCGGTGTGGGTTCTGGTGCTGGCGGCCAGCGGCATCTACCTGTGGTGGCCGCGCGCCATCGAGAAGGGCAAGCCGCGCCTGGCGGTCCGCTGGCGCAAGGGCGGGCGGATCCGCTGGCGAGACGTCCACGCCACCACCGGCATCCTGCTCTCGGTGGTGCTGATCTGCTACATCGTCTCCGGGATGACATGGTCGCGGTACTGGGGTGAGAACTACCGGGCTGTCGCCGCCACGGTGACGCCCTCCACCGAAATCGACGCCCCCTCCACACCGGCCAAGGTCGGCGACTTCGACCGGCTCGGACGGCGCATCGCCTGGGGTGACAAAGAAGACCCGGTCTATGCCTCGGCGGTATCCGGCTCAAAACCGTTGAGCTTCAGCGATATCGACCAGATCGCGAAGTCGGAGAACATGATCCCCGGGTACTCGATCATGCCGCCGTCGGACAGCACCGAAGACGGGGAGACGGTCTACGGCAGCTACACGGTGGTCAACCACTGGCCACAGCGGGTGTCCGAACAACGCACCCTCTACCTCAACCAATTCACCGGACAGACCATCACCAACGCCACCGCCGACCAAGACGGTGCGCTGTCGCGGGCCACCAGCTGGGGCATCTCGATGCATATGGGAAATCAGTACGGCCTGCTTACCCGGATCTCGGCCACCCTGGCCTGCCTCGCCGTGCTGATCAGCATCACCACCGCCACGATCATGTGGTGGAAACGCCGGCCCACCGGAAGCACGGGCCTGCCCGGTCGGACGAGTGACACGATGAAATCCAACACGCCACGCGGCGCGGTCGTTGCGATCGGCGTCATCGCCACAGCGCTGGCGGTGCTCTATCCCTCGTTCGGCGTGACCCTGCTGCTGGTGCTGATCATCGAGGCGATTGTGGAATCACGCCGCAACAACCGACAGCAGCAACCAGAGATCGTGTGAAAGGCTTCTCACTATGAGCAACAAGAAGACTGAGCAGTCGACAGGCTGCGACAACCCCAACTGCACCTGCTCGCCGTGTACCTGCGGACCGGACTGCACCTGCGGCCAGCCGGCCGCCGGTTGCACCAACCCCAACTGCACCTGTTCGCCGTGCACGTGCGGACCGGCCTGCAGCTGCGGCACCTAGTCACGTCCGCCGGCGGGCGCCATCCCACTTCCCCCGTCTGGTGATGTAAGACTTGTCAACATGGCGTCAGTGACCTACCACCACGGCAATCTGCGCCAGGCACTTCTGGAGCATGCCGTCGACCTGGCCCGGGAGGGCGGGCCGGACGCCGTGGTTCTTCGCGACGTTCAGCGGGCGGCCGGGGTGAGCAACTCAGCCGCCTACCGCCATTACGCCGATCGGCAAGCCCTGCTGACTGCGGTTCAGATCTACGGAATGACCCTGCTCGGCGAGGCGATGACCGAAGCGCTGGCAGAGGTCCCCAATCGAGGCCCCCGCGATCGGCGCGCCCTGGCGCGGTTCCGGGCGACCGGCCAGGCGTACGTCGACTTCGCCCTGGCCGAACCGGGTCTGTTCCGCACCGCGTTCGCCCCCAGCGGCGTTCACCACACCGACGAAAGCGTTGCGCCCGAACGTCATCCGTTCCAGATTCTCAGCGGCTGCATCGATGATCTCGTTACCACCGGCGTACTCAGTACCGGCCGGCGCGACGGGCTCGACGAGGCCGCATGGGCAGCGGTCCACGGGGTGGCCGTGTTGTTCCTCGACGGGCCACTTGCAATTGCGGACGCCGACCGAAAACAGCTGATCACCGACCGCTTACTCGATCTCATGCAGAGCGGCATCCACTAACCGCTCACCTCATGTTGACAGCGTCAACTTCGGCTGCCATGCTTGCCGATGTTACTGCCGTCAACATAAGGACTGCCGATGACCATCGAAGCCCCGAACCGGGCCGCCGGGCACGCTGCGCCGACGCAAGGCCGGCCCATCCTTATCCTCGCCGTGGTGCTGGTCGCCGCGCTGGCGATCAATGTGGAGACGACGATCGTCAACGTCGCTCTGCCGACGTTGAACTCGGCCTTGGGAGCCTCGACGCGAGGCCTGCAATGGATCGTGGACGCCTACAACCTGGCGTTCGCGGCTCTGGTGCTGGCCGGCGGAACGATCGGTGACAAGTTCGGCCGGCGCGGCACACTGATCGCCGGCCTCGGATTGTTCGCGGCCACCAGTGTGGGCGCGGCCCTGTGCACCTCGACCGGACCGCTGATCGGCATGCGCCTGGTGATGGGAGTCGCTGCCGCCCTGATCTATCCGACCACCCTGGCCATCATCACCGACACCTTCCGCGACCCCAAGCAGCGTGCCGCGGCGATCGGCGTGTGGGGTGCGGTGACCGGCCTGGGCGTCGCACTCGGCCCGATCATGGGCGGTGCCCTGCTCGAGTCGTATTGGTGGGGAAGCCTTTTCCTGGCACTGGTGCCGATCGCCCTGATCGCCGCGGTTGGCGCCCTGGTGTTCATCCCCGCCTCGACGCCGGAGGACGGCGCGCGCCTGGATCGTGGCGGCCTGCTGCTGTCAGTGGTGATGCTCGGAGCGCTCGTCTACACGATCATCGAAGCCCCCGGTCACGGCTGGACAGCGCCCCGGACCCTCGCCGGATTCGCTCTGGCACTGGTGGCACTGGCCGCCTTCGTGTGGTGGGAACGGCGCCAGGACGACCCACTGATCGACGTCAGCCTGTTCGCCAATCTGCGCTTCAGTGCGGCCAGTGGCGCGGTGACCGTCGCGTTCTTCGCGCTGTTCGGCTTCATCTTCCTGATCACGCAGTTCTTCCAACTGCTGCAGAACTACGGCCCGTTGGAGACCGGGGTTCGGATCCTGCCGGTGGCCCTGTCGATCGCGGTCGGGTCGGTGCTGGGCAATGCGCTCGCAGTCCCCCGAATCGGCACCAAGGCAGTGGTTTTCGTCGGGCTGCTGATGCTCACCGCGGCCTTCGCCTGGGTGGCGACGGTCAGCGTGGACGTCTCCTACCTCCAGGTGGCGTTGCAGATGGTGTTGCTGGGCGGTGGCCTCGGATTGACCACCGCGCCGGCCACCGACTCGATCATGGGCGTGGTCAAACCGGAACAGGCCGGGGCGGGCTCGGCGGTCAACGACGCGACCCGTCAGATCGGCGGCACGCTCGGCGTCGCGGTGATCGGCAGCATCTTCTCCACGCTCTACATCAACCGGCTGGCCGACAGCACAATCCTGCAGGCGCTCCCGCAAGCCGCCCAGGACACGGCCCGCGACGGCCTGGCACAGGGACTCGCGGTGGCCGCCCAGTCACCGCCACAGGTCGCCGGCACGCTTCGCGACAATGTCAGCGACGCGTTCATGTCGGGCCTGCACGCCGGGTGTCTGACCGCCGCAGCGGTGTGTCTGGCCGGAGCGCTGTTCGTCCTGGCTTTCCTGCCCGCCCACCCCGCGAAAGCCGAACTCGCATGAGCAACCGCGACAAGTACGGACCGTGGGCGGTGATCACCGGCGCCAGTGACGGCATCGGTCGCGCCATCGCCGGGCGCGCAGCAGCCGACGGCCTCGATGTGGTGCTGGCCGCTCGTAGCGCCGGGAAGCTGGAGGAACTCGCGGCGGAGCTGAGTAGAGCGCATGGCGTGCAAACACGAGCCGTGGCGGTCGACCTCAGCCAACCGGCCGGTGCGGCAATGCTTCTCGATGCGATCGACGATCTCGACGTCGGTCTGGCCGTCCTTGCCGCCGGCTTCGGGACCAACGGGCCGCTCGCCGACTCCCCCGTCGCCGACGAGTTGGAGATGATCGGCGTCAACGTCACCGCCGTCGCGCAGCTGGCTCAGGCTTTCGCCCGCCGGATGGTCGCACGCAAGCGCGGCGGCATCGTGCTGTTCGGTTCGATCCTCGGTTGGCAGGGAGTTCCCGGCCAGGCCAACTACTCCGCCACCAAGGCCTACGTCCAAAGCCTCGCGGAGGGACTGCACGGAGAGCTGAAGCCACACGGCGTCGACGTGCTGAGCGTGGCTCCGGGACCGGTGCACACCGGATTCGCCGCACGCGCCGGCATGAAAATGAAGTCGGCGGCGACACCGGATGTGGTCGCTGATACGGCATGGTCCGCGCTGGGCCACCGCGTCACCGTCGTGCCGGGTCTGCAGGCGAAGTTCATGACCGCGTCACTGAAAACCCTTCCCCGCTATGTGCGAAGCCTGATCCTCAGTCGGGTGATGGCGTCGATGCGGGCCTGAGGTCTCAGCGGGCGACGACCAACTTGAGGGCCGGCTCCAGCCAGCGATCTCCCGCCTCCTCCCAACGGGCGACGATCGTGGGCACCGCCAGTGGGTCGATCCGGCCGGCGCCGACCAGATCGAGAATCTCGGGTAGGTATCGCCGGGAGTCCGCACGCGAGGTGTGGAAAGTGATTCCGCGGGTGTACATCTCCAGTAGCGGCAGCGGGGTTCCCGATCCGAAGTGGATCGTCACCGGCGTCAGGCGACCGTAGGCTTCG
>Ga0194063_10000736_pt1 | contig 23120 bp, 33 predicted proteins | sample SepL3720m_MetaG_FD_155459 | JGI IMG/M metagenome (GOLD analysis project Ga0194063, IMG submission 155459) | Anoxic zone freshwater microbial communities from boreal shield lake in IISD Experimental Lakes Area, Ontario, Canada - Sep2016-L373-20m | ecosystem: Environmental > Aquatic > Freshwater...
CTATAAGAAGACCCTTGCAAAGACATTAAAGAAAGGCACGAAGATTACTGTTCGCGCGAAGATTAACGGAGTATATAGCCCGACGAAGACGACATTAGTCAAATAGTATTCTTTACAAATCAGGCCTCTCCTTACTGGAGAGGTCTTTTCTTGTTATTTTAAGTTAAAATACTATTGATTTTACTTATTTTTAGAATATAATAAAGTTGTAAGTAAAAAATTCAAGGAGGTAAGTAAAATGAAAATGAAAAAAACAGGTTTTAAAAGGCTTTGCTATTTCGTAGCAATTGCGATGGTTTTCAGTATTGTTTCTGTTATGAGTTTCCTGCCAGTTGCGGCAGCGGCAGGTGACGATGCACTAGCAGGCAAGGGTATGGACTTTGAGGCTGGCGTATTTGGAACTTTAACACTCGTAACAGCGGATCCGGGTCAAGGTCTCAATAGTGCGATGGCTCCAGCAGGCGTTTGGAATGCAAAGTGGATTAACAGTCCAGTATTGAAAAGTAATACAAACTACGAATTGTCCTATCTAGTGAAGACTATTTCAGCAGGCACAAATCTTGCGGTTACTGTCATCTATAAGGATACAGATTTAGCTACTAATTCTTCTGGCGGCACAGCATATCAAGGAAGCGATACTATGTGGAAACGTTATTCCACTTCATTTAAGACATCGGGCAATGTAGCAACTTCCGTTGACGGGTTTAATGCATTTGGAATCGGTATTTGGTCAGCTACTGATGTTTATATTGACGACTTCAAATTAGTGGAAGGCGCTGCCGGCTCACCGACTCCAGTCCCAACCCCAACCCCAACACCATCTCCAGTTCCTACGCCAACTCCAGTCCCTACACCAACTCCTGTGCCAATTCCTTTGGCGGACAGTGCAACAATAAGTGCTGTTACTGACCAGGCAAAATCTATCACTGGAAAGACCAATCCAGCTAACACCAGTGTTTATCTTTCATATGGCTCTGTTTCTAACAAATTAGTAGTCTCAAATGCATCTGGCGTGTGGAAAGTCACTTTCTCATCGACTCTAAAGCCAGGTTCAAAAGTTATTGCAATGTGCAACACAACAAAAACCGTTACAGTATCAGCATCAAGAATTCCAGTGATTAAAACTGTGACGACAAAGTCAAAATTAATTTCTGGCACGACTTATAAGAATGCAGTTGTTACTCTAAAAATTGGCACCAAGTCATACACTTTGAAGTCAAGTAGCACCGGCGCATATAAAAAGACGCTAACGAAGACATTAAAGAAAGGTACTAAAATCACTGTAAGAGCAAAAATCAACGGGGTTTACAGCCCGACGAAGACGACATTAGTGAAATAAAATCACAAAGTAAATAGGTCCCCAGCTTGGGGGCCTATTTTTTATGATTGTTTAGTAATTTTTATGGAATTATCAAGTAAATTAAGGGCTTTGCTTGATATAACTTATTATTATTATATAATTAAGTTGTAAGTAAAATATATTTTGGGGGTAGTTCATATGAAAATGAAAAAAAGCAAGTCAACAATGAAAATGTTTTGCTATTTCGTAGCACTTACGATGGTAGTGAGCATTGTTTCCGTCATGAGTTTTTTACCGGTTACGGCAGCAGGCACCAACCTTTTAGCAGCTGCAAATACGAATTTTGAAGCAGGTGGTTGGGGTGCGAATTGTCTTGCATACACAGCTGATCCTGGCGAAGGCACAACCAGTGCGGAAGTATTGAACTGGACAGGTAAGTTTTTAAACAGCCCTAAATTGGCAGAAAACACTACATACACATTGTCTTATTTGGTTAAGACTACTGGTGCAGCACCAAACTTGTTACTTCAAGTTGGATACAAAGATGCTTCTGGAACAAAATCTGGCGCAGTGCCGGCTTACATGGGTACGAATACGGCTTGGCAGAGAGTTTCTGCTAACTTTACCACTGGCTTTGGCATTGTGATGTTAGATGCATACAACTATACTTCCGTTACAATGTGGTCGGCTGGAACTGTTTATATTGATGACATTCAGTTAGTTGAAGTTGGACCTGCATCACCTACTCCAGTACCTACACCGACCCCAGTTCCTACACCAACACCAACACCATCACCAGTACCAACACCAACACCAGTTCCAGTTCCTTTGGCTGATGGCGTGACAATCAATGCTGTGACAGACCAAGCGAAATCAATTTCTGGAAAGACAACACCAGCAGGCACTAGTTTATACCTTTCTTACGGTTCCACTTCAAACAAATTAATCGTTTCAAACGGATCTGGTATTTGGAAAGTTACTTTCTCTTCCACATTGAAACCAGGATCAATCGTGACAGCAATGGCAAACGTTACAAAGACGGTTAAAGTTTCCGCATCAAAAATCCCTGTAATCAAGACTGTGACTACAAAGACGAAATTAATTACTGGTACTACTTATAAGAATGCTACTGTTACTTTGAAAATCGCTACAAAGTCATACACTTTGAAATCAAGCAGCACAGGCGTTTACAAAAAGACACTTACAAAGACTTTGAAGAAGGGTACTAAAATCACTGTAAGAGCAAAAATCAATGGTGTTTATAGCCCGACTAAATCAGTTTTAGTAAAATAATTAATTATTAATTAAGAGCCTCCGCGTTGCGGGGGTTCTTTTTTTTGTTTTATTAACTAAATGTTAACAAGTGCAGGTTAATTTAGATTGAAAATTCTGCTTTCACCGTCTATAATATAAGCGTTAAACAAAAAATCGATCGAGGTGAGTGTATTGATAGAGATACAGAATTTATCCAAGCGATTTGGAAAAATTCAAGCAGTAAAGAATATTTCATTCACGGTGAACAAAGGCGAAATTTTAGGCTTCTTAGGACCAAATGGTGCTGGTAAGACGACAACGATGAACATCATCACAGGCTTTATTGGTTCGACGACCGGCAGTGTCAAGGTTTGCGGATTTGATGTCCTGGAGCAACCGCAAGAAGTGAAAAAAAGAATTGGTTATCTGCCCGAGCAACCACCACTCTATTTTGATATGACAGTCAATGAATTTTTAAGATTTGTATGCGAATTAAAAAGTGTAGAACATGCAAAAATAAAAGCAATGATCGATACTGTATGTGAGTTAGTGAAAATCACAACGGTTCGAAAAAGGCTCATCAAAAACCTTTCGAAAGGGTTTAAGCAGAGAGTCGGTTTGGCGCAAGCCCTTGTTGGTGACCCAGAAGTACTAATTCTAGATGAACCGACCGTTGGTCTTGACCCTACGCAAATTATTGAGATGCGAAAGTTAATCCGTCAATTGAGTAAAAAACACACCATCATCCTAAGCTCGCACATCCTCTCAGAGGTCAGTGCAGTGTGTGATCGCGTAGTTATCATTAATCATGGTGAAATTGCGGCCGTTGATACCCCTGAGAACCTCTCAAAGGCCATGAACACGACTGGGAAGTTCTCCATTCTGGTAGCAGGACCGAAAAACTCGGTTTCGAATTTAATCCGCAACGTAAACGGCGTTCGGAAGGTTGAATTCTTGATGCAAAAGGGCGATCACTTTGAGTTCGCATTTGAAATCGAGCAGGGTGTTGATGCAAGAAAACCAATCTTTTTTGAACTTGCGAAAGCGGGATATCCGATTCTTGAACTGAAACCAATGGGATTGTCTCTAGAAGATATCTTCTTAAGCGTTGTGAATGAAAATCCAGTCGAGGAGGAGAAATAAATGTTTGCAGTATTTAAACGTGAAGTAGGAGCATATTTCAAGTCTCCAATTGCATATGTACTGATTGGGATTTTTGTATTCATCTCATCGTTATTATTCTTTTTTATGAACATGTCTACTTCAAATTCGGAGTTCAATGAAACCCTTCAGAACATGGGAATCATTTTAGTGTTTTTGATGCCGTTGCTGACGATGCGCATTCTTGCAGAAGACCGCAAAAACGGTTCCGAGGTACTCCTCATTACGTCGCCCGTGAGTCTAACATCAGTTGTCATTGGAAAGTACCTTGCAAGCTTTTTTGTGTTTTTTGTCATGGCCCTCATTTCGTTGATTTTTCCAATCATATTATTTGCGTTTGGCACGCCAACACTTTCCTTGATGCTGGGAGGATATCTGGGCTTTTTGTTACTTGGGGCAGCACTTATTGCAGTCGGATTGTTTACGTCATCCTTTACCGAGAGCCAAATCATTGCAGCCGTTGTGGCGTTTGTCATATCATTAATCATGTTATTTATCAGCAGCATAGCTGATTTGTTTGGTGGAACCATAGGAGAGATTTTCAATTGGATTTCGCTACTTTCTAGAAATACTGGGTTTGGCCAAGGAATAATAGAAATTTCGTCTGTCATCTATTATTTGAGTTTTGTAACCGTGTTTATTTTCTTGACCATTCGGGTGATTGAAAAAAGACGCTGGAGTCAGGGGTGATTGCGATGGGAAATATCAGAAAGACTTTAAAATACGGCACGAATGCAATTATACTGATTGTCGCAGTGGTGACGATCGCCATCTTATTGAACGTTGCGGTGGTGATGTATGATTTCAAATTTGATATGACACCAGGACAGATCTTTTCGATTACGAGTGTTTCTAAAAACATCGTGAATGAGATTCCGGCTTCGCAAAAACTCGAGATTTACGGACTTTTTGACAGCACGAAGAAAATGAAGGAACTGGACTATAATTCATGGATGGAACTGCTGCGTGTATATGAGCAAGAGGCAAAAGGCAAAATCTCAGTGTTCTATAAAGATCCTGTCGAAAATCCGAAGTTGTATTCCGACTTAGGGTATTCCCCAGAAACACAAGATGCAAAAAATCCTGCGGTGTTTATTTTTAAAAGTGGCGTGAAATCAAAGATCATTTTTTTGAATGACTTATATGTTGCACTTCAGAATGAAAACCAAGAAAATGTCGGAAGGCAAATCAACTCAGAGCAGATTTTTACCGGGGCCATTAAATATGTTTCCACAAACATGACTCCAAAAATCTATTTCTCGCAAGGGAATAAAGAGATTTCTCCACAAAACGGATTCACGAAGTTGGCACTCTCATTACAAAACAACAATTATGCATTGGATACCATAAACCTACTTTCTGTCAAAGCAATTCCAAACGACTGCAAAGTTTTGTTTTTGTTATCTCCTGCAATCGATTTGACGTCAAACGAACAAGACATGATTTTTAAGTACCTTAGAAATGGTGGTTCTGCAGTCTTTGCGTTTGATGGTGCGTTTAATAAACGTCTCACGTACGATAACATCCAGAGTTTATTAGATAATTACGGAATCTCAATTAAAAATGATGTGGTGACGGAAACGGACGCACGCTTCATCCTTACCGATCCAAAAGATTCCTTTGTGGCAGGAACGACTGCCGTGACCATTAATCTTGGGTTCGAGGGCCAGCCCGTTCAAATCATCAACGCCAGAAGTCTTGACTTATCGACTCATAAAGTAGATGGGGTTGAAAACTCGGCATTGATTTCAACTTCTCCGTTTGCACAAAGCACCAATATTGTGACCGGGGAGTCACAGAAAGCAATACAAAATTTGCTGATTGGGGCGAGTAGAACAGCTGAAAATCATACTTCTAAGATAATCGCATTAGGCTCTTCAGGGTTCCTTTCAGATAAAGTGAGTTCGGCTTTTTTTGAACGCAATTCAAGGTATTTCTTAAATTTAATCAACTGGCTCAGTAACATTGAAGACGACAACATCGTCTCATCAAAGCAAATTGATAATTACACTTTTAAAATTGAAAAGGGACCTGGCGAATTGCTCTTGCTCCTTACCATTATCGTACTGCCACTCGTGATTTTTGCGATTGGATTATGGATCTTCACAAGGAGGAGACATCTATGAAATTGTATCGGAACCTCATCATTCCTGTCGTCATCCTTGCTATTTTGGCTGGGGTGGTGTGGTATGTGACCTCGAATATGAAACCAGCCGTTACGACTCCGGAAGATCTATTGAAAAATGTGTTTGTTACGCGTGAAAAAAACGTCAAAAAGGTGACGATAAAATTTGAAAACTACAAATTAGTTTTTACAAAAGATCCAGATGATTTTTTTGTGATGTCTTATCCGAAAATCAATGTTTCTTCACAAATGTTAAGTAGCATTACCTATGAGTCAATCAACTTAACGGCGCTGAAAGAAGTCACAAAAAATGCCATCAACTTAAATGACTACGGGTTTAACAATCCATATACCGTCACCATCAACTTGAAAGACAACACCACCAGAGTATTTTACTTTGGACGGATTGCCGTCGATTTATCAGGTATGTATTTTAGAGAAAAGGGAAGTAAGACGGTTTATTTGATGGATTTGACAAAAGCGAATACCATTTTCACCAAACCTGAAGCATTAAAGACATTGGTGTTGTTCAAATCAGATGAAGACTCGATGATTCGTATCAAAACTGAAAAAAATGGAAAACTAGTTTATGATATTGATGCGAGAAGTAAGGCGGGATGGAATCTTTTAGCGCCATTTCAGGCGCCTGTCAGCACACTGTTAACAGCGGATATATACAAATTGCTTTCAAACATTAGTGTTGACCGCTATTTGAAAGGCAAACTCAAGCCACTGCGTGCATATGGACTCGAGCATCCGAAGTTTGTTCTGACGTTAGTCAGCAAAACAAGCAGAGCCACGATAAAATTAGGCCTCTTAGATGAAAATGGCCTATTTTACGGCAAACTTGCCGGCACGCCGAACGTCTTTTTAATCGATCCAGCGAAACTCAGTTTTGTTGATATTCCGCTCAGTGATGTGATGTTGAAACTGGTCAATTTGCAAGACATTGCACAGGTGAAAAAAATGGAGATTCGCTTTGATGGGCACGTCGATCAAGCAGATATTACCTATATTGCTCTAAAGAACGGGACGAGTGAAACGTATTTATTTAGTGGGCAAGATGTGTCGGTTTTGCAGGATGATTACGCGAGGCCGTTGTTCAAAGGGTACTACGAGGCACTGCTCTCCATTGAATGGTACAAAACGGATTTGAATGTGAAGCCACGCATGGGGCAAGTTGATTTAACCATTCAGTATGTGTTGAAAGACAAATCGAGTTATACGCTGGCCTATTCCAAGAAAAATGATGACTATTACTATGTATTTAAGAATGGGAAGTATGCCGGTCTGGTCGTGGAAAAAGAGCAGTTAGCGCCTGTCAAAGTAGCGAGAGACGCGCTCGTGAAAGAAGCTTTGAAAAAGAAATAAATCCGGAGAGGTTATCCATGGAAAAAGAGAAACCGCGGAAACGAAAAAAAGTACTTCTTATCATACTCATCACTTGCGTAATTGGAGTGGTTGCGTTGACTACGTTTGGATTTATCATGCGTTGGTGGTCTTTTGGGAATAACCTAATAAAAATAAATACCATGATTGAAACAAATTCAAAAGTCAAAGAATTTCCATTGGCGTACGGAACTCAGAATAATCTAGTCTGTGCAGGCGGGTTCATTGTGCTTGAAAACGAAGGGTTCCTCGAATGGCGGGACCAACTTGGTACTGTCGTAAAAAAAAGCGAGACGAAAATGAATGCGCCAATGATCAAAGGCAACCGGGATTATATTGTGGTCGCAGAAAACAAGGGCAGAAAAATCGAAGTCTACAACAAACAGAGTTTGCTTTGGAAAGCTGAGATTGATGAGAATATTTTAAATGTTGACGTGAATCAAAATGGCTTTGTGTGTCTCGTGCGCAGTTATGCGGGTTATCGTTCTGCGGTTGAAGTTTATAATGAAACGGGGACAAAACTGTTCTCTGCTTTTCGTGCAAACAATCTCATTAAAAATGCTTTTGTTCTTCCAAACAATAAGACGACGGTGGTCAATTCGATGAACACAAATGGATGTGCATTGGAAACCCTTGTTGAATACCTTGGTCAGGACGGTAAAAAAATCAATCAACTTTCGTATGATAACGCGATGATTTTGAAAGCGCAAGGACTGAACGACGAGCAAACATTTCTCGCGAGCGCAAAACAAGTGATCCTTGTTGGTGGAAACGGAAAACAACTGTTCAAACGGAATTATGGCATGGTGCAGTCTGTATCTACTTACAACGCGGATATGTTAGCCATCTCTGCAATCCCTCAGGTCGCGAATGCATCCGTCCCTCGTAACATCGAGTTTGTGAATTCTAGAAACGAAATTCAAAACACTCTGGAATTTCCAAGTTCGATAAAATCTATGATTGCGATGGAAGATGCCGTGATTGTGAATCTTGGTCGTAAGGTGATTGTATTAAACAGACATGGACAAATCCTTGGAGGCACGGTGTTGAACTCAGAAGTCATGGGCATTCGGTTTTTGGAAAAAGGGAAAGCACTCGTTACATTGAGTGATCGGGCAGTTATTTGCAGTTATTAAGGAGGGATTTGAATGGGCTGGAGCGATTTGCTTGTGATTGTTGTAATACTTATTTTTGCTTTGATTGGATTTAAGACAGGATTTGTCCTTACGCTATATCGGTTAGTTTCCATGTTGTTATCCTTTTGGATTGCGTTGCAATTGTATCCAATCGTCAGCAAATTCCTGATTGGAACGCCTGTGTTTGACTGGGTCAAAGGTGCCATTCTGGGGCCTGTGAATGAAAAACTGAGCGGATTTAAAACACTCACATTACAAAAAGGAATTGAACAGTTAGGATTGCCGTCATTTATGGGGGACTGGGTGCAAGGCAGTCAACAGGGGGGGAATTCTGCGAAAGTGGTTGCGGATATCGGAAACATGATCGCTACCGCGCTTGCCGAACTATCGATGAAGATTTTAGCGGTCTTGCTCGTTTTTATTTTGGCCTTCTTCTTGCTACTGATCATTAAAAACCTATTGAAGGTTTTAGTAAAATTGCCTATAATAAAGCAGATTGATAAGATTGCTGGCGTTATCTTTGGTGCCTTGACTGGAATGCTTGTTGCATATTTACTTTGTGCCGGTATTATTATCTTCGGGAATTCACTCTCTTCGGGAATTCAAAAAGATGTCGACAAATCGTTGATTGCGAAGTATTTTGTAAAAGATAATTATATTGTAACTGTCCTGAGTAAGACCAAATAATGATTGCAGAGGGGAAACACATGAAAATTGCACTTTTTACAGATTCCTATTATCCGCATGTTAGTGGCGTCGCAAAGACAGTGGAACGCTATATTCACTATCTGGAGAAAAATGGCCATGAGTATATTCTGTTTTTGCCTGCCTATTCGTTTCGAGATAAATCGGATATTAACCAAAAGAAAAGTGTAGGATTGAAATTTTTACTCTACCCAGAGCTTCGGTTTTCCTTTGTGAATTATATTACATTGAAGAAATCACTGGATAAATTCAAACCGGATGTCATTCAGGTCATGACGGAGTTTCCGATTGGTCGGTCGGGCATATGGTACGGCAAAAAGCGTGGAATTCCAATTGTCACCTGCTTTGAAACCAATGTGCCGCAATATATGGAGTACTATGGGTTTGGGTTGTTGACGGAGACGTGTTGGAATTTCTATAAGTGGTTTCACAGGTATTCCGATATGGTCATCACGCCGAGTGAGGTCACAACGCAACTATTAAAGAAGCAGCATTTTCACAAGGTCTGGACCTGGGCGCGAGGGATTGAATTTGATAAATTTAATCCGGCTTATCGCAGCGAATCGGTGCGAAAAAAATACGGCACCAAAGACGGGTTGTTGTTCGTGTTTGTTGGGAGAATCGCAGTCGAAAAAGATTTGCACATCTTCATTGAAACAGCAATAATCCTGAGAGAAAAGTATGGCGAAAAGGTCAGCTTCGCGATTGTTGGGGGAGGTCCGCTTCTTGAAGAATTGAAAAAAACGGCGCCAGATTTTATCACATTTACGGGCTTCGTAATGGGGAAGGATTTGTTGGAATTGTATGCGTCCGCAGATGTCTTTTTATTTCCATCTCCTACGGAAACACTTGGGTTTGTGATTCTTGAAGCGATGGCATCACAAATCCCTGTCATCGCGTGCTACGAGGGTGGCGTAAGGGATACGTTAGTCGATGGGTTCAACGGAATCGCTTGTAGAGAAAAAAACGTAGATGATTTTGTACAAGCTTCTATTAAATTAATTGAAAATGAAGCGTTGCGTAAGGAAATGGGTATCAATGCGAGAGGATATGCAGAATCGAAGGATTGGAATAAATCCTTTGAAGGGCTGCTCCATCTCTATACAGAAGTAATACAAAGCAAGAAACTTGCGCGCACAAAGAAAATTGATAAATTTTCTGATTATTTGTAATTTGCTATTGCAAAACCATATTCACTAATATATAATATCAAATGCTGTGACAAAGGCAGACGATGAAACAGGAGATTGCTGTTTAAGTACAGGTAACTTTTGTGGAGAATGTCCGATTCAGGAAACCGGGCGACAAGTCACTGTGCATTTACATTATGATCGAGGCGCGAAATGATTCATTTTGCGCGATAGGTACGTCGTGGATGTCTAGCCCAGGAAAATGAGGTGTAAGCCTGATGAACCTGGGCAAAAAAAGAAGACAGAATGACACACACGGCAATGTGTACAGAAGCGTTGAACGCAGCTAAAAATTTAAGGAGGTTGTTTGTATGTCAAGCAAACAGAAAATCAGAATTAGGTTAAAAGCGTTCGATCACCAGTTACTTGATCAATCTGCAGAGCGGATTGTCGAGACTGCGAAAAGAAACGGATCGAAAATTTCAGGGCCAGTTCCACTGCCAACTGAAAAAGAGATCATCACGATCTTAAGAGCACCACACAAGTACAAAGATGCACGCGAACAGTTTGAATTGAGAACACACAAAAGATTGATTGACATTTTGCTCCCAAATCAAAAGACTGTAGATGCACTCATGAAACTCGATTTGCCAGCTGGCGTAGATATTGATATCAAGCTATAGGCATTGAAGTAGAGGTCATGTTCATCAGATTGATGAACCAATAACCAAAGGAGGGAAGACCATGAACAAATTCATACTAGGGACAAAAGTTGGTATGACGCAAGTATTTGGAGAAAAAGGTTTAGTAATACCTGTCACGGTCGTTGAAGCAGGTCCACTCACTGTGGTTCAGCTGAAGACAAAAGAGACGGATGGTTACACGGCTGTGAAGTTTGGTTTCGGAGAAATCAAAGAGAAAAGAGTCAGTAAACCGGACGCAGGTCATTTCAAAAAAATTGATATGGCACCAAAAAGATTTATGAGAGAATTCAAAGTCGAAGACGCTGCTGCATTTGAATTGAAGCAAGAAATCAATGTGGGAGAGATGTTTGAATCTGGTGTGAAGGTAGATGTCACTGGTATTTCAAAAGGAAAAGGCTTTGCAGGCGTCATCAAGAAATATGGACAGGCGATCGGACCAAAGTCGCATGGATCGAATTTCCACAGAAGACCAGGTTCCATGGGCGCAAATTCAAGTCCATCGCGTGTATTTAAAGGCAAGAAACTGCCTGGACACATGGGGCATGTGAATATTACAATTCAGAATCTTGAAATTGTAAGAGTTGACGCAGAACGTAATTTGTTACTCATCAGAGGTGCAGTACCTGGACCAAAGGGTGCGCTTCTTGTTATTAAAGAAACAGTAAAGAAGGGTAAGTAATTCCCTAGAGAGGAGGAACAAGGATGGCTAAGTGCGATCTTTACAATATGTCAGGCGAGGTTGTAGGAGAAGTTGAATTAAGCGACAGCATTTTTGCGTTAGAGTATGTCAGTGAAGGCTCAATGCACAATTCCGTTGTCAATACGCTCGCAAACCGCAGACAAGGCACACAGTCTACTAAGACGAAGAGCGAAGTGGCTGGCGGTGGAAGAAAACCATGGAAGCAAAAGGGTACTGGACGTGCAAGACAGGGTAGTATTCGTTCTGCACAATGGATTAAAGGTGGTATCGTTCATGGGCCGAAGCCTAGAAGTTATCGCTACACATTGCCTAAGAAGATGAAAAGACTTGCTTTAAAGTCTGCTTTCACTTCGAAATTAAACAACAACGAATTAATCGTATTAGATCAACTATTTTTTGAGGAAATCAAGACAAAAGCGATGATCAATGTACTGAAGAATTTGAAGGTTGAGGCAAGCGCTTTAATTGTGACTGCAGGCAAAGATGTCAACGTAATCAAATCTGCAAACAACATTCCTAGCATTTCAACGGCTTTTGTAAACACTATTAGTGTTTATGATATTTTAAAGCACGGAACACTCATTCTTACAAAGGATGCGGTTACTAAGATAGAGGAGGTGTATGTATAATGAGACTTCCTGAAGAAATCATTATTAAGCCACATGTTACAGAGAGAAGTAATTTTGATGCAGCATCTGGGAAGTATACTTTTGTTGTTGATAAAAGATCGACAAAGACTGAAATTCGTTCAGCAATCGAGCACTTGTTTCAAGTTAAAGTAATTGCAGTGAATACTGCGAATTATGTTGGCAAAGAAAAGAGACAGGGCGCACACACTGGGTTCAGACCTGACTGGAAGAAAGCCGTCGTGAAAATCGATGTGGATGCAAAGCCAGATACTTACCTTGAAAAAGGCGGAAAAGTTGTCACAAGCAGCAAAAAGTACAAGACAGCAATAGAAGAGTTTGGTATTAACCAGTAATTCGAAGTTTTCTTATTAGATAAGGAGTGAAGATCATGCCAATTAAAAAGTTTAATCCTACATCTCCTGCTAGAAGATTTATGACGGTTTCTACATTTGAAGAAATCACGACGAGTACACCTGAAAAATCATTGATGTCGTCAAAATCTAGACAAGCAGGCAGAAACTCATATGGTAGGATTACCGTTCGTCACAGAGGTGGCGGTGCAAAAAGAAGTTATCGTATTATTGACTTCAAAAGAGATAGGGACGGCGTTGAAGCAAAAGTTGTTTCAATTGAGTACGATCCAAACAGAACGGCAAATATTGCTCTCATTCAATTTGTGGATGGCGACAAGAGATATATTCTTGCACCACATGGCCTTAAGGTTGGCGACAAAATTGAATCTGGTGCAAACGCAGATATTCGAGTTGGCAACGCGTTGCCAATGCTCAACATCCCAGTTGGTACTTTAATTCATAACATCGAATTAAAGCCAGGTAAGGGTGGCCAGATGGTAAGAGCAGCTGGTAATTCGGCTCAACTGATGGCAAAAGAAGGCGCTTACGCAACACTAAGACTTCCTTCGGGCGAGATGAGACTTGTTTCAATTAATTGCAAAGCAACCATTGGACAAGTTGGAAACATTGATCATGAAAACATCTCAATCGGAAAAGCAGGAAGAAAAAGATGGATGGGCTTCCGTCCGACTGTCCGCGGTGTTGTAATGAATCCGAACGACCATCCACACGGTGGTGGTGAAGGAAAATCACCAATTGGCAGACCAAGCCCAGTTACCCCTTGGGGCAAACCTACACTTGGTTACAAGACTCGTAAAAAGAACAAGAAGTCCGATAAATTCATCATCAGAAGAAGAAAAGCAAAATAGTCTGATGGCTAAATGTTTTGGGAGGAGGAATGTAGTATGAGTAGATCGTTAAAGAAAGGCCCTTTTGTAGATGCGAAGCTTCTGAAAAGGATTGAACTGATGAACGAAACAAACGAAAAACGCGTTTTAAAGACCTGGTCAAGATCTTCAACAATTTTTCCACAGATGATTGGACACACAATTGCTGTGCATGATGGAAGAAAACACGTACCAGTTTATATGACAGATGATATGGTTGGACACAAACTCGGTGAGTTTGCACCAACAAGGACGTTTAAGGGTCATGCAGGCTCAGACAAGTCTTCTAGACTAAGATAATACTAGAGGGACTTTTGGAAAGGAGGAAATCCAATTGGCTAAGAAAGCTATTGAAACCGTTGAGGCGGTTGAGACAAATGTAGAAGAAACGGTTGTTAACATACATACTGGGGAAGAACCTCGCGTATATAGTGTTGGCAGAAAAAGCAATAAAGCAAAAACGCTTACAAAAAGAGAACGTAAGGCAGAAGGAATTGGCCTTGAAGAAGCGAAAGCAACTGCAAGCTACGTTAGAATTTCCGCAAGAAAGGTAAAGATTGTACTTGACCTGATTAGGGGAAAAGATCTTGAAGATGCGAAGGCAATCGTAAAATTCACACCAAAGGCTGCATCTGAAGTTTTGGCGAAGCTTTTAAAATCTGCTGAAGCAAACGCAATCAACAGATTAACAAATCCTCTTAATAAAGAGAATCTCTATGTTGCAGAATGTTTTGCAAACCAGGGACCTACGCTTAAGAGAATTATGGCTAGAGCACAGGGTAGGGCTTTTCGCATTAACAAGAGAACAAGTCATATCACGATTGTGCTAAAGGAAAAGTAGGAAGAGGAGGATAGAAAATGGGCCAAAAAATTCATCCACATGGTATAAGAGTGGGAATCATAAAAGACTGGGATACCAAATGGTATGCAGACAAGAAGAATTATGGCAATTACGTTGTCGAAGACTTCAAGATTAGAAAGTTTATTAAGAAGAAGCTTTTTTTATCTGGTATTTCTAAGGTCGAAATCGAGAGATCTGGCGACAAGATCAAAGTGACTGTGAACACTGCTAAGCCTGGTATTGTCATTGGCAAAGGTGGCGCAGGAATTGAAGACTTGAGAAAAGAAGTTTCCAAGTTGACAAAGTTTAATGTTCTTGTTAATGTTGCAGAAATCAAACAACCAGATTTAAACGCTCAAATTGTGTCGGAAAATATTGCTGCGCAACTCGAAAAGAGAATTTCTTTTAGAAGAGCAATGAAGCAATCGATGCAGAGAACGATGAAATTCGGCGCAAAAGGAATCAAGACGGCTGTTTCTGGCAGACTTGGCGGCGCTGAAATCGCGAGAACTGAGCATTACCATGAAGGAACCATTCCTTTGCAGACACTACGTGCGGATATCGATTACGGTTTTGCTGAAGCAAATACCACATATGGAAAAATCGGCGTTAAGGTTTGGATTTATAAGGGCGAAGTGCTTCCTGCGGCGAAAAAGGTAAAGACTCCAGAACCGAAAGCGGAAGGAGGCGAGGGCTAATGTTACTGCCAAAGAGAGTGAAATTTAGAAAACAACATAGAGGAAGACTGACCGGTAAGGCGACTCGTGGGATTACCGTCTCCAATGGAGAACTTGGGTTGGTTGCAGTCGATCCTTCGTGGATCACGAGCAATCAAATCGAAGCGGCCAGAATTGCAATGACCCGTCATATTAAAAGAGGCGGTAAGGTATGGATTAAAATCTTTCCTGACAAACCAGTTACGAAGAAACCTGCTGAGACTCGAATGGGTTCCGGTAAGGGATCGCCAGAATACTGGGTCGCGGTTGTAAAACCAGGAAGAGTGATGTTTGAAATTGCTGGAGCAAGCGAAGAGCTCATGAGAGAAGCGTTAACACGTGCGATGCACAAGCTTCCTGTCAAGTGCAAAATCATCGCTCGTGAAAAGGATGGTGAAGCTTTATGAAGGCACATGAAATTAGAGAAAAGACATTTATAGAGCTCGGCGAGGAAATGAAGGAATTAAAGTCACAACTTTTTAAACTGAGATTTCAAGCGGCGACCAATCAACTGGAAAACCCTATGAAGTTAAGACTGATTAAAAAAGACATCGCGCGCATTAAAACTGTGATGAGAGAGATTGAATTGAAAGGGGGAGATCACGTTGACTGAGAGAAATTTGAGAAAAACGAAGACAGGCAAGGTCGTCAGCGATAAGATGGACAAAACGATTGTCGTTGCAATCGAGTACAGCGTGAAACACCCACTATACGGAAAATTCATTAAAAGAACTTTTAAATTGAAAGCGCATGATGAGAATAATGAATGTAAAATTGGCGATCGCGTCAAGGTCATGGAAACGCGACCAATCAGTAAGGACAAAAGATGGAGATTGATTGCAATCGTAGAATCAGCGAAGTAAATAGGATAAGTTATCGGAAGGAGGTAGCGGCATGATTCAGGTACAATCCAGACTCAAGGTTGCTGACAACACCGGTGCCAAACAAGTAATGTGCATCAAGGTGCTTGGTGGTTCCTGGAGGAAGTATGGAAATATAGGTGACGTCATCGTTTGCTCAGTTAAGAGCGCAACACCCGGCGGTGTTGTTAAAAAAGGCGAAGTAGTGAAGTGTGTTATCGTGAGAACAAAAAAGGGTGTAAGTCGCCCAGATGGTTCGTATATCAAGTTCGATGAAAACGCAGCGGTAGTGATCAAAGACGACAAGAACCCAAGAGGGACGCGTATTTTTGGCCCTGTTGCACGTGAGTTAAGAGACAAAGATTTCATGAAAATTCTTTCTCTGGCTCCAGAAGTTCTGTAAGGAGGCGACAATATGGCAAAGGTACATTTAAAAAAAGGTGACGCAGTAGTAGTTCTAACTGGGACCAGCAAGGGCAAAAAGGGTAAGGTTCTTGAAGTGAATAAGGACGATTCTCGTGTTTTGGTTGAAGGGGTTAACATTAGAACAAAGCATAAGAAAGCGAAAAACCGTTATCAACAAGGTGGAATCATTAAGCAAGAGGTTCCAGTGCACAGCTCGAATTTGATGCTTGTTTGCAAGAAATGCAATACGCCAACAAAAATTGGCAAGCAGATATTGGAAGACGGATCAAAGGTTCGAGTCTGCAAAAAATGCGGCGAAGCGATGGAAACAGTATTAGAAAAAAAGTAATGACTGAAAGGAGGTTTAGTTAATGCCTAGACTCAAAGATAAGTTTAATAATGAATTATCAGTAGCGTTAAAAGAGAAATTTAAATACAGTAGCACGATGCAGATCCCTAGACTTGAGAAAATTGTCATCAACATGGGAATCGGTGAAGTCAAAGAAAACCCCAAGGCAATTGAGGCAGCTTGCAGAGACATTGCAGTGATTACTGGTCAAAGACCAATTGTTACAAAAGCAAAAAAATCTGTGGCGGCATTCAAGCTAAGAGAAGGAATGGATATTGGTGCAAAAGTGACATTGCGCGGTGCGAGAATGTATGAGTTCTGTGACAAGTTCTTTAGCATTGCACTTCCTAGAGTAAGAGACTTTAGAGGTGTTAATGGAAATTCCTTTGATGGAAGAGGCAATTTTTCGATGGGTGTCAGAGAACAATTGATTTTCCCGGAGATAGACTATGACAAAGTTGATAAAGTAAGAGGTATGGATATTACTTTTGTAACTACAGCGAAGACGGACGAAGAAGCAAAAGCACTTTTGACACTTCTCGGCATGCCGTTTAGCACCACCAACTAAGGGAGGGTATCAGCATGGCAAAAAAAGCTATGGTATTAAAACAGCAGAGAACTCCAAAGTTTAGCACTAGAGGATACAATCGTTGCAAACTTTGCGGCAGACCACATGCGTTTATTAGAAAATTCGGCGTGTGCCGTATTTGTTTTAGAGAACTCGCGTACAAGGGGCAATTGCCTGGAGTAAAGAAGGCTAGCTGGTAAGAGCTGAAAGGAGGTACGAATATGCAAATCACTGACGCAATCGCAGATATGTTAACAAGAATTAGAAACGCAGGATCATCAAAGCACCCGACTGTTGAAATTCCAGCATCAAACATGAAGAGGTCATTGGCTGAAATTCTTTTAGAAGAAGGCTATATCAAATCTTATGAATATGCTGAAGATGGCAAACAGGGCGTGATTAAGGTTGTTTTAAAGTATGCAGCAAACAAAAAGCATGTCATTACTGGGTTAAAGAGAATCAGTAAGCCAGGACTAAGAGTTTATGCTGACAGAACAGAAATCCCAAAGGTACTTGGTGGACTTGGTGTTGCGATTCTTTCCACTTCACAAGGTGTTATGACGGATAAGAATGCTAGAAAAGCAGGCGTAGGCGGCGAAGTACTCGCGTTTATTTGGTAAGAAAAGAACGTAGTTTCTGAAAAGGGTTTAGGCCCATAATTTTAAGAATTGGAGGTGTGTGCAATGTCAAGAATAGGCAGAATGCCTATCGCAATCCCAAAAGGGGTTGACGTTAAAATTGAAGGCACAAATGAAATGACAGTGAAAGGTCCTAAGGGAACTCTTTCAAGAACGTTGCATCAAGACATGATTTTGACTGTGAAGGATGATACCATTACGGTAGATAGACCTTCGGAGGAAAAAATACACAAATCACTGCATGGTCTCACAAGATCTCTTGTGAATAATATGGTGGTTGGTGTGACAGACGGGTTTGAAAAAAAATTAGAAATCAACGGAGTTGGGTACAGAGCACAAATGCAGGGAACGAAATTAGTTCTTGCGCTAGGTTATTCTCACCCGGTTGAGCTGGATCCACCGACTGGAATACAAATTGAAGTGCCTGCACAGAATAGAATTTCTGTAAAGGGGATTGACAAGCAAATTGTTGGCGAAATTGCGGCAAAAATTAGAGGGTACCGTAAGCCTGAGCCATACAAAGGCAAGGGAATAAAATATGAAAACGAGACTATCATCCGCAAGGAAGGTAAGACTGGTAAAAAATAAGGAAGGAGTGAGATGACATGATTAAAAAAACGAGTAAGAACACAGTACGAATTAGAAAACACACAAGAGTGCGTAAAAAGGTTGCTGGAACGGATCTGCGTCCAAGACTGAATGTCTTTCGGAGTCTGAAACAGATTTATGCACAGATCATTGACGACAATGCTGGCGTAACACTTGTTGCGGCATCCACTCTTGACGAAGCTTTAAAGGGCCCAGTTAAGGTAAGCGGCAATAGAGAAGGCGCGAAGGCAGTCGGGAAGTTGATTGCAGAAAAAGCGATTGAAAAAGGAATCAAATCTGTCGTATTCGATAGAGGCGGTTATATTTATCATGGTAGAGTGAAAGAACTTGCAGAAGCTGCAAGAGAAGCTGGACTTGAATTCTAACGAAAGGAGTGGGCAATTTGGAACGTATTGATGCTAGTTCATTTGAATTAAAAGAAAAAGTAGTAAACATTGGTCGCGTCACTAAGGTTGTTAAAGGCGGTAGAAATTTCCGCTTTAGTGCTCTTGTAGTAGTAGGAGACGAGAACGGCTACGTTGGTGCAGGCATGGGTAAGGCCGCAGAAGTACCAGATGCGATACGGAAAGGGATTGAAGACGCGAAAAAGAATCTGATAAAGGTTCCTTTAGTGGAAACAACCATTCCTCATCAAATCATTGGGAATTACGGCGCTGGAACCGTGTTATTGAAACCAGCAGCACAAGGTACAGGAGTTATCGCTGGAGGCCCAGTGAGAGCGGTACTGGAACTCGCTGGAATCCATGACATCAGAACAAAATCACTTGGATCAAATAATCCAATTAACATGGTCAAAGCGACAATCGAAGGTCTGAAGCAGTTGAAAACAGTGGAGGACGTTGCACGTCTTCGCGGTAAAACTGTGGAAGAAATACTCGGATAGGAGGGGCATTGAAATGGCTACATTGAAAATTACCCTCACAAGGGGTATCAACCGATCAAAAGAGAAACAAGTTGCTACAATTCAAGCCTTGGGGCTGACTAAGATTGGTAGCACCGTAGAAAAAACGGATAACCCAGCAACAAGGGGTATGGTCCGTAAGGTGGCGCATCTTGTCACTGTCGAAGAAATTTAAGGAGGTGTTCCTATGAAACTGAATGAAATGATTGCATCTGAAGGCGCGAAGAGAGCACCATACAGAAAAGGCAGAGGATATGGATCAGGTAACGGCAAAACTGGCGGAAAAGGTCATAAAGGCCAAAACGCGAGAGCTGGTGGCGGCGTAAGACCTGGTTTTGAAGGTGGTCAAATGCCACTTTACATGAGACTTCCAAAAGTAGGGTTCAATAACAAGAGATTTGCAACCGTCTATGCTGAAGTGAATGTGTCTTCTTTGAACTTGTTTGATGATGGCGCTGACGTTACGGTAGAAGCGTTGTTAGAAAAAAGAATTATCAACAAAGTACTGGCTGGGGTTAAAATCATGGCGCATGGCGAACTGACAAAAAAACTCACAGTGCATGCTACAAAATTTACTGGCGCTGCGAAAGAAAAGATTGAAGCTGCAGGAGGAAAGGTAGAGGTGGTTTAAATGGGCAATATGCTTGAGACACTTAGAAATGCCTTTAAAATTGCTGATTTACGTAGGAAACTTTTATTCACTATTTTTATGTTATTAGTGTTTCGCTTTGGTTCACATATTCCGATTCCAGGGATTAATGCCGCGGAATTTCAGAAAGCATTCAACAATTTAGGGTCTTTATTCGGTATGGTTGATATTATTTCTGGTGGATCTTTGAAAGCTGCTACGATTTTTGCGATGAGTATTACACCTTACATCAATTCTTCGATCATCATGCAACTACTTACGGTTGCGATTCCTCGTCTTGAAAGACTTCAAAAAGAGGGCGAAGAGGGCAGAAAGAAAATTCAACAGTACGTGCGATATGGTACCGTTATTCTTGGATTTTTTCAGGCGAGTGTCATGTTCATTTCCATGAAAAACATGAATTCACTGACAAATCCAAATCCTGGATTCATTGAATACTTGACCATAGCACTTTCACTTACTGCGGGAACTGCGTTCCTGATGTGGCTTGGTGAGCAAATCACTGAAAAAGGCGTTGGGAACGGTATTTCTCTATTGATTTTTGCGGGTATTGTTTCCCGTGCACCAATGGGAATGTATTCACTTTATGAAAATGCAATTGGTGGAAAGTTTGGACCTGGTATCTTAGGTATCCTAGGACTCGCTGTTATTCTAGTTGTTTTCCTCGCTGTGATTGCAGCCGTTATTTGGGTCAATCAGGCAGAGCGGCGACTTCCAGTTCAATATGCAAAGCGGGTTGTTGGCCGGAAGATGTATGGTGGTCAAAGCACGCACATTCCAATTAAGGTAAATCTCGCCGGCGTTATTCCAATTATTTTTGCGATGTCAATCATGATGTTCCCATCAACGATTATTGGACTGTTTGGCGGAGATACTTCATCTGGTATCGTTGCATTTTTCACGAGACCGGATACAGGATGGGGTGCAGTTGGTTATTCCGTGGTTTATTCGATCCTCATTATCTTCTTTACTTTCTTTTATGCGGTCATCCAATTCAATCCGATTGAGATTGCAAATAATTTAAAGAAAAATGGTGGTATTATTCCAAGTGTTAGACCTGGAAAACCTACGTCTGATTACATTTCAAAAGTACTTGGTCGCATTACATGGTTTGGTGGTTTCTTCTTGGCCATTGTTACTGTCTTCCCAATCATTATTGGTTCAGTGACTGGAATACAAGGAATCTGGTTTGGGGGTACCGCAGTTTTGATCTTAGTCGGCGTTGCGCTTGAAACAGTGAAACAAATCGAATCTATGATGTTAATGAGACATTACAAAGGGTTTCTTGAATAAGGATTAGTTGTAATTGCAGTAAAATAATCAATTATTTTTTTCGGCGGGATTTACCATCTCGCCGAAAACCTATTGGAAGTGAAATTATGAAAATAGTCTTATTAGGTGCTCCTGGTGCAGGTAAAGGGACACTCGCAGCAATGATTACAGAGAAGTATAAGATTCCACACATCTCTACTGGTGATATTTTTCGTGATAATATTAGAGAATTAACGCCACTTGGCATTATTGCAAAATCGTATATTGATAAAGGCGAATTATGTCCCGATGATGTGACGATCGATTTAGTGCGAGATGCACTTGTCAAACCAGAATATGAGTCAGGATTCATTCTAGACGGCTTTCCAAGAACATTGCTTCAGGCAAAGGCACTTGATAAAATGTTGAAGAGTCATGGTTTGAAATTAGCTCTGGCCTTGAATATTTATGCTTCTGATGACAGTATTATTCTTCGCATTTCAGGCAGACGTGTTTGTCCACATTGTGGGGCGTCTTATCACATCGTTTATATTCAACCGAAAGTAGAAAACATCTGTGACGTTTGCTCGACGCAACTGATTCATCGTGACGATGATAATCCGGAAACAATCAAAAAAAGATTGGATACGTATCATAAAAAAAGTGAACCATTAGTCGAATACTATCGAAACCAGGGTTTATTAGTGGAAATTGAAAGTACTCATGGTGTCAGTGAAAGTTGGAACAAACTCCAAACCGTTTTGGAAAGTTTGGAATAACGGAGGTCCCTATGGTAAGTATTAAAAGTAAATCTGAAATTGAAATCATGAAAAAATCTGGCGCAATCCTCATTGCCGTGTTGAAGAAACTGGAAGAATCGATTCGCCCTGGAATGACTACAAAACAACTTGATGAGATTGCAGAAAAACTAATACTATCTAGAGGCGCCATCCCTTCTTTCAAAGGCTATCAAATGTCAGGTGTGATTGATTTTCCAGCATCAATATGCACTTCAGTGAATGAACAGGTGGTTCATGGAATTCCAGATCAAACGCAATTACAAGACGGTGATATCATAAGTGTTGATGTTGGTGTATATTATGAGGGCTTTCATACGGATGCGGCTCGGACCTGGGGTGTTGGCGAGATTTCTGCACAAGCGAAGCAGATCATGGCTGTTGCTGAGGCTAGTTTTTTCGAAGGAATCAAACAAGCGGTTCCAGACCACAGAATTGATGACATTTCGGGTGCGATTGAAGATTATGTGCACAAAAACGGGTTTTCTATTGTAACCGATTTAACGGGTCATGGCATTGGGAAAAAACTGCATGAAGACCCTAGTATTCCAAATTTCAGATCAAAATACAAAGGGCCAAGATTAAGGGCTGGTATGGCTTTGGCAATTGAGCCAATGATTAACGCGGGGACTTCGCGTGTGAAAACAAAGCAAAATGGATGGACAGTAGTTACAAATGATGGTAAACTTTCATCACATTATGAAAATACAATTATCGTCATGGATGGAGCACCATTGATTGTTACATTAGAGGAGTCATAAAAAATGGAAGAGTTGATTGGAAGGCTAGTGAAATCAAAAGCTGGCAGAGACAAAGGCAGACTTTTTCTGATCCTGCAAATCATAGATGAGCACTATGTTTTCATTGCTGACGGGGATCTGAGAAAAATCGAGACCCCAAAGAAAAAGAAAATGAAGCATTTGCAGCTCACGAACACCGTTTTCACTGAATTCATGCAAAAAAAAGCACTTGGCGCGCCAAACTTAAATGCAGAATTAAGAAAAATGATTTTAAGTGTTGCAAATGAAAATGAATGATAGTATAATAGTCTGCGTCGTGAAAT
>Ga0194063_10000737_pt1 | contig 23099 bp, 33 predicted proteins | sample SepL3720m_MetaG_FD_155459 | JGI IMG/M metagenome (GOLD analysis project Ga0194063, IMG submission 155459) | Anoxic zone freshwater microbial communities from boreal shield lake in IISD Experimental Lakes Area, Ontario, Canada - Sep2016-L373-20m | ecosystem: Environmental > Aquatic > Freshwater...
CCCTGGCGTACCGCGCCAGTGCGGTTTAATCTATGCGGTCAAAGCAGCGACCTTATCTTGAAAAGCCGTTACCCGAACGTCTAATGCTTTCCGCGCCGCGCTCAAGGTGGCGGCAGCAGCGTCCAATTCGGTTTCGCGTTCGGTTGCCGCCAGTTCGCGGACTTGCAAAGACTGATCCCTTGCAGCTTGGTCTTTGGCGGTTTTTTCGCTATCGGTATTAAACGCGTTTTCGCGGGCGATCAATTCTTTTTCCCGAGCGTCAAGCGCCTTTTTTGCAGCTTTGGCCGCGTCAAGCGCCGCCTGCGCGTCGGCCAGCATCGCCGCCGCTTCAGCTTTGGCAGTGTCAAGCGCAGCGGTAGCTTGGTCTTTTAGCTTGTTGGTGTCCTCAACGGCGTTTATCGCACCTTGTCTTTTAGCCAGCTCGTCACGCACCGCAATCAATTGCAACAAGTCTTTAGGTAATTGTTCGGTGATGTAACTCACCATATCGACTGGTTGTTGAATATCGTTAGAGACATCCATAGCGGCCTCGTTAAGCGTAATAGCTAATGTTGATTTTGGCGCTGGCGGCTTGTTCGATAAACTGAATTTTCGTCAGATCGCCGTCGTATTGCAGCGTAACGCCAGCCGCCAAAGGCATCCCAACCGATGCGGTCGGTGCAGTGCCATCATCGCGCCAGCGAACCGCTTGGGTTTCTGGTGTAATGATCGCAATAGCAGGCTTGCACCGTAGACCTTGAACGTCAATCACGGGAACCGTTAATCCGGTGGCCGCGCTCAACGAAGTGATCTGTTGATAGCCAAGCCGCGTGGTAATTGCTTTTAAGTTAATTGCCATTTAGAATCTTCCGGTAAAAGACCTTAATCCTATTATTGACTCACCTGCGGTAAGAGTCAAGGTGCCCGTGTACATCCCGCCGGGGCCGTAAACAACTCCCGCCAAAACGTAGGCCGGATCTGGGTATTCAGAAAACGGGCCTTGCCCCGTTATGAGCGGTTTGGTAATGACCGGCTGTAGCGTCAGGTCTACTAACTGCGATCCAGCAGTAAACACCGGCCTAACCGTTGGCGTGCTACCCGCAATCGATGGCTTCGTCAGCGCCGTTTGGCGCACATCATCATAGACTTGCTGCCCGATAGATATAGACGGCGGGACTGCACTAACAACCGTTGGCGGTGTTACAGCGGAAGGGAAAACCTTTGTTTTTGCCCGTTCTGCCTCATGCGTAGCCTGTGCGTGGCTACCCCATCTATACTCCTGTGCATTCGCACCGGGCAGACTGCCCGCAACCAGTGATGGCATAATTGCAGCAGGCAGAATATCGCTGTAAATCTGCTGTAGCCCGATAACGGGCGGCGGAACCCACTGAGCAGATACCGCAGGTGCCGATTGCGATGCCTTGATCACCAGCGCGGCGATTTGGGATGTATCGTCCTGCGATACGCTTCGTGTGAACGGGATTACAGGCGGTTTCTGTCCCGCCGTTTGCGACTTCCAAATAGTAGAATATTGCCGATTCTCATCCTGAGGAAGCGTGGCAAAAAACGCAGCAATCGGGTTTGAAACTATAGCAGTTGGCGCTAATGGTTCAAATATCTGCGCGCCAATCTGCGTAGGGTCGCTCTGGGGCGGTGCTAACGTAGTAGCCGGGACTGCGCCCTGACCGATAATTACCGGCTTAAATAAAGCGGGTTTTACATCATCGTATGTTTGCTGCTGAACCGAGATAAACGGCGGGACTGCTGTTGCAGTAGCGGGCGGCGAAGCTGCCGCGCTAAATATCGTAGTCTTTAAACCTTCAGCGGTCTGGATGGCGACAGCGTGGGTGCCGTGCCTGTATTCCTGTGCGTTTGCTCCGGGAACTTGCCCACTGACTACGGAAGCTAAGAAAAAGCCAATGCCCGCTATCAGGTTGTAATTAGCAATCTGCGGGCTTGAAGAAAGCGTATTAACAAACGAACCCAACGGCCCAGAATTATCTGGAACCAATAGTTTCTGTGTTACAAACTTGGTTTGAAGATTGGGCGCAATGCCTCCCGGCACTCCTGCGCCGCGCCCAATTCCCCGATCTTGACCTCGTGCCACTAGTTAATAGCTTCCCACGTTGACCAAAGCGGAATTACCGATGGCGCAACTGAAAAAGTAACGCCTATCCACAGACCAGTCGCAACCGTAGTATCAACCGATACACTGGCTGTGCTGGTATGTGTCACCACCGTCTGACTTGCCGCCGTAGCAATAGCACCACCGGATACCCACCGTCCAGTGCAAACCACAGAAGAGTTAGCACCAGCAGCAACACCGATAACCCGATGGACTACCCAACACTCATACAAAAATGGCGCAGTCGTAATCGAAGGCACATAGTTCTGCGCCCCCGATGCGGTCAACGATGTGCCGCCGATCACCAGCCCGTAACGCGGCGTAATAATCAGCGTTCCCGCCGTTCCCGTAGTGCAAGTTCCGCCTACCGTCAGCTTGTAAACCTGACCGACACGCTGCGACATTGCTGGTAACGGCGTGAATATCGTAGGAACTAATACCGTTTCCGCAGTCGCGGTAATAGTTGGAAAAGCCGCTGTCGATGCGTCTAACAGCGTCCCTCGGAAGTTTTGGAACATGGGTTATCCTCCAAAGGTATTATTAATCCAAGTTGCAAACGCCAAAGCGCCTGCACCAGAGATTGTGAAGTCACCGCTTGTGGTTTGTATCAAATGCAATTGACCATCAATGGTAACTTCTGCCGTGCCATTAGGCCCGCTAAACGATGCGGGCTTTTCGGCAACAATATTAGCCTTTGCCTCTTCTGCGGCAGCATAGGCGGTTGAGTAATCGCTTGCAAGGCTCAAGTTATTCTTCCCAAGTCATGCCGTAGCTCGACACGTCAGCACCCGCGCCGGTATTGTTGTTGCAACCGATTTGGCTGTAAACCGTGGCAAGCGCACCGCCCGTGACGAACCACTCGCCGCCTATCGGAAGCACCACCACACCGCCGCCGCCCTGCACGTTCCAGTTCTGGCGGAACAGGAAAGTATCGGCCACGTTTGCGGGCGGCGTAGTCGCGTAAGACAACACGAACGTCGCAACCGGCGTGATGGCGGGTGAAGTGGAAGTAATCAGCCCGTTGGTAGCCGCACCCGTAGCCGCAGTAGTGCTGCGCGACCAACGAGTGATGTAGCCAACAAGCGAAGTGCCGGAACCGCCCCAGTTAATCATCTTAACCTTGGCGACGTTGCCCACGGTGAGCATGGTAAGAACCCCATTGTTTAACGTGGTTGCCGAAGCAGTGGGCGTGAAAGTAGCATTAGTGCCTGAACCGAACTGTGCCATGATGTAATTCTCCTTTAGGTAGCGCCGGTATAGATTGGATTATGGGGAACCGGCGCCGCCATCCCCGCGTCCTTCAACAACCTCTGAAATCTCATCTGACTTTCTGCAAACTGTTCAATCTTTTGCAGGAACGGTTCGCATCCAAATGTCTGCGCTCGCACACCGCACCCGTCACATATCGGTGCCATGCACTTGCCGCACCATGCGCCCGCGTCTTTCCATTCCTGCAATGCAATCACTTTCTGACAATGCGTGCATGTGCGAATGTCCGCTTCATGCCGCTTGCTGGCGTTCAAATTCTTGCCGTCCATCAGGTAGCCTGCGCCCTTGGTATATGGCGTGCCGATAACAATGCTCATGCTCGCGCCTCATGCTGGTTGTATTGCTTCAATAGCGGCTTTGCAGTAAGCAGGTCGTGCCGAGCAATCAACACGGCCTGCGCCTCGATGTGGCGTTTCTGCCGCATCAGATCAAGCGCCGTGGCAATCGCCGCAAGCTCATCCTCGTTGCACCGATATTCAAATGTCTGCTGTTTAATCATGGCATCACGTAGTATTGTTTTACCATCTGCGAGGAAAATAATGCGCCACCAGCAGCGGCACCAGCCCTAGACCAGTATTGTCTAGGTTTGTAAATCCCCGCGAATGGCTCAGTGTATAGACGTTGAACCTCAGTTTGGTTAAGTGCGCGCTTGTTATTCCACCCGTATGATTGCGTTAGTGTAGTCAGCAGCGGGGAACACAATAGTGAAGGAGTTACTTGTCACTGTTTTATTACCCCCAAAACTAAGCACCGCAACTGCCTTATCCCCTTGTGAACTGTTGTATATGAGCGCACCAGCCGCAGTGAAAGATGCGGATGTCCATATCGCACTTGAGAAGCTCAGAAAAGCAGTATTACTTGAAACCGCAGGGGCAGGGCTGATAGTCAGTATCTTCCCGCCAGCCGAATACCCAGTGCCAGTTATTTCATTAGTTACACTGTAAACCGTAGTCGAGCTATCCAGCGTAGCTGTAGATGAATAAAGAGCTATCTTAAAGACATCCGCAGTGGTTGCTGCTCTAACTACAGTAGTCCCGAAGGCATGTATCCCCAGAAGAAGCTCTGTCTTATAGCTATCACATGTAGTCTGTGAGATGGTCATTGCACCGGAACCCTAACCTGACCACTACGATAAGCATCACGCCGGTCTTTACCATCACCCAGCATTTTCAACAGCATCAGAGACTCCTGATACTTTGACTCGTAGTTTGCAATAATATCTGCTTCACCCTTCATATAAAGATAGGCTTCCCGCAGCGCACCATACAATAACACTGACTCAAAATTATCCCCTAGCCAAGTGGTTGAAGCCGTGACGATGCTCTCAGGGTAGTAGTAATAATGAAGCTCCACTGCATAATTCGCATCTGGAGTTGGCCCAAGGATCAAGGTGTCTGCATCAAATTGAGCGTAATGCTGCGGAGCGCCTGTATCCGTTGGAAGGGGATATGCCTCGCGGATGTAGTTCACATCCTTGTTCAACAAGAAGGTCTGCTCCAATGTAACGGGAGTTATAACAGCGAGCGAGAATGTCGCTAACCAATCCGTAGGCAAGGTGAGATACTTGTTAGAGGAAGTGAGGGTGCCTGTCTGGTTCTTCCTGATAGCAGGTATCTGAACGCTATTGTAAATACGTTCTTCTGCCAACTGCACGAAGTTAGGCAATTGAGCAACAAAAGAAGACTCGTCGTTTTCAACGTAGCTTTCAATCGCCGTGACCAACTCAGTATAGTTCACGTTTAAACGCCTTAAGCCATAGGCCCGCGAGCAGTTACGCCTTTGGTAGCCGCCCCGGTTCCACGGATTTTAATCCCGCTGGTCTTCGTCCCTGTTTGCGGATAACCCGTATCTTTCTGCTCCCCCGGTTTGTTCTTGTTCGGTTGGGGTTGTTTGTATTTAGTGGTAGCCATGATGTCTCCTAAGAAGTTGTTACTGTAACTGTTCCAAGCCCAGTACTGATCACCAGATCATTTGGGGTTAAAGCAGCATCAAAACCTCTAGAACCGCCCACTGGGTTCCATCCCCACTGAGTAACTCTGCTGCCACCAGCGCCATCGTTTCCGTTAGCGTAGTAGCTGTTGTCCGGTCTGGGGTTCTCTACAGCTTGTGGATCATCTACCGGATACATACCTAATTGCAACTGCGGTTGATCAGGTTCCCAGCAGTCATAACACACCATGATGTTAACATTTTTTGTTTTTATAATCAGGCTTTTAAGCTGTTTAAGCTTGAACCGGAATCCACACCGATCACATTCGGCTATAGCCCATTTGCCAGATGAAAACCGATTACCCATAACTTACCTCATTATGCGCGGCACAAAGCGAACCGGAGCTTTCTCCCGATCCTCTTCACTCGCCATCTGCCACTGCTGTTCATACTCCATTTTCAGCCCAGCCGAACGAACCTCCGCACCGGGAATCTTCATCGACAGGTAGTAGGACAGCCCAGCCACCAGACAGGGGATAAACCGGAAGGGTATATCTTGCCCGTTTAAACCATTACCTGCGTCCTGCATCCGGCGCATACGCCAGTAAACAAAGGTGTAAGTGGTTCCACTATCTGGAGTAGGCCAGACATAAATCTTTGGGTATTGGACAACACTTGTTGAATTGGTCGCGCCCGTCTTACGCTGAATCCAAACTTGGATGGGGCGTCCCTTAGCGTTCTTATTAGGAATGGTTGCATACGTCGAAACACTAATACGGGGAATGCTGATATCTGTCTGAGTGGTGCTAGTGCCAGTGCGTATAACTTGCTCCAACAGGTCTATGGTATCCACCGGAAGATTGTAAGATGCCGTTCCAGCAACAAGAGCTATCTCCCCTTCCTCGATAGTCCACATATTCAAACCACGATTTGCCCACTCAATTGTGAGTAAATTCAACGACCTACGTGCAGTCTTGAGGTCATAACCACTGCGGAGTTCAGCCCCGCAACGCTCAAAAGCCTCTTCTACAAGGCTGTTGAGGTCTAGGTTGAACGCTGTGGTGTCTGTGGTTTTAGCGACCATCGTTTAAACCATGCGACCTTTGGTCTTGCCACGCAACTCAATGCCACCGCCCTTGGCGAAGTGCTTCACAGCGCCACCAGTAGCCATGCGGATTTCACGACCCTCGGTAAGACCGCGCTTTTGAATCTTCGTGTTCTCCCCAGCGCGTGAGCTTCCATTCTGTGAACGATTCTCATACTTAACATCAGCCAGACCACCTTTAGCGAACTTCATGCCCTTGGCTTCCGCTTCCTCATGCTTGATCATTGACGCAGGAGCGCCCTTTTTCTTGAAGAAGTTAACTTCCTTGTCCATCATTTTTTTGGATTCCATGATAGCTCCACCTTTCTTCATACCCATTGGAGGCTGGGCAGGAGGCGGCATGCCACCGGACGGGGGTCTACGCATAGGTTGCTGACGTTTCGCCATCATTGCTGCCATCATACGCGGGTCAGGACGCGCCCCGCCGGAAGGAGGCATACCGCCGCCCATTGCAAACTTCATACTTTTGGATTCCATAATACTGCCTCCTTGTTTCATACCGGTTTCGCCATACTTTTTTGCAACGGCATCAGCAGCATCTTTACTGGTAAAACCCCGCCTTCCATATATGTTTGGCCCTGGCGTAAGGGACTCACCTCTAGAAAGCTCACCCCGTTGCTTAGTGTAAGCTTTCTCTGCTTCCCGTAAGAAGTTTTGTCGCTCCCGATATGTTTGTCCCGCCGGAATAAAAGCTTCTCCAACTCGCCCAAGTCTTCCTATTGGGGTAAGAGAAGCAGCAGCCATAGTCATATCTTTTATACGTTCTGCGCTTTCAGCTTTTTTCTCGTCTGATGGCATGTTTTTGTATTTCCTACTAGCCATGCCAGTAACCGCCTTTGTGTCTTCGGCAATTTCTTCTGAGGGTTTTGACTTGGCTATTACGGCTTTTTCTTCAGGAACATATTTTTCTTTGTATAAATCTTTAAGATCGGACGGGCCTGAATACGGATTTGTAACCTCACTCTTACCATCCTCACCGCTAAACCGTTTGCCTTTCTTAGTCATACCGCCCCCCTTTAATCCTGCATACTTATTAAGATTAGCCACCGGAATATCCATTTTTCCATGTCGCGTGTTGGGTTTGTTAATACCAGCCCGCCCGCCGCTTCCAAATTTTTTACCCAGGTCAGCAGCAGCAAAGTCTTTGCCAACAGATTGAGATACCCCAGCCTTTTTAGCAAATGAGGGGCTATGAGCTACTGCTTGCATGAAACGATGCTGCTTTGCAGAGGTAGAAGGCATTACACAAACCTGCCTTTGGTTTTACCGCGAGATTCTATGCCGCCACCACGAGCCATTTTTTTAGCGGGGAGTCTGTTAATCTCTCTACGGTTTTGAGCCGCCTGCTCGTCTTCTCCGGCGCTACCAAAAAGCCTTCCTTCGCCCATTGTAGACCTAGTATTTGGTGCCTTAGCTTCCTTCTTATCCCTATCTGCCTCGGCTTGTTGCACTTTAAGATCAGCCAGAGCCTTACCAGAAATTTCATCAGCCATGTTTATCTCCTAGCAGTTCCAAGCCCGAAGGCGGCGATTTTAAATATTCTTCCCATTTGGGGCTATCACATGAAGCGTATAAATACTGAGCGGCAAACTCTAAAAGCGTCGGGTCATCTCTAAAATGCCCAAGTCCACGGTTGCAATGGTTGCACAGCATACCTCTTACTTTGCCTGTTGCGTGGTCGTGGTCAACTACCAGCTTTCCTTCATCGCCACAAATAACGCACTGCATTATGGTTAATTTTAAATCCGCTAAAGTTTCATCAGTAATTGCGTTGCGGTATGCTCCACGGCAATTGGCATTACGGTAATCATTTCGACAGGCGCGGCACCAGCTATCAAATCCAGACTTTGTTTTGTTATGCAATGGGAAATTTACCGCGTCAAGCGGTTTTATTTCTTTGCAACGAGTGCAAGATTTTGTTAACAGTTCCATGCTTTTAAAGATAACGCCTTACGTGTTGGTTTACCATTGGGCTTCTTCATCGGCCCCTCCATACCCGTCATCCTCGCGCAAAAAGACTTCCTTCTTCCAGCGTCTTTTTTTGTTTTTGGATGCGGTGCTGGTGGCTTCAATCCGGGCTTTCCGGGATTGGCTGCGTTGTAAGAAGCCCTCCCCTTCGCGTTCAGACCACCCTTCGCACTCTTGCCTTCTTTTCTTGTCCATGCTTGTGTCAATTTTCCACCCATACAGTTTTGGGGTAAATATCTACAGTCTCTTCTACAGCGTTACATTCGTTGCACACATGCGTAAAAGGTTTTGCTTTGTACTTAACACTAAACTTATGCTGATACTCACCGCCACAATCACACATCAAACGCTCTACTTTCCATGTGATCGGGGCTACTGTTATATGGCTCACGCTGCTTCACTCATGGTTTGGTTTGAAATCATGGACGGATACAGAACGTCAACACCAAAGTCACTCTTATGCTCAATCACGCCCATGTGACCCAGCTTGATAGTCGGGTCAACCCACACCTCAAACCCAGCCTCACGCGCACGATCACAGAAGAGAAAGTCTTCGCCAATCATGCCTTCAGGGGTTACCAAGAAGTCAAAGAAGCTGTAAAGGGTTTGTGGGCTGTTGGTGTCCATATGCTTCCACTCAGGATGCATTTCAGCCAACTTGGTAAAGACTTGCTTCTGGATCATCATAAAGCCCGTAGCTACACGGAAAGCCCTGACAAGACCGTCTTCATCCATCGTAACTTTGCCACGAGAGCCATTGATCCCATCTCCGCCATCTAATGACAGGATGTAGGTCTTTGATTCTTTACGGGCTAGATAAGCACCGGCGACAACCCCACGGGCTTGATTCCATGCCATTAACCGGATGACTGACTCAGGCTCAAACGTCATGTCCGCGTCAATGAACATCAGGTGGTCACAATCAGACTCCAAGAACTGTTTGGCAATGACGTTACGCGCACGGGAAACAACAGAGCAACCACAGATGCTATTCACCTGTATATCAATCCCGTGCTGTAACACCATCTGGCTAAGTTTCATCAATGAAACCGCCATGCTTACAGTTACTTTGTGGTCATAGGCGGGAAGCCCTATCATCAACTTCTTACCCGCCAGATTGAACCCTTTGTTTGTTTGCATGTTTATCCGTAATAAATGGTTACGCCAGTTTGGTTTGTTTGAAGAATATACATGCCGGTATAGGCAATAATACCCTCGCCCGGAATCAACACGTTTTGGTTCTGCGGCACTCCAGAGGTGGTAAGCGCAGCCGTATCAATTGAAGTCATCCAACGGCCTGTAGTAAAAGTGCAAGCGCCGCCAACAATTGTCCTGCTGTTGATGTCAGTAACGGTAAAGGTATTAGCATCTGCAACCGTAACTACTTTATAGTTTCCATTGGTAGCAGATACACCCGTAACCGAACCGAAAGTAATCCCGACTTGTTGCCCGACTATAAAACCATGTGCGGTGCTAGTAACCGTAACGGTATTGGTTGACTGAGCATACCCCGTAGTAGCAGCAGTTGGGGCGGTGGTGGTGTCGTATACGTTAATAGTTCCAGCCGTAGCCGAAGCAATATACAGTAGGCTTTTAAGCCTATAGCGCCCAAGGACAGCAAAACCACTGCTGTTTAGATGTGCTGATAGAACGTCTGTTTGCATCACAGTAATCTCCTAAGATGTTAATTGGGGGCCGAAGCCCCCAGAAGATTAAGAGAACGGCGTAGCAGCAGTGCCGGAACCCACCAGAACGCCATTTACAGACCAGAGGTTAGCCGCCAGCGGCACCAGAGTGATCTGGCTACCCCGCGCAGCGCCACCAGTAGTGGTCGCATTCAGCGTAATAATTGTGCTGGTAACAGACGCAAACGCGTTATAGACCGTGGACGTAACGCCCAATGTACCAACAAGTTTGTCTGAACCACCACAGGTCACCGTCTGCGCCGTAGCACCAGCCGAGATGACGTTGAAGAACAAGTTGAACGCAACGCCAATGTTGCTAACCGTATTCGGGTCAGAGCCGGGGCCAGAAGTAACCGGATCGGCGGTTGTTACAATCGTCGGAAGAGTAATCGCGCAGGTTGCAGGAACCAGCAAGATATGACCAGCGTGAGTAGCAACAGAAAGGGTTACCGTAGCGCCAAGAGTAATGACGTTGCCGTTACCTTGGGAATAGAAACCATTAAGTGAACGGACGGGGCCGTCGAAAGTCGAAATAGCCATTTGAAACTCCTTGTGTGTTAGCACATCCGCATAGAGTCTCTAACAAGTCTGCTGGGGCAGTCGCTATGCGTAAAAATTCCCAGATAAAAATACAAGGGTGGCTGCGTGGTAACGGGCTTATCGTTCCTGTCCATGCTCCAGATGCTGCCAGATTGCCACCCTTTGTCCCATTTTTACACCTCGGATGCTGTTGCGTCAAGGTGCTTATTTGACTTCTTTAGGTTCTCTTCCCTAGTGACTACCCGAAGGTTCCACGGAACATGCAGCCCACACACTGACTCCCCCCTCAACGGGACTATATGGTCTACTACATACTTAACGCCTGTAACTCTGGTAGTCGCCATAGCGTCCAAATAAAACTGGCGGATTTGCACCCTATGTTCGGCAGTGAGCCAAGGAGGAGTAGCTTGTTTATGTTTATCCCTACGGTGTTTTGTACTAGCTTTTACCTCATCCGGATGGCGTAGCTTCCATATTTTCCTATAGGTCTGACGCTGCTCATTCGACCTCCCCAAAGCCTTTGTTTTTACCAAATCTGTGTTAGCTGTGTAATACCGTTTCTTAGATGCCTGCCCTGCGTCCGACCTGTTGTAGTCAGCAAAATAGGTAGCTCGTTTTGTTAGCGCCTCCTTCCACTCTACTTTTATACATTCGATACAAGCCCCCTTTGTCTTGCGTGGCGCTATATGCCCATGCTTGCACGGCTCTCCTGTGAAGTAATACTTGGCCCCTGTGGTCTGCGCTTCCTTTCGTGTCTTTGGCATCCCTGTAGTGTCCACGCCTGTCTCCTGTGAGGTCTTTGATACAGGAAGTATAACCCCTACAACATCAAAAAACAACTAAGCAATAAAAAAGGCCACCCAAAGGTGGCCTTAGTAAAACTAACTACTTGATTCTTAAGAAGAACCTGATGCCCCAAAGATACCCAACGGATCGCTGGCACCAAAGCTGTACCGTTCTCTACTTTTGTAGCGAACATTCCCGGTGTCAAAGTCACCATCCATTGAGTTATTCAATGGCGAACGGACAAAGTGCTTCAGACCATTCGGAACATCGGTCGTCAGGAACCAAGCATTGGTGTCAGTCAGGAAGTGATTGACGCAATACCCGCCCGGAATCGAGCCGTTGTTCTTCAGCGCGTTGATGTCGTTGTTGTTGGTGCTGACACGCTGTTCCGTTTCCAGAAGACGAGTCGCAACGAACATCAGCGCCGGGGGAAGAACCAGCTTCTTGGGCTTCGCAGCGATGAGCAGACCGCGTTCATCCGTCCAACCGGCGATCTGAATTACCGCTGCCTCAAGGGAGGTTTCATTCAGGTCAGCAGCACCGCCCGTGTTGCTGTTCGTACCGCCAGAAACCAGCGGATGCGAAGCGGAACACAGGACAACACCGTCACCATAGGTCGGGCCACCAGTAAACGCGGTGTTAAGGATTGTAGCTGCCTTAACTTGCTTGGTGTACGCCATAGCACGAGCCAGACCTCTGGTATAACGAGCCGAAAGGCTGTCATACAGGTTGTCTTCCACCGCTTCTTCAGTGATAGAGAAACCCAAGGCAATGGTTTCGTGTTGGTAGCGGGCAGTCCATGCTTCTTGGGCGTTGTCATAGGCGATTGCGCTACCTTCAGACTTGACCGGAGCAGCCGAGAAACCCGACAGTTTTGTTTCTTCTTCAAAAGAACGCTCAGAGGTTTCAATCTCAAAAATCTCTTTATGTTCTTCACCATACTTCTTGTATTCCAGACCAAACAAAGCATTCAGACCCGGAAGAAGTTCTTTAAGTAGTTGTGCGCGTGAGATAGCCATTATTTATTCTCCTAGACGCCGGTTGCAAGGCGATATTGATGAATGCCTTGGTTCCAAGCTACTAGAACTTCGACAAAGGAACCGGTAGCCGGTGCGGTATCAGGCACAACATCCACAACTTTACACGGGATTGCTGCCGTGGTTGCGGTGCTATTCAGAACGCAATGTGCGCTGTTGCCGGTGGTCGTACTACCAGCATTAACCACCAGCGCGGCATTTCCGCCAACCATCGTTCCACGAGTAGCTTGAGCAACAGTGGTAGTTCCAGAAACAATCGCGGTCTTCATCACCAGATCAGGATCGTCCGCAACATACGCGATAATAGCGCTCGTGGTATCCGGGGTACCGGCGGTCAGAGCGGGGTAATACTGACCATAAATGCGCTGGCCCGATGAGTTGATATAGCTGCAACCCATAAAGATACCAACCACATTAACCGTGGTCGCAGTAAAAACAGCCGTAGTGATACAGCCATTTGAAGACATGAGAACCACATCACCAAAGTAAATACTGGTGCCGTGTGCCGTAGTGATAGGAATTTGCCGGGTTGAACCGGAAAAGACCTGTCCGCCCAGCAGATTTACGGGGATTAACCCGTAGGGCGCTGAAACAGTAGGATAAGCCATTAAGGACTCCTGATATATAAGTTAAGAATTACCACGACCAAACGAAACATCGGATTTCTTCTCACTAAAGAGAGGCATACGCGCATCGTTGGACTGCATAAAGCTGTTATCTACGGCTTTTATCTGATCTGCGGATGCTTTGTTATAAAATGCTGCGCGTTGCTCCATAAATTCTTTAGGAATTTTGCACAGTAAAAGCCCACCAATCTCGATATTGCCTCTAAACCTGCTGTTAGGATCAGAAAAAACATGCATTTGCGGTTGCGACTCCGCTTTTACAGGTTCCCAACCTTCACGGAATTTTGCAGACGTATTTGTGGGATCAAATTGACCCAGCAAAGCTGTCCGTACCCACCTGAACGAATACCCTTCTTCCGGTTGAGGAGTGGGCAGTCCAGTTGGTTGTTCCCAACGCTTTGCGCGTTGTGTTGCTGCACGAGCTTCTTGTTCACGATCCGTACGATTAGTAGCATCAACCATTTGTGTTCTCCAATTTGATTACTTCACGCGCATACGCTTCAGGGGTGAGTCCGAATTTCTTCGCTAGACCCATTTGCGTCTGTGTTAATCGCACTCTGTTTGGCGCGGTGCTACGCGTAGATGGAGCAACTACAACTGATGCTTTGCGGTTCGCGGGCCTGCCCGTCGATTCCGTTTGATCCCCCTCATAGTATTCAGGGAATCGCTTTCTTATCGTACTGTTCAGTCGGCTGTAATACGCATCGCTAGTCGTATCAACGCCTTCCTTGACAAGTTTTTCATGCAGACCTAGTGCGAGGGCTGTCATCTCCTCATCAACACCAAACCAAGTATTCTTTTGACGCCAAGTTTCTGCCTTGGGATCAACGACTTGCTGTGGTGCTTGTGCCTGTTGATTGTGTTCTACCCCATTTCTTTGAGTTTGTAAAGTAGGCTTATAACTCTGGTAATCACGAAGTTTAAATTTTGCATCCGTCATCGCCTCTTGTGCGTTCGCAATTGCGTCAGCATCACCAGCCTCATAAGCCTCTTTCAGCTTCTGTTTGGACGCAGAAAGCTCATCTGTGGCGGTCTTGGTAACCGCACCTATAAGCATTTTCTCGCCAGCGCCCAGTCTTTGTTTAAGCTCGTTGTTCTCAGCAATATACCGCTGGGCTACATTGATCGCTTCTTCCCGCTCACGCGTGGCTGACTCTTTTGCCCTGCGCTCATCATGCCAGACCTTTTTCATCTGACCTAGACGCTGCTTCACCTTGGTGGAATATTCCGCCAGATCATCCTTTTCCAGTTCCTCCACTATTGCCTGTGGCAGCGGCTCCCGGTTACGGTCTGCGGCGGGCGTATCATCTACGACCTCTACCTCCGGAGCTACTTCCACCTCAACAGTTGCGTCTTCCACTTCGTCAGGGAACTTATATGCAGCTTCAGCCATTTGAATCTCCTTATGCGCGGGCAATGCCACGGGGGTCTTGCACAATTCCCTCGACATTGTCATCGTTGATAAGACGGAATTCCCGTCCATGAATTTTCAGCCGCGACCCCGTATTAGGGCGCACCAAAACAAAATCACCTTCTTCGCACCAACCACCAGATGGGAACCGGGATGCATCCTTGTAACAGTCAGGGCCAAGTGCCACGACAAACAACACCGTGGTCAATCGTTCCTCAAAGTTCTTCGTGATGTCAGCCTTGGCAATCCCGCTCTCATATTCATCCTTGATTTCAGGAACAGCACACAGAATATGAAACCCCGAAGGGCTGGGTAACTGCGTTGCTTTCGGCTCTTCTACCTCTTTATGCAAGACTGAAACTTCACTCATCGTCTTCCTCCGTTCGCTTTTGCAGGTCTTGTATTAGTTCCTTTACGTAGTCCAGACCCTGAATGACTCCGCAAAGTTTTAAATACTCGCTGTAATCTTTCACAGCGCCGCGCCCCAAGTGCTGTTCTATTTCCGTGCGCCGTTCATCAATTTTTGATTTGATGTAATCAAATGGCGTTGAGAAACTCATTCAATTGGCTCCTTGGCTTTTTCCTGCAATCTCATTTGTTCTTCACGTTGGGCTTTAGCCCGATCCTGATTTACAGCATGTTGCTGATCAGCAAATTTCTGTTTCTGCTGATGCTGTAGCTGTTCACGATGTTTTGTGTAATCAAGAACCTTATCTTTGGAATGTTTTGCCATATCAGCATTAGCTTGATTTTGTGCCGCTATTCCCTGCTGACTTAAGGATTCCTGATGCTTGCTAGACTCAACCGCCAGCTTCGCTGCATCCAATTGCTGCTTACCCTGAATCTCCGTTCCTTTAAGCGCCAACTGCTGCTGTTTAAACGCTGCGTCCGCTGCATCGGCTTGCGCTTTGCGCTGGACTTCGCTCTCCTTGATCTGAAGCTCTTTCTGCTGCATCTGCATCAGCGGGTCTTGTGCTTGCTGCTGTGCTTGCTGTTGCTGCGCTTCCGCACTGTTCTTCTGCAAGAGTTTTGCTGCTGCCTGTGCTGCAAGCTGCGACAACTGCACCTCAATCTCAGGCGGCAACGTGCGATCTTCTGCTTCCATGCCTTCTTCCTGCATTGGGGGAAGTGCGGCTCCAAGTTGTTTCTCAATTTCTTTGCGGTACTGGAACGCTACATGCTCCATGACATGCGCCATACCCGCCGCCCCAATAGCCTGTGCCTGCGGGTTCTGCCCCATAATCTTCTGAATCTTAGGGTCTTGCAAAGCAGCCATGTGAACACCCAAGTGGGCTTCATGGTCTTGCAAGAGGAACGCTTTAACAGGTTTGCCATTCATCAAATTCATGTTTTCAGAAACGGGGTCAACTGGTTTCATGTCCGTCTTATCAGGGACAATCTTCTCTGCGTTCTTTACGCCCAGCGTCTGAATCATCTGCCGGTGAAGGTAAGGCAAGTCATATATCTGCGGAGCGCCAGCAGACAACTGAAGCACAGCTTGAAACTGAACTACACGTTGACTCATCGTTGAGGCGTTAGGATCGGACACAGGGATGATATCCACCATGTCGTAGTCGGCTTTCTTAGCTTTCTTGCTACCAACTTCCGGCTCGTAGTCGTATTCTTCTGGAGTGTTGTCACGGATAATTCCCGCAAGCAACTTAAACTCCTGCTTCATCGAATAGTGAATCCGCGCTTGTACAGCGCTCATCACCTTCAACATCCGCTCCAATATTGCCAGCGTAGTCCCAACCGGGGACTGTGCCGACATGTCACTGACCTTCAGATCACCTGTAGCTGCAAACCTCTGTCCGTCCGCAACTATCTTATCCATCAGCGCAGCCAAGACTTGGCTAGGCTCCTTGTATGGCAGGGGCAAGATATTGTCCCTAATCGCGCCACTCGGCAGATCGACATCACGGAATTCGCCGGGAGAGATGGGAGTGTCATCTCCTTTGATGCGAAGCCCACGCGCCTTTAATCCACCGGGAAGGTTACTCAATGTGCCAGCATCTACTAGCTGACGAATAAGGGATGTGGCTGCTCGCGCATGTCCACCGATCAGATGTATTAACCCGAAGTAATAAAACCCAAATCCGGGGATGTATCCGTAATGCACGAAGTGCTGGCGACGGGCTTTAAGTTTGTCATCCTCAAGCCAATTACGCCGTACAGCCAGTATCGTGTTAGTGCCTTTCTCCATTGTTACTACATAAGGCAGGGCTATACCGGTAGCTTCCCCGTCCTCGTCTTCATCAGCATAGCCATCCAGATCAAGGTCAACATGCATCTCCAGCAACTGGAAACGGTTATCTACTGTTGCTGCAAAGCCTTGATCCTTTGCTTTCTGCTTCTCTACCTCGTCCATAATTACAATAGGGTCACCAAGATCAACATCACGGTAGAACCCTGCAACCTGTAACCGGCGTAACTCATTCTTGGTTTTCCGCATCCGGTGTGTTACGCGCTCTGCGCTTTCCAGATTAGCTGTGCCATAAGAAACAATGATGTCTTCAGCAGGGATGTAAACCGCAGTCTGCCGATCCATCGACGGGTCAAAGTAAATCTTCTTGAAAGCGTTACCTGACAAACACAGACTTAACAAAAGACGCTCATGTTCAGGTCTGTATTCCCGCATGACCTCAGTCAATTCATAGTTCATGTCAGCAGCAACGCGAACTGAAGCCTCGTTCTTTGCAGTAGTTTCTTTACCAAGAATCACAGTCTTCACCGGCCCAGCAGCCGGGAATGTCTCCATGATTGTTTCGGACTGAAACTTAACTGCGCTCTCCATTAATAACGGATGAGTTACCCCACAAGCTCCCTGCCAAGGTTCGCTACGCTCTTCGTACTTCAAACCAAGGAGCTTTAACCCGTCTACGTAAGTGGTAAGCCACTCTTTACGGGAATTAAGATCGTTGTCGTAGTCTTCCAGCAGTTCTCCTGCCAGGGTCGAAAGCTGGCCCTCGTCCATCTCTTCAGCTAGGTTGCAATCAAAACCAACCTCTTCCCCAGGTTCTATTTTAATTTCCAAACCATCCATGCCAATAGTGACAGACTCAGGGTCTTCAATCTCAATCTCAATATCTCGGTCTTGGGATTCCATCCCTACGGGGGCTTGGTACAGCGCTTTATCAATGCTCATGGCAATCCTCAATAATATTCACGATGAAATCTATGTTTACGAACCGGCTCTTCTTCATCAAGGTTGGTGGTTAAAAAACCGCCTTTTCTAAATCTCATTAACCCCATAGATACAGTATCTACATAGTCATCGTGGTCACCGGCAGGAAATGAGGCTACTTCATCTACTACTTCCTCCGCCCAATGCATATTAGGAGTCCACACCCTGCCAGATGCAAAAAGATCAGATACAGCATTTAATCTGCTTATCTTATCGTTTCCTTTGGTCGGGGTAAATTCTTGTACAGGTATCCCCATGGCTCGTAATTCATAAATTAGAGGCGCTCCAGAAGCTTTCTTTTCAATAATTATAGAATCCGGCTTCCATTCCTTGTATTGATCCAATACCATCCTTTTTAATTCAGGAAATTCTACCCTATCTCTTATGGCATTAAGGAGAATAATGTTTGCCTGCTGTTTTCCGTTATCATCTTGTAGGCTAAACACTCCCCAAGTTGTACAAGCAGAATAGTCAGCACGGTTACTTTTTTCAAAAGCGGTATCCCACGCCATCAATATGAAATTACACATGGGAGCTTCGTCATAATCCCATACCTTCCACCATTCTCTCTTAATAATAGCCGAAGAATCAGATGTAGGATTTTGTTGGTATTGAGCTTGCCATTTACTATTAGAAAGTTCGTCTTTTAATGCTTGAAGCTCAACTAAAGGCCAAAATTCAGGCCATAAAGGATTTCCAGAAGGCATTAATGCAGGAAATTCAACGACTTCCCACTCCTCGCCACCCCTTTGGGCAGCGGCTTTTAAGACCTGGGCTGTTAAATCTCGTTTTCCCCATCGGGTCATAACGATAACTATAGCCCCGTTAGGTTGTAGCCTTTGTCTAGGGCCAGATGTAAACCACTCATACACAGAATCATATATAGCAGGGTTAGATTCAGCTAACTTTGCCTCTTGTTCTGAATGAGGATCGTCAATAATCAACAAATCCGCGCCCTTACCCGTAACAGTCCCATCTACTCCTATAGCAAAATACTCGCCGTTCTTGTTAGTTGACCATCTACCGGCAGCTTTAGAGTCATGCCGCAATGAAACATTGGGAAATATAGTCGCGTATAGCTCGCTATCTACTAAGTTACGTACCTTCCTACCAAATCCAACCGCTAACTCCGATGTGTTTGATGCCTGGATTATCTTTTTTTCTGGAAACTTACCTAAAAACCAAGAAGGTAGTAAATACGAAGCAAACTCACTCTTTGTATGCCGTGGCGGCATGTTAATAATAAGTCTCTTAATCTTCCCACTGGCTATATCCTCAAACTTTTTAGCCATAACAGCGTGATGCTGCCCATTTATAAACACAGGCCACATCGCCTTTACATAACTCATAAAGTCTTTCTGACCCAACTCCCTCTTAACAGACTTTGCATACTCCTCCGCCATCAAAGACAAATGATCCCTTTGACCAGCGGGTAATTGATCTATCACCTCCATTAGTTTATCTGGAGGTAAACCTCTCAATATCTCAAATAGCCCATCATCACTAACTGAGTCCAAATTACTCAATTGAACGAACCCTCAATCCATAAGGTCTGATAGACCTAGCCCTAGTTCTTACACCCTTACATACTCCTAAGTCTACTAACACCCACATTTTCCTAGCTACATTCCCCCTACCCTTTTGACCAGTCAACTCCATTACATCATCTATAGATGGCCCAAACCCAAACCTCTTCCACCACTCATCTATCACTAAATATATCTCTTTCTGTGCGGGCGTCATTAGTCTGTCCCCGTTTCTCGTTCCCACTTACTACATTTCTTATAAGCTAATTTGCCCCAATACTTACACATTAACCCTTTCATACTATCTTCGCTCCATCGACAAGTAATACAGCCAATTGGTGCAGTGCAACCTCCTACTAAAGTATCAGTTTTCACGGGTTTTTACCTTACTCTTTTGTGCAGTGCAAAAATTTTGTATATAAAATTTTTTGCACCCGTTTTCTTTTACAAGGGGGGACACTATAACAGGTGTTATAGTGAGAAAGTATGTCACTATAACAGGTGTTATAGTGAGATTGTTGTTTGATTTCAAGGCGTTGTAAAAAAATTGGGATTGGATGCGTGGGTTACTAAGCAAGGGTTCGGCCTGCCCTAGAAATTTCTGCGGTGGGGTGGGGTGGCGTGGGGGTGCTTTTTCCACAATCTAGACTTTCGGAATCCTGCGCGAGCGCGTCGTCTAGCCCTGCCTTGCTGGTCTTGTCGTCTTGCTCACCGTATCCCGTTACATGCTCGCGCTCTACATGTTCAAACTCTACCGGTTCCACCGAGCTATCTGTAACAATGTTACGCTCGGCGGCTTCAATCACATACGACGGTAGATTATTTGCGAGCGCCAACCGCAGGTTAGCTATCAGCTTTATGCGCGCATCACTCGCCGAATCAGTGTGTATCAGTTCTCTGCGCTCTGTGAATGCTGCGACTTCTGTTACCTTCCCCAGTAGTTCGAGCGCCCGCAGCCGTTGCGCGGTTTTATGGGACGGATCAATCCCGATTTCTGTAAGCTTTTGTATTACGAGCGACCGCAAAGCTGCAGGTGTGGCATGATTCGCAGCCTCAGCCGCCAGCCTTAACGAGTCTATCTGTAGAGCGATCACGGGGTTTTTTGTCAATCGCTGGCCTTCCAAGCTCTGTATCTCCGGCGTAGAGTGTGTATCGTAACTCGCTCGGTATGCTGCCGCTTTGGAATCTCCCATCACGATGCGCTCTGCAAAAGCAGCTTGTTTAGCAGTTAGCTTGCGAGTCTTGCTTTGTGCGCCGAGCAGCACACTAGCTACTGGGGTGCGCTTAAGACCATCAACTATTTCGCTTCGCGATAGTCGCTTCGCCCGCCGAATTCCAGGTTTTTCCTCGGGTATTTTTGGAGTATCCATCGTGCGCATATACTAGCACGAAAAAAACAACTGAAAATATATGCCACTACTGTATAAATGATCAGTTGACAGTCAATACATTGATCGATAGTATTGATTCCAGCACTACATCATTCATTCACTCAAAGGGGTATCACATGGCTTCAATCAGTTCACTGTGTCGCGAAGCGCTCACCATAACAGTGCGAATCGAATATAACTATGGGCAGCGCGCCGTATACCCGCATTGCGAGAAATCCAAGCTTTTAGCGCAGCTTGCTCGAACTAAAACCCTCACCGCTTATGCGCTTCAAACAATTACAGCGCTTGGTTATGAAATTGAAGTATTGCAACCTGTCGTTACACTTTAAAGGTAAAAATCATGGAAAACATTTTTGCAGGCCGGAATTCCACAATCACTCGCGCATTGTCCCTTGTTTATGTAGCCCGAATCTCGACCAAAGTAGGCGCGGCAAAGAAAATCCCGCGCTCGCGTATATGGCTCGAAGGTGACCGGCTCGCAAACGCAGGTTTCACTAATGGCGCTCGTTACAACGTCGCGTGGAACGATACCGGCGCGATGTTGATGCTATCGGATACCGGCGCTCGAAAGGTAGCGGGTACCATTTCCAGGCCGGTGATCGATATCACTGGCGCGAACGTGCGCGCTCTGGAATGCGACCGCGTTACCGTGATTTTTAATCACTCTGTTATCACAATTAAAGGGTAGACCATGAAACAATTATTCAGCATTTCGAGCAACGCCAAGGGTATCAAGGGCGAGGCAATCGGCTTTTTGACCGGCATGCTTTACTTAGCGCCCGCCGATTTATCTGGTTATCAGGTATGCCCGTTGGCGTTACTCGCAGCTTGCAAAACCCCTTGCTTGAATACCGCAGGAATGGGGGGCGTTTATACTAGCATTCAACGCTCTAGAATTGCAAAAACGCGACGTTTTTTCGAGGATCGCGAAGCATTCATGGCGGACGTTGTTTACTCTATCCGCAAGCTTGTGAAAGCTGCGCGCAAGCGCCCCGTGAGATTCAAAGGAAGGTTTACCGGCAAATTCTACGTGCCGCTCGTAAGATTGAATGGAACTTCAGATATCCGCTGGGAAAATATACCCGTAAAAATTGACGGCGTAGCCTATCCTAATCTTATGGCAGCCTTTCCCGACGTTCAATTCTACGACTATTCAAAATTGACTAATCGCAGGAACTTGCCCGCGAATTACGATATCACTTTCTCGTACTCAGGCGTACCGGCTTTTCAGAAATTCGTCAAAAAAGCGCTTGATCAAAAAATGCGAATAGCTGCGGTTTTCCGCTTTGAGCGCGATATACCCGCTCGTTTTCTAGGGCGTAAAGTAATCGCTGGCGACAATTCCGACGTTCGCAGCATTGAACCACGGCGCGCACTGGTAGCCTTGTACGCCAAGGGTAAAGCCGTGAAGGATACCAGCGGCTTCGTAGTGGGATAGTGTTCGATTCTATACCCGCAAGGGTATAGGGGCGCGAATTGTGCGTACCAATTTTAAGGGGTAAACATGCAATTAACAATTAATCGTAATCTGTTGAAGTATAGCGCCGGTCGCGCTATTTTCTGCCGCGCTTGCCGCGCAATAGCTGATTGCCGGCGCTGGATTATCGCGACACAGGGCGATCATGTAACACAATGTTGCGCTACGTGCTGGGATACGCTCACCGCCGGTAAGCCGGTACCCGCGAGCGTGGAAGTACTCGACGGTCGCGTGATTTTTAAAAGGGGAAAATAATGTACAAGAAAATAGAATGGCCTGTTTTCGCGCATCAATTAGGCCGCTGCTTTAACTGTGATGGTGCGCTTGATGGCGTACCAGTGCAAACGGTAGCCCTTGGCATTGGCGGGAATTGGCGACAATACTGCGCGGCTTGCGATATGCAGACATTTTACGATACGCCTGGAATCCTGGACGGCGACAATGCAAAAGGGGTAGAACAATGCTCGAAATAATCACGACAAAGTACCACGGCGCTACTAATTTTTGCGGTTCGCGCATCAGTGCGACGGGCGACGGGGCGCGGGTTTCGATACCGTACCCTTACGAACTTAGCGGTGAGGCTGTACATGCTGCTGCGGCTCACGCGCTGACGGCAAAGCTTGGTTTTCACGGGGTAACGCTGAAGGGGTACAGCACACAAAAGGGCTATACAATTTTTATTGCTTGACGGCATACCTATTGCTAGTCAATAATAGACAATCAACACTAAAAGGGTAATTTTATGATAATCGAAATGGAACGGATTATTGAAGCGGTCGAAGCCGACGATCATATTGGATTTTGCACGGCTTGCGGGGAAGAAGCGGACGGGTGCGAACCCGACGCGCGCGAGTACGGATGCGAGGTTTGCGGGGCGTTCGCGGTTTTCGGTGCCGAAGAATTGATGCTCGGCGGGGGTGCCGCATGATTAGGATTGTGTACAACCGGCTGTTGGGCGGGTGGTACGTAGTACGGGGAGCGCATCAAATCCCGCTTTGCGGACGCTTTGAAACCAAGGCGGACGCGCAAGCTTGGCTGTCGCGGTCAACTAAGGGAGGGAA
>Ga0194063_10000738_pt1 | contig 23078 bp, 21 predicted proteins | sample SepL3720m_MetaG_FD_155459 | JGI IMG/M metagenome (GOLD analysis project Ga0194063, IMG submission 155459) | Anoxic zone freshwater microbial communities from boreal shield lake in IISD Experimental Lakes Area, Ontario, Canada - Sep2016-L373-20m | ecosystem: Environmental > Aquatic > Freshwater...
GGTCACGGAATAGTACTAATTGGCTGTGTCCACCACTGACGATTAGTGCCAACAAAGGGAATTCGGGAGGGGTGGCTATTGGCACGGGGTTGTTTTTGCCATATTCCATTTTCGTTAGAAAATTCGCATAGATGTGAGCTTCAACGTGATGGATAGGGTATAGGGGTTTGTTTTTCAATACCGCTAGCGCTCTAGCAGCCAAAGTGCCAACTAACAGCGAACCCATCAACCCAGGAGCGTATGTCACAGCAATCGCATCAATGTCATCCCAGGTCGTATTCGCATCTGTTAATGCTTGGTTAATCACCGGATTTATAACTTCAATGTGGCTGCGCGCAGCAACCTCGGGGACAACACCGCCATAGACGGCGTGAATATCAATTTGCGAATTGACGACATTACTGAGAATTTTACGGCCATCTAAAACAACCGCCGCCGCGGTTTCATCACAACTGGATTCAATTCCTAGTATGTTCATATCTGTTATATTCTACCACATCAGATAATACTACCCGTAAATAAAACAGCGGCGCCATGAGGCACCGCTACTTTAACTGTGTTAATTGTTTTGGAGGGCTGGCTTTAGGACTTTGACCTTTTTCTTTTCTAACCATTTTTTGAATTTTTTGATTAGACGGCCAGGGCCACCTAGTGTCCACCATATATACAACAACATTGTTGCAATTATAGTGAACAAAACAGCCATTCCATAGATGCCATTCATCAATCCCTTTGACCCTATATTCCCAATAGCTGAAGCCAAAGCTGCTACCGTTATAATGCCCATCCATATCCATACCCATAACCTAATCTCTCTACGGAATATACCACGCCCTTGTTCAGGGTCATGTTGCATTATCGTATTAGCTGCATAACAGACGGGTATCGCGTACCACAAGCATAATATACCAGGGTAAATAGGGACTCCATGAACTTCCATTGGCACTCCCATAACCGTAGTGAGGAATAATATCGATAATCGATAAACGATACGATATAAACCCATTAGAGGCTCAAATTCAGCTGAGAAATCAACCACAAGACATCTGGCATATTGATATTGAGTGTGGTTACTAATCGCCATCTTTTTCTTTAATGCATGATTTAACAATGATGCCAAGAATACAGCTACTCCAAAGGCTGATACTGATAACAGAATCACTAATATTAGAGACAACGTCTCCACCTCCTAAAATTTTAATTTTCACCGACTCAAAAACACAGTCAAGTTATGTATATTATAGCATACTACTGTGTATATATCAATAAAGATTTGGTATTGTCAAAACCAAAATCAGTGTTTAATATGGAAATAATAATTTTTTGAAAGAAAGTAGGTGAGGATGCTTCGTTTCAGATTACGCTTGTTATTATTGGTCATCTTTTGCGGTTTTTTGACCGCCTTTTTTGTGGATTTTTATCCGCTAGGGGCATCAGTTTCAGCCGAAGATATGCCTACGGTCAAATGGTCATCAGGTAAACCGCTGCTAGTGTCGTCTGAGAGCACACCTAGGACTGAACGGGTTTATTGCATGCAGTCGCTAGATATGCAATCTGTTGATGGTGAGGCCGAAAAACAAAAAGCCTGCCATGCTGGCGGTGAAAGACTAGATATGGGATTTTACAATCTCGGCAGTGCAATCGCCAAATTACCTGGTGAAGACAAAATGCATAAAGTCACCAATCTCGGTTGCGGTTATGGGGTCTGCTTGTATTTACCCGGTACTGACACCTTAATACTAAAACGAGTGATAACTCCCAATTACACCTGGCTACTGACCGTATACAAAAACGCCTCCACTAGATTAACGTCTCAGTTAGGCGGTCCAATCCCATCAACAACATACACGTTCAACCTAGACAACCCAGATTACACCTTCCGCGATAACAGTGCCGACATCAACCCATGGCCAATTGAAAGTTTCGGCGCATCACCAGATGGCAAATGGCTAGGCGTAGAATTGCGCAACAAAGGCTTTGGCATGCTAAATATTGAAACGTTACAAATGAAACGCATATCAGTTGAACCAATATACAAACATGGCTATGGCTTTGACCCTTCAATGGAGATAAAAGTCAGCAATGACGGTAAAAATATGGCAGTTGTAGGTCTGAATTCTGGATTCAGTATGTATGATGTCACCCCTGAGTGCGGCGACGCCCCAACTACCGAAAATATAATGTGGGAAATAAAAATCGCAAATCCTTGCCCGCGCACCAGCCTAGACATATCGGGCCTTATTGATCAACCATATTATGGGACAATGCCCCGGTTGTCCGATGACGGCGGAGAATTAAGCTTCACTCTGTATGCATGGAATTACAATCTCGCTCCCAAAAGGGTTACCATGCGCGCCGACGGATATGTCAGTAATAATCTGTCATATCTGGCGCTAGGGGATTCATTCACTAGTGGCGAAGGTGAAACCGATGACCAATATTATCTAGCGGGCACAAACGCTGATTTTGAAAAATGCCATAATAGCACCAGATCATATCCGTATTTAATAGCCGACCGATTATCTATCAACGCGCGCTCGCGCAGCATCGCTTGTTCTGGAGCAACTATGGACGATATTTTGGGCAACAATGACTATTACTGGGGCCAAGGCAAACGACTAGGGGTAGGCGGATTAGGGCTGAGTTTTTCCGAAAAAGGTGCATTTCAATTGACGGCAATTGACGAATATCTACCTGGTCGCAACAAACAACTGGAATTTGTCAAAAAATACCAACCAGGCGTCGTTACCATCGGCATTGGAGGCAACGATGCCGGATTCATGGATAAATTACAGGCCTGTTTAACCCCTGGCACCTGCGAATGGGCGGCAACGGCCGAAGGTAGAGAAAAGAGTGCCGTCGAAATCAAAAACCTATTTGATAAACTAGTCCAAACTTATACTGCGATTGGTTCAGCCGCACCTTATTCGCGGATATTTGCAATGGGGTACCCGCGAATAATTGATGAGACTGGTGATTGCGACACTGTGACCGACGCGCTGCTAGATGCTGACGAGAAGACATTCATGAACGCAGGCATTGAATATCTAAATGCCGTCATAAAATCAGCAGCCTACCGCGCCGGGATAAAATATGTGGATAACTACAATAGTTTTGGCGGCACAGTGTTATGTGGTACCGAGCCTAGTTCAATGAATGGCATAAGATTTGGTGAGGATATCAGCCCAATCGGTAGCATTGATTGGTTTAAAGCTATCGGCCAAGAAAGTTTTCACCCTACACCTATAGGGCACGTCAACCTAGCCAGTTCTTTCCTAGAACAAATCCCTGACCCGTTTGACTACAACTATATCTATTGCATTGAACAGCTAACGTCGTGTCCTCATGACAATATCGTCGCCGAACCATCAACGTATCTATTGCCTAATGGCTACCATGATTATCCATTACAAAAGATATCTGATTATGTAACAGACCCTAGCCATATATCGTTAAATTCTGGGTTGTTGCAACCAGGCTCAATCGCTACATTACGAATAGGCGATTCATCCCAACAATTCAATGTCAGCAGCTACGGATCTACCGAGTTAAGTCTCAATTTGCCTACGAATTTAAATAGCGGCTACCAAACCTTCCATATCATCGGCACTGATACTAATGGCAAATCCGTTGATCTGTATCAGGTGATAAACCATGAAAAACCAGCCCCCGAACCCGAGCCGACTCCTGACCCAGATCCAATCCCAGACCCTGTGCCAGTGCCCGATCCTACTCCGATACCAAACCCAACGCCCACACCTGACCCAATCCCTGACCCGAATCCAACACCTACGCCAACCCCAACTCCTAACCCAGACCCAATAACTCCGCCAACAACAGATACAAAAACACCTAATACGCCGAGCATCGTTGAGCCTACCGAGAACTTGATTGCTACCGTGGCCGCTGGGCCGATAACACCCGTAACACTTAATTACGACGAGGCCAGTTATGATACACCCGAGCAACAAGTGGCCCCAACTGTCACATCAGATACGCCTGAGGTAAAAGGCACTTCAGCCGAGACTCCAACATTAGAAACGGCAGCTACAGAGCTACCAACCGATAACAAGGCGCTATACCTAGTGATTTTGTTAGTCGGTGTAATCCTAACAACATCCGCGATAATTAAATCTTATCGGGGCCGCAAAACAGGGCGTAAATAATCTGTTCCCGCAGGGCTATATTGCCTGTATAGTAGTAATCACTAGGAGGTGATTTATGTTCAAACGCTACGCATTATATCTATTACGTTGGCAGCTATCTACGCCGATATTGGCAATATGTCTGATGTATCTGCAATTCGGGGTGACTTGGAATACGGTTGCCGCCAATCTGATCGGAGGATTGATATTCTTCTGGGTTGATCGGTTCATATTCACTTCGCAAATACTCGCACCCCAATGGGAAGTCGCCGAAAACATCGTCTGTTTTGACTGCCACAAACCCGTTTTTCGCGGTTATCGCCTAGTACGGGCTAAAAATTATGACAAATCTCACGCCACACCAGAGTTCAGGTGCGAAAAATGCAGCGCGGCAAAAACCGAGCGATTGAAACAATCAGGAAAATTGAAATAAAGAAAATAGACTCCCGTGATGCGATTAGCATCACTGGGAGCCTTTGATTTGGTTGCAGATTACTAGACCTGTTGGTCCAATAAATTCTGCAGGTGTTGGGGCATGATAACCCCGATTTTGAAGCCTTTTGCGTTGCCGCCTTCCACATAACTCTTTTTCAACATCTGAACCTTTTGTTCATCTGTAACAGCAGGGTCATAGACGAATGCGTCACGGCAGACTCCGGTACACTTTTTGTTTGCCTCTCGGCAAGCTTTACATACTTCTGTCGGAGCAGCTCTCCTACAACTTCCACACATACTATCACCTCCTTGGGTATATACTGTGTATCTTTTGATTATAGCATAGACGTTATGATATGTCAATATATTGCAATATTGGGGAGTAGGGGCTTAGCGGGAGTTCGGATCTCCCTTCCACCGTGCAAAATTAAAATACGACCACACGGGTCGTATTTTAATTTTGGCGGAGGAGGGGAGATTCGAACTCCCGCTCCAGGTCTCCCCAGACTAATGATTTAGCAAACCATCCCCTTAAGCCACTTGGGTACCCCTCCACTATTGGGGCTACTAATTTCCTAGTAACCTCTGTATAAAACGTAACTATTTTTCGGGGACGGCTTAACCATCCAATATTTACGTTTCACGCAGAAGCCACTTGGGCACCCCTCCGTAGGGCAAGTAGATTACAGATTACAGATTACAGATTTTGGTATAAATCTCAATCGCAAATGCAAATCTAGGTGATATTTTAGCATATTATAGGTGTTGATGACAGCCCCTAATCGAAACTTCACCATGGTTTTCCCCGAATCTCATACTGTAATCTGTAATCTATAATCTGAATACTACTTCCTCCTAGGGGGGGTAGACTTTTTCGCGAGTATTTGCTATAATATATCAATAATGGTTTAATAGCCGGATGTTTATGACAAAATTTATACACAAAATCAGTCCAAAAATCCTAATTACCGCAATAACAACAGCGGTGATGGCTTTGATATCGCCAATCACAACTTATGCCGTTGGCCCTATTGAGGCTGGCGTTCAGGCAGCCCGTACCCCTGGGCAACCCGAAAATCTATTCGGTATCGGCGGAGTATTCACAACCGTCAGCAACACCTTGTTGTTCGTCATTGGAGCATTGAGTGTCGTTATGATAATCGTCGGTGGTATCCGTTATGTGATATCTGGTGGCAAAGAAGCAAACGTCACCAAAGCTAAGAACACGATTCTCTACGCTATTATTGGTCTAGTGGTCGCATTATTAGCGTACGCAATGATCAATTTCGTCCTAGATACTCTAATACCCGGTATCAATACTGGCGGAACAAACGTCTAACAAAATTTAAAACTCCCCTAGACAAACAGGGGAGTTTTTATAAACAATTTTAGGTATTATGCGGCTTTATCGTAAGCGTCCGCTGTAGCGGCGGCTATTTCGTCAGCTCTTTGTTTAGCGTATGCCTCATCCTTTAGGGCTTTGCTGGAGTCAGACAGCGCGTCTAATATCTGTTGATCTTGGGTTAGCTTACTATCCACAGCAGCTCCTCGCTCTAAAAGGCTTTTCTGAATGTCTTGCCTGTTGCTCATCTCAATAGCATCAAACGTTAGATTTTCTGCTTTCTGATTATATCCGGAGTCAGCTTCTTCGGCATCTTTTGAATCATAAGCCATTGCTTCCGCTTTTTTTGGATCTTCTACTGTGTTCATATCTTTTTGCTCTAGCGGTGGAGCTGAAAATGATGGCATTTTTTCACTCATTTTGTTTTTTTCCTTTTTTTGTTTTTGTTTTAATTTATTATTACCCTTACACTAGCACAAGCGAGATAGATTGTCAATACCAAAGAGGGAAGAGATAGTAGCCAAGAGGGTGAGATATCGCTTCGCTTCTCCGTTTGCTCATCTGATATTTATGAGAGATTCGGCGTAGCGTAGCGCCGAAAATAAAGCACCCGCCATAGCGGGTATTTTATTTTCAAGCAAGCGGAGGAGCGGAGGCTTTAGCCGGAGCGATACTCACGGGCCCCGTCAAAGACGGGGCAACCGGGAGTTTGAATTTTGCCCATCGGGCAAAATAATTAGACGGCCTTTCGGTCGTCTAATTATTTTTGGCGGAGAGGGTGAGATATCGCTTCGCTTCTCCGCTCATTCGCAAAAAAATGTAAACACTTTTTTGCTTCAATCGCTACGCCGACTCACGGTCGCGCCGCTTCACGGCGCCCGTGAGTTCGGATCTCACGCCTCAGTCAAATTAAAAATATGACCACTATGGTCATATTCTTAATTTGGCGGAGAGGGTGAGATTCGAACTCACGGTACCATTGCTGGCACGGCAGTTTTCAAGACTGCTACCTTAAACCACTCGGTCACCTCTCCATAGATGCCAGTAGCAATGATAATGATTATAACAGATACAATTACGTCAGCCAAGCATTTGTCGCGCGATTACTGCCACCCAAACATTTTTTGCCCCAGCACGCACCAACGCGCGGCTGGCATATTTAATCGTTGCGCCGGTGGTTACGACATCATCCAACAATAAATATACCTTGTCTGGATCAATGGAGCCCTCTACCACAAATGCCCGACTAGCCTGCGCCTGACGTTGCCTGGCGCCAGCTTGGCGTTGTTTTGTATCCGTAACTCGTCGTAATAATCGCTTGCCTCGTAGGCTGCGACAACGTGCCACGTACCGGGCAACCAATAACATATGGTCATAGCCTCGCTCGCGAATATGACTGGCAGCGGTAGGGACGGGGACGATAACCACATTGTCGGGTAGGTCTGGTAGGACAGCCAATAACAAATCACCTAATGTTTTATATGTTGATTTCATCCGTTGAAACTTGTAATCACCGATCAAACGCTGCAACACGCCACTGCGCTCACCGACAGCCCAGGCCCGTGTATATGGCACCCGACAATCATCACACAACCACATGCTACCTGTTGGGCGACGACAGGCTAGACAGACAGGTTTTATTTCAGATATGATGTTGTTTTTACAATTATCACATAATAGGCAGCCGATTTTATCACATCCACAACAGTGGTGTGGGGCGACCGCAGACAGTAGGGCATCAATCATTGTGTTTTTTACTTATTAGGCTCCTTTATGTTGATTATACTGGATATGTTGGTTATAATGTGAGAGACTATTTGTCAATAGAGAGCCTAGAGAAAGTGGAGGATATCATGGCACGCAAACAAGACGATTTATTAATAGAGGATGAGCTGGCAGCAGCTTTTCTAGACGACAATACACTAATAGCAGACGAACCAACAACAACCGACAACGGTGCTTGGGACGATTCCGAAGAAGAATTCCCAGGACAATTGGCAGTTGATGTATACGAAACTGATACCCGATTGGTTATCAAAGCTCGCACAGCAGGAGTTAACAAAGAAGACCTAGACGTCAGCATTAGCGACGGTATCCTAACCATCAGCGGTACACTAAACAGCGGCGATGATACAGATGCTATCAACTGGCATATCCAAGAATGTTATTGGGGCGAATTCAGCCGTACATTAGCATTGCCCGTCAATGTCAAAGAAGATGAAGTTGAAGCCGTTCTAAAAGAAGGCGTTCTAACTATCAGCTTCACCAAAGTCAAACAAGAACAAGCCAAAAAGATCCAGATCAACTAATATAGACCTGTTTCAATATATACGACCTACAAATTTGTAGGTCGTATTATTTTGTCGTTAATGACGGCAACAAAAAATACCCTGCCATAACAGCAGGGTATTTGAAAAACTTGTTTTTGTTATCTATGCGCCAGGAACGACTGACGTCAATACGAAGTTTACGATTGACAACGCTAGTGCTGCAATGATGATACCGATGATTGCGTACATGATTGTGCCTTTTGCTGATTCAACTGCTTTGGCTTCACCACCAGAAAGGGTGTATCTAACACCACCAACGATCAACATGATAACGCTGATTGCTCCGATGACGAATAGTACGACGTTGATAATTGTTGTAAACACGCTACCAGACCCGAATAGTGGGGTTATTGTTCCGCCGCCACTAGCACACTCTAAGCCGCTACCGATTGTGCCATCTGGGTCACATGCTGCACCTGCTGGTACGAACGTAGAAACCGCAGCTATTGCTAGTGCTGGTACAAATAGACCAGCAGTCTTTAATACTTTTATTGATTTTTCCATTTACTTTATCCTTTCAATTATTCTTATCTTTATTTATAACAGATGTTTTATTAATTGTTAATACCTATTATACTACCGAACCTATAAAATTTTGAAACTAGTTAGTACAAAGTTAACTATTACTGCAGCTAGCGCCGCGACCACTAGACCAATAATAGAGAACATTATGGTGTTTTTTGCCTTGGTGACATTAGCTGAATCGCCACCAGACGTAATATACGTGAATCCGCCGACGATTATCATAACTACTGACAATATTCCTAATACGAATAGTGCGATGTTAATTCCATTTTTCAGGTAACTATCTACTTTGTCTGTTGTGACGCCCTTACATACAACGTTACTGGGGTCGTCCGCACAAGCCTTGCCGAAAGGATCAACCGCACCAACAACAGGTGACAACGCGAATACTCCCACGCCTAACATAATCCCAATTGATAATAATGCTGCTTTGAATTTAAGCATGTGAAACACCTCCTAATATAAAATTTGTAATAGCAAAAGCCGCGGCTACGACAATTAGCCCAATAACTGCATACATAATAGTACCTTTGGCCTGCTCGACATTTTTTGAATCGCCACCAGATGTGACGTAGCGGAACCCGGCTATAATTATCATCACGACTGCGACTATCCCAACTACAAAATAGAATATATTTAAACCGTTTTTCAATAGGTCGTTGGCTGATATCACCGGAACGTTAATATCACCTGGTTTAATCTTTTCAATGGTAGCGGTAAGTCTCATTAGTATATTCATTTTATCCTACAATCCCAAAAACCAATTTTACCAACGCAACAGATACTATAGATATTATCAGCCCTATTGCAGCATTGGTGATCGTAGATTTGGCCGCTTTGACGCCATCAGCCTCGCCTGAACTAGTAACAAATTTGAATCCGCCGAATAATATTAGTAGCGATGAGATATAACCAACCAATTGCAGACCAATCTCTAATATATTTAAAACTATTTTCCAAATAAATTTTGTAAGGCCACCTGCGGCTACAGTCTCTGGAGAAATAATATTGCATTTACCATCAGTCGTGGTCAGCCCGCGATACCAAGTAGGGAAGGTCAGGAATGCTTGATCGCAACCAGCCGCAGCAGTGTTCTGTGACATAGACAAACTACCAACAACACCACCTAACGTGAGTATCATCATGACTGCCATTATCCAATTTCTAATTTGTTTCATGGTGCGAACAACCCTCCTGGAATAAAGAAATTCAACAGCGAATACATAACGGCCCATGCTACTATGCCGATAACAACATTCATAATAACTTCTTTGGCCTTTTTGACACCATCAGAGCTACCGCCCGAACTGGACCACAATACAGAGCCATATATAATACCGCCGATAGCAGCAACACCGATTCCTCCAGTAAGAATATTGATGGCCAAAAGCAATATTTCAATCACCCCACCTTTTGAGCCGTTACAGCTAATAATATTTGTTTTAACGCCATCACAGCTTTCGGCGCCAACAACAGGAGCGATCAGTAAACCAATGCAACAGATCAAACCTATAATTAATAATATTTGTTTTAATTTCATACTACTTATAAAATACGATAAATGGCAATTATCCGCAAGCGTTTATTGTAAAACCATAACCCATATGATTAAATGTTATGTATTATGATGTTGAAAAAAATAGGTGATAAAATGACAAAAAAATCAATTTCCAAAATATTCAAATTTGTATTTACACCTATGACAGCATTGTTGATTGTGTTGGCTATTTCTTTGGCCGGGATAATAAACATATACAACACACAAACGACTTATGCCTTAACGGCGTGTCCTCAAGCTCCAGATGGCTCAAGTCAAAATCATGACTCAACTAACCAGTGCATCACCTGTCCAAATAACTTAGTTCCTTATTTGGCGGATTGCGACGTAAAACCGGCGAAGTTTAACCAATTGTCGATTAAAGACCAAACATACTCTTGGGTTTATTATAATGCGTTCATGTATTGCTCTTATGTAGATAGTGGTAATTATGATATCAAAGAACCAATAGGGTTCAGTATCCAAAATGCGCTAGCTGGCCAGTTCTTTAGCAAAGAACCGGGCAACTCTACTTTTAAAGATCCACGAATTGGAAATTTTTTAGGAAGAGCAGACTCATCATCCCCATGTTCGGATACAAATTGGATAAAAGATGCTCTAAGAATCTGGGGGTATGAAGGAGCAACAGCAGGCGTTGATTTCTTATGTGACGCCGGTATGATTAGGGTTGACCATGAATTTAAGCCCGTAGCTAATTGTCGAGCTGGTGATATGACAGATTCGATTGGGTTTGACAGAAATGCAGAAGCTAAACAATGGACTCAGACAGGTTATCATTGGGCAATCGTTAATAAAGCCTACACGCAGTCTGGAACTGTGCTACAGCCTAATTCCCAAATTAGTAATTCCATGAAGTATCTCCGCAGCTGGAGGACGTTTGCATATGGTTGTTCTAACAACTCAGCAAGCCCGGGAACTGTCACAAAAGCCATATATAACACAAAAAAGACTGAAATAGGCTCAAACCCCAACAACAGCAGCGACCACGAAAGGCTTATTAACGAATATGCAGCGAACCCGTCAATGGGCGATTTAGCCTATCTAATGGGCACTGGGAAAAACGCATACGGAGTAGCTTATATCTTTGATGACGCTGGCAACCTAAAAACAGAGGGTTGGTCATGCCTAAACTCCCTAGAAGAAGCTCTTAGTTTTAAGGCTGAATATAACACAGAATTAGGCGGTAGCACTGACCCTCTTGGGGGCACCTTACCGGGTGGCGGCTCTGAAGGTACAGTGTCCCCAGCTGAATGTAGTGGTGCAGGCCCATTAGGCTGGATATTATGCCCTGTAATTAAATTACTCTCTAGTGCGGCTGACAAGGCAAAAGATTTTCTAGCAACCAATTTCCTAGAAGTACAACCAAAAGTATTAGGCACTACCGCACCTGATGATTCGGCATATCAAGTATGGCAAAGCGTTAGGACTGTCTCTAACGTGGTGTTCGTACTTTTTTTCTTGATAATTATATTCTCACAAATCACAGGAACAGGTGTCACTAATTATGGCATCAAAAAGCTACTCCCTAAACTAATTGTAGCTGCAATATTAGTAAATCTATCCTTCCTGATCTGCCAAATCGCAGTTGACCTGTCCAATATAACAGGGTATTCAATAGGCAAGTTGCTCGATAGCGTCCTGCCCACAACAACTAACTTTACATCAATTAAGCCATCAAACGCATTTTCAGATATTACCGCTGGCGTGACAGGAGCAGCGGTAGGCATCGGACTATTCGCTATGTTTGCAAGCACTATTATACCTATAGCACTGGGGGCCATCGTAGCAGCATTAATGATATTACTATTGCTAATCGGGCGTCAGGCATTAATTATATTATTAGTTATTCTCTCGCCACTAGCTTTCGTAGCATATCTACTGCCCAACACAAAAAAACTATTTGATACGTGGCAGAAAACATTTACATCAATGTTAATGTTATTCCCGATTGTGGCAGTGGTATTCGGGGCATCAAAAATGGCATCAAAAATATTATCCACTGTATGGACCGGAACTGGCCAAAATGGATTTATAGAAGGAATAGCCGCAGCAGCAATTGGAGTACTGCCGTTATTTGTAGTGCCCGGCCTACTGAAAAAATCCATGGACGGAGTCGGACAAATCGGAGCGAAAATCAATGGGCTAGGGGATAAATGGGGTAAAGGTCTGGGAACAAAATATACCAATTCAGATATGGCCAAAAACTTTGCCGCCAATAAAGCTGCCAGAATAGCTCAAACCAAAGCTGGTATGTACGAAGGCAAAAACCCATTCCGCAGAGTTAAATCCAATTTACACGGAGCACTGAACAAAAATGCTGCATTTAATGGCGCAATGGGTGGGCTAGGATCTAATGCAATATTATCTGGCCTAAAGAAAGCTCGTGAAGAAACCGCTGAATCAACAAAATTATTCGATGGAGACGCTACACTAGCCCAAGCTTGGTCTGATACAGGTGGTGATATGGAAGAGATGCTACATGGCAAGATAGACCCCGCAACCGGTTTGAGAACTAACATACCATGGAAAGATTCTAAGGGCAACGCACTTGATCAAAGACAAATAGATAAATTCAAATTAATGAATAATGGCGGTCAACACAAAAAAGCATCATCATTCCTCGCAGCATCATCAGCTATCGCGGCAAAGGGTGCTGGATCAATGAAGGATGTTCAAAAAGCAACCGAACAAGCACGCGCACGCGGTGCCACAAACCAACAGCTGGCAGAGTCGTGGGACGACTTACAGTCTGCCTATACAACATCTGGTCGTGGTGATATGGCTGGTGAGATTGAAGCCACTATGGGTCTAAATCAAGGGCTGGCGCCGAGTTCTCCCGCCGGTTATATACAGAGAGATGCTAGTGGCGCCGTAAGCGATACTCGGTTAATTAATCCGGCTACTGGCAAAAACTCCCTAGTTGAGGCCCAAAATAAAAACTGGGGCAAAGTCACAGCCTCATCAATCCCCGCTGCTGGCGTAGAAGATTCCTCATATGATACATGGCTCAAGAACCCAGACAATCTTCGTAAAGCGGTCAGAGGCGTGGAGTCTATGCGAGGCGACTCAATTGCAACTGCCAAGGCCAAGATATTAGCAGCTGCACCTGGCGGATTTACAAGTATCGATGACCTAAAGAAAAGCCTTGGCATCACAACCACTTCATCTTAACTACCCAATTCTCCCAACAACCATGACCATAATCCCTAGCTCTGCTATACTATAATCACGATGTCTACATACAAAGTTCCCCAAGATGTTGAAGCTGACGACAAACTAGTCGGTCCATTTAGCTTTCGTCAATTCGTCTACCTGATTATCGTCGCGTTAGCTGGGGCGGGGGCGTGGGGATTGTCACAACTATTCTTGCCACTATTTCTGATCCCAACACCAATCATATTGTTCTTTGGAGCACTGGCATTGCCACTGCGTAAAGATCAGCCTATGGAAACATACCTGGCAGCCATGGTGTCATTTTTTCTCAAACCACACCTACGAAAATGGGAGCCAGATGGCATAGAATCATTAATCGAAATAACCGTTCCAAAAACCGTTGAGATTGACCGTGTCAAAGATATAACACAATCCGAAGCCCAACGTCGATTCAGCTACCTAGCAGAGGTTGTAGACAGCCAAGGATGGGCTGTACGCGGCACCACAGCACCAGGCAGCGCCATGACCACTGATGCTTATATGGATGCTCAATCTGCCGAAGATATGTTAGACGAAACCAACTACGCATCACAAACTGTCGTTGAAAAATTAAACCAAAGTAGCGATGACAGGCGACAGAGCATATTAGATAGAATGCAGACTAATGCTTCAACTGATCTACCAACAGATAACCACGCAATGCCAACTATTCCAACAGCTGAAAATATCACACCAGTAACATATCCCGATCAACAACCAGTCTCCCAACCGATAATTTCACAAAATATACCCGAACCGGTACAAACCACTAGCGAAAAGGCGCCTTCTGCTGGTATAATAAATCTTGCAAATACTAGCGATTTGTCTGTCGCGACAATCGCAAATCAAGCCAATCGTATAAACGCAAGGCAAGATATGAACGAAGAAGTGATCATCTCGCTGAGATAATTACAAACCTAATCAGGGAGTGGGAATAAATAGAGGGTATGCCACCAATTAATCAACCTATAATTGAAACACCAACTACTGCTGACAGCGGTAAGGTTGTTAATGCTCCAGCCAAAACCGCTGCCCAAACTAAAAACGCTAATTCATCTCAAAACAGTCTATTGTTGTCTGAAATTCGCGACAATATGGTCATTATGGCCGATGGGTCTTTTCGCGCCGTAGTTGCTTGTAAATCAATCAACTTTGACCTGATGAGCGACCGCGAACGCGAAGGCGTTGAATACAGTTACCAAAATTTCCTAAATGCCTTGAACCATCCAGTTCAAATCCTTATCCGCTCTCAACGGGTAGATATTGGCCCATATATCGACAAATTATTAAAAATCCGCCAGAACCAAGATAATATGTTACTGAATGTGCTAATGGATGATTATATTAATTTTATTGATATATTATCCCAAGAAGCTAATATCATGGACAAATCTTTCTATGTCGCTATCCCATATTTCCCCAGAGGCGACGTTTCAAACATAGTCGAACAGGGCAAGGGCTTTTTTGGCAAACTATTTGGACCGGACAAAAACGCCATCACCAAAATCGACACTGCAACATTTGAAAAAGCCAAAACCGAGGTTAAAAATCGCGTTGACGGTGTAATGGCAGGGTTATTCCAATTAGGCGTCCAATGTACACGACTAGATACTAGAAAACTGGGCGAATTATATTACAATTTTTATAATCCAGATACTGCGGTACGCGAACCTCTGGTCAATTTTGATACCGTAACCTCAACTTTCGTTAAAAAAGGCACTGGCACACCACCAGCCAACCAGAATGGGGGCGTATTATAATGATCGGCAAAAAGAAACTAAATGCAGGCGATATTGCTGCTCAACAACGTGCACTAGAACAGGCCGAGGTAGAGCAAGCGTTCCTAAAAGGCGTCACAACACTGCGCGACCTAATCGCACCTAGTAGTCTAGAAATCCATTCAGCATATTTCCGCCTGGGCACCAAATACGGTCGCACAATGTATATCTACGGCTATCCACGCGAGATCTATACTGGCTGGCTATCTTCATTAATCAATATTGATGAAGTCCTAGATGTTAGTATGTTCGTTTACCCAGTTGAGAGCCAAGTTGTATTAAATAACTTGCGCAAAAAAGTAACTCAATTAGAAGCCTCAACATCTATTAATAATGAAAAAGGCAAAACTCGCGACCCAGCGCTAGAAGCCGCTATCGCCGATGCCGAATCATTACGCGACCAAATCCAAGTCGGCGCCGAGCGATTCTTCCGATATGGTCTATATATAACAATTTACGGTGATAGCCTAGAAGAACTAGCCTTTATTCAGCACAAAGTTGAGACAATATTCGGTCAACAAATGGTATTTAGCAAAGTTGCCAGCAGTCAGCAAGAACAGGGCCTAAATAGCACGATTCCACAAATGAGCGACCAACTACAGATTCGTCGCAACATGAATACTGGCGCTATTAGCACTAGCTTTCCATTCACTAGCGCCGACCTAACCCAAGAAAATGGTGTATTATACGGAATCAACATGCATAACAACGGTCTGGTCATATTCGACCGATTCAGCCTAGAAAACGCCAACATGGTTGTATTCGCCAAATCCGGTGCTGGTAAATCATTCACTGTTAAATTAGAAGCACTGCGTTCAATGATGACCGGTAGTGAAGTATTAATCATCGACCCAGAGAACGAATATGAGAAATTAGCCAACGCAGTAGGCGGTAGCTACATTCGTCTCAGCCTCAGTTCAAACACCCGTATCAATCCTTTTGACCTGCCTCGCGTTATCGATATCGAAGACGCCGACAATGCATTACGCGCCAATCTAATTACATTACACGGCCTATTAAAACTAATGCTAGGGGGCACCCAGATTTCGTCTAATGGCATGCCCCTAGCTGCACTAACTCCTACCGAGGAAGCCGACCTAGATCAGGCCTTAATAGACACCTATGCCCGTGTAGGTATAACCAGTGACCCATTAACCCATAATTCTCAGCCACCAGTCATTAGCGACTTATACGACACGTTACTACATATGGGCGGAAGCGGGCCACAATTAGCCCAACGACTACGCAAATACACCACCGGCACATTCGCTGGTATATTCAGCCAACAATCTAATATCGACATTAACAACACCATGGTTGTGTTTAATACTCGCGACCTAGAAGAAGAATTACGCCCAGTCGCAATGTATGTTATCTTGAGTCACATCTGGAATATTATCCGCAGTGAAAAGAAAAAACGTATGCTAATCGTCGATGAGGCATGGCAGCTAATGAAATACGAAGATTCGGCCAGTTTCATGTTCTCACTAGCAAAACGTGCTCGCAAATACTATCTAGCGCTAACGACTATAACCCAAGAAGTTGAAGACCTAGTCAGTAGCAAAATGGGACGTGCAATTATAAATAACAGTTCTATGCAGATATTATTGAAACAATCTTCTAGCGCCGTAGACGTGCTAGCAGATGTTTTCAAATTAACCGAAGAGGAGAAAAAGCGTCTATCTAATTTCCCAGTCGGCCAAGGGTTATTCTTTGCTGGTCAAAGCCACGTCCACATCCAAATTGAAGCCAGTCCAACCGAAAAAGAACTAATCACGACTGACCCATCGGCCGCCAAAAAAGCCCAAGACATTCCGATAGATAATTCTAACGCTGGAGCGCCTGCTAATAATGGAACTGCTAGCTAATCGGAGCTATAAACAATAATGGATAATCCCAATAAAAAACCAGATCTCAACCCAGCTCAGGCTGACTATGAAAAAAAGTTCAATGGTATTAAAGATGCTGAAAAAGCAGGGACTACAGGTAATAAACCTCAGGGCGTGGGAGAAGGCGAACAAAACCCTGATGGGGGTTGGGAGAATAATTATTCCAAAGAAGGATCGCAGAATGGCAAATCCGGTGGCATACCTGGCAGTAATCTAACCTTCAAGGGAATGCTCAAGAAAAAAGGCCCATTAACCGCGATTATATTAACCATCGGTGGTGGTGGCGTAGGATTGGCCGGGTTATTATCACCGGGGTTATTAATCGTCCACATGAAAGAAGTGATGGTCGATAAGTTTAATACTCAATTGGCCAGTATGGATATTCGAACTACTAAAATCTTGTCTAAAAAAATGGGCAAAAATATGACTAGCGGCATATGCACATCTGTTGTCTCTATAAAATGTAGATATTCAACAATGTCCAACAAACAGCTGGCAAAATTCAAAGCTGCCGGTATTGAAGTTGAGGCTGACAGTAAAAATCTGCTGGGTAGAAATAAACCAACCAAAATTATGTTTGACGGTAAAGAGATCTTACCAGAGAATATAGCTAGCGAGTTCAGGAATAACCCAGCTTTTCGGGCCGCAACAAAGAAAGCATATAACCCGAAATGGGCTGGTTTTTGGGACAAGATAGGTAATAAAGCCCTGTTTAATATTAAAGTTAGCAAAAAAGGTATTAGCTTCAAAAAGGGTAGCACTGACGCGGAGAAGCTAACCGAAATACAAACGAGTACAAAAAATGGTTCTAGTGATCCGAACTTGGGCACTAGTAATGGAGATGCTCCCGTAAAAAAAACCGGGGAGACAGATGCGGAGTTCGGTGCGAGAAAAGCAGACTATGATAAGGCCCTCACTAAAGGCACAACCGAGATCGCAGACGGTGCATCGGAAGTCGCAGAGAGTGGAGTTAAGGCTGCCACTAAAGTAGCCAAGGGCATTGGTAACATGTTTAAAATTACTGGTGTCGCAGACCAAATTTGTATGGTATATGGGACGCTTCGAGCGGTCGGATTCGCAGCTAAAACCGTTCGCGCCGCACAACTTGCCCGATTCGTAATGCTGTTTTGGGTTTTGGCTGATCAGATTAAAGGTGGCGGCAACCCAAAATCTGAAGATGTTGCATATCTGGGTAGTATTCTAACCGCCGATGTAGCCAACACTGTAAAAACCAATGGCGGAGCCGAAAAAATGGTCAAAAAAACAGCTACGGAATCATTCGGCTATAATTATGCTATTGGTGGCAAAAAAAATGCCGGGCCAATGGGAGATGCCGCGATGCAATTTTTGGCAGGTGGTGGCGTAACGGGTCAATTAATTGGATTAACTACCCAATTTGATCGATTATTAGGTGGTAGCCCAAAAAATGTTTGTAAATTTCTAAATAATGTCTTTGTCCAAATCGGTTCCGCTATAGCCGGCGTGGCAGTAGGAGTCCTTAGCGGTGGAGTAACAGTTACTGCCGGTATGGTTGCTCAGGGTATAGGTATGGCAGCACTTGGATTTGGGGTAACGTTATTACCAGCGCTATTAAAGGACATGGTTGCAGGTGTCGTTGTAGATAGTAATACTATTGGCGAAAATGCCGGCGACGCAATGGCCTCAGGTGCTGGTGCATCTATGGGCACTATGGCCTCGACTGGTGGCAATGTGCCACTTAGTCCAACCCAGGCTGTAGCATATCAAGGCTTAACTAGCGAAACTCTAGCGATGTATGCCGAAGAAGATCGTGCAACTCTCAGCCCATTTGATACCAGCAATAAAAACACATTTCTAGGTAGTATATTATTTAAAGCCACACCGCTCATTGCCAAGATGGCGTCTCCATCCGGAATGTTAACATCGATGGCGTCACTAGTATCGGGTTCTTTATCGTCCATAGCACCAGTAACTTATGCTGCGGACGCCGAAGACTACACTATGTGTGAAGATATGGATTATAAAGACATGGGACTGGCAGCCGATCCTTTCTGTAATTTGGTCTATGGTGTTCCAACCGATAAATTAAATATAGATCCCGATACTGTGGCCGATAAGATGGCCAATCAAATAGATGTTAATCCAACAACCGGTGAAGTTACACCTAGAGAAGGTAGTGGTTATAAAAAATACCTAGACGAGTGCACCAACCGCGCAAACCCAATTGGCTGGACGGGTGAAGACTTCCAGGGAGATAATGGTAGTGGTTGTATAATTAGTGATAGTAATGATATTGCTTACTATTCATTATTTCAAATTGACCAACGCGTCGAAACCGGTATGAGTGGGGAAGACAGTGACCTCGAAAATGGCTCGGTGGGCACTACAACAACAGACACCAGCGAATCTTCAGGCGTAACCGAATTAGACCCAACTGAGGTCCCTGATGGCAGCGCTGCCCAGCCACCAAATACAGAGGAGAGAAATTCAGGCTGGACATTCAAAGATGGGCAAAATTATAGCACTTACAGTTGTGCTGACGAATCAAACGAAAATAGAGTAGTAGAAAATAAAAAAGGAACCACAATCCGTACCTGTGACACGGCTCTTGGAGAAGTTGCGTCAGTAATATCACAGCGTGTAGTTAATATGGTGGCTGCTGCTAAAAAAGCCGGGGTTATATTACAAGGTGGTGGGTTTAGAACCTATGATGAGCAAATAGCTGCGCGCAAGAGGAACTGCCCAACATATAGAGAATATGAAAACGCCCAAGGCGAGACAATAAGAACGAACAAAAAAGATGATGGAACCAGTATGTGTACTGACGACGAGATAATGACTAAATCGGCAAGCTGGTTTGCTCCTGATACAGCTATACCGGGCACTTCTATGCACGAAAGTGGATTAGCAGTAGATTTCACCAGCAAAAGCACAGGAAAAACCATAAAAGATGGTAGCGTTGAACAAAAATGGTTAATAACAAACGGGACACGATTCGGCTTCCATAAATTAGCGTCAGAATCTTGGCACTTCTCAATGAGTGGGGGTTGATATGAATAGAAAAAGAATGATAATCGCAATCATCATCGTATTTGTCACCATAACGGGCATATTTTTGGCGGTAGCTTCAATAACCGGCAACAACCAGTCAGTCCCAACCACACCCAAACTAACCGTAGCCCCAGGATTAGAGGATGTATCTGCCACTGCAAAAGCCGCCGCCGAAGCATACATCACACAAGATAATCAAGAACCTATAGCCGACCGTAATAAAAGGCTAGAGCCATATTTCACAGCAGACAGCCCAGTCTATGAAAATCAATATCCCGAACAAGGCAATAATATTGTCGCGGTAAAACCGTCGATCATCAGCATTAAATTGTACGAGAAAGACGACCCAGAAGCTAGTGACAGTGTAGTAATAAATACGATTAACAAGTTATATGATTCCACCACTAGTTATACAACTGTAGATAAAACTTACCTACTAGCAATCACCAAACAAACCGATGGTAAATGGATAGCCACAGATATAGGGGAGTGGTCAGAATGAAAAAAAGACTATTTGTAACTATCTGCTTAGTTGTGTTTATATTATCAGCGATAACACCGTTGAAGGTTTTGGCAATCGACACGGGATTTTATAGTGAAAATGATATATTATTTTACAACCCAGATGCTAACGATATATCTGATTTGGACTGCTCTGGTTCGGCAACTGTGGTACAAAGTAGCGGCGTTACATCAGGTGAGCGAACAATACGGGAGACCGGAGTTACTGGACCTTATATTTTAGAGCAATATATGATCGAAACTCTAAAATCAATAGCCCAGAAAAAAGGTGTTGATGAATCAAACGCTGTTACGGAAGAGCATGTTCTAGCCCTGGTTGCATTTGCATACGGTGAAGGTGGAGATATCGCTAACGGTAGCGTGTTTAATCCCTTTAACTCTGGGTTGAGCCATGATGACCTGCTGGCTGGCGGCCATATGGACGACGGTCGACAATCTTATAAATCTTTTGATGCTGGCGTTGAGGCAAACGCAAGAGTAATGACTGGTGGATACCAATCCAGAATGGGTGATGTATTAACAAAAAAAGACAGTACTGCAGAACAAGTTCTATGGACATTAACTTATTTCAAAAAGTTTTCTGGTAATAAATTTTGGGCCTCAGCATCAGTTGGAGCACCGGCGGTATATTACAAAGGGCGATTAGCTTTGTTAAAAGATGCTCGACGTAAATATGAAGATCGCGCAGGGCTAGTTATTGGAACGGCTGCCCATGAACAAAGTGATGGTATTTTCAAAAAAGAAAATATTAAGTTTCACCCAGCAACCAGTGAATCTAGTTTAACAAACCCAAATAGTAATCAAATCAGTAATGGTTGTCCGTCTGGTAATAATGGTAACATACAAGAAACGGCACTATCACTAGCCTGGCCAGACACGACTCACGCAAAGACAGATCCAAAACCGGAATATAAAGCAGCTATACTAGCGGCCGGACTGTCTACATACCCCGATCAATGGGCAAAAATAGGCGCCAGTTGTGATGCTTTTGTGGCGACAGTTATGCGCTACTCTGGTCTAGATAAAGATTTTGCATGTTGTGGCGCATCTAATGTCCTGACATATTTATTAGGCTCAGATAAATACCAGGAAATCACAAACCTGGGCAACGCGTCTAATCTGCAACCTGGTGATATATTCAGCAATAATGGGCATGTGATGATATTTATTAAAGCGCCTGATGGGACTAACAAAATGGCAGAAGCATCATATGGCCAAAAAACAGCTTACTACGCAAATAACCCGTATTACCAATGGGATGGGGAAAAATATCACATCTTTAGATATACAGGCGGAGGATCACAATAATGAATAACCACCATATAAATATAAAAATATTAAGAATATTTGGAATATTCATAGCTATAATTTTGTTTATATCCTTTGTTTTATGGTTTATCAATAAAGACAAGACGTCGATATTAGAGATATTAGTTGCCCCTAGTAGCTCAAAAATTTTAATTAATGGTAAGAAATATACTAATGGAACATATCAAATTGAGCCTGGCGAATATAAAGTCGAAATAACCAAAGATGGATTTAAATCCTATTCTGGCGGCATATCCGCACAAAAAAATAACTTATCTAAACTATCCCGGGCTTTATTACAAAACGACGGATCCTATAGTTGGTATCTCGATCACCAAGATGACGATTTAATATTATCAGCCATCACTGGTGAAAAATCTAATAATTTCGAACGAAACCTAGTCATAAAATACCCAATATTACAATACATACCTTATACAGATACTGTAAATGGTAATTATAAGATAGACGCTCAAATAGGTGATAGTTTAGAATACTTAATTATATCTCCTAATACTTGTGACTCTAATTACATAGAGGCTTTCAAGGCAGAGGCTCTAAACTGGATAAAATCTAAGGGCATAAACCCTGATGATTATATAATCAAATATAATAATTTATGTGAGCAGTCTAATTTGTATAACTCCACTCCCAACACCTCTTGGTAGTTGAGTGGATGTAATAATAATCTGATTTGGTGATAATAATAATCTTTTCTGACGGTCGTTATCTAGTTCACTAAAAACGTCATCTAATAATATTATTGGCTTCTGGCCGACGATTTGTTCAATTATATCAACCTCTAGGAATTTTAACGCCAATACAATACTGCGTACCTCGCCACGTGAGGCGACGTCTAGTGCTGGGTGAGTGTTAAATTGGAATATCACGTCATGTCGATGTGGACCAGTACTAGTAAAGCCCGTTATAGCGTCGCGTTCACTATGTTTGTGTAGGTCATTCAATAGTTTTTGTTTTATATCCCCAATATAGGTATGTGAATAATGAATTGATACATTATCGG
>Ga0194063_10000739_pt1 | contig 23063 bp, 24 predicted proteins | sample SepL3720m_MetaG_FD_155459 | JGI IMG/M metagenome (GOLD analysis project Ga0194063, IMG submission 155459) | Anoxic zone freshwater microbial communities from boreal shield lake in IISD Experimental Lakes Area, Ontario, Canada - Sep2016-L373-20m | ecosystem: Environmental > Aquatic > Freshwater...
GTACTATTTCCCAATATATTGCGACCTATATCGTTGGCGTCGATAATTACCGAACCGAGATAGCTTGAAACGTGCAACTTGAAACTTGAAACTTTTTCTGCGTCATTGCGATCCTGAGCCTCTCGAAGGAGAGGTGATCTTTTTATTTCAGCGTCAATTTTTTTACAGACTCCCTGTGAATCTTTGGGGAGGAGCTTGGCCGAAACGTTTGCGGGATACAACGAATACTCAGTTGGACCGTCAATACCCGCTGCACTGCGCCCCGCCACTCGATAAAATATACCTCTTATGCCAAATGGACGAGTAACCATAGATGCTGCAGTAGCAATAAGTATGCGCGGCAATCCCACTTCTCGTATCGCAAGTTGCATCGTCCAAGGACTTCCTAAGCCAATGCCGTAAGTAACGCGAGAAACAAAACGAGATAGGAATTTTGCAAAGAATCCGGGATGAATATCCCAAATAAAATATGATCTATTTTGCGCCGTTGCAATAATTTTTTCCGTTGCAACCACAAACCAGGTGCTTTCTTCTTTGCCTTCCGACTTTATAAACTTTATAGACTTTATGAACTTTATAACTAAATCCGTTATTGATCTTACATAATCTTCTCCTTTTTGAAAAACATGGGTGGGAATGAGCATTCGTTCATACTCTTGCCCGTGCACTGCGACAATTGGTTTAATCTCTTTTTTTTCTTTCTCCTCTTTTTTAATTTCATATATTCTTGGAAAAAATTCCTGAAGCCATAATTCCAGGTTCAGCACCCTCCAAAACACCATACTGTCATCTGTTTCTCCCGCAACATATCTATCAAACGCAATAACAAGCTCCGCTTGATTAATGAATGATTTTGCAAAAAATGTTTCACTTGTCAAGAATTTGCGAATTAATTTATGTTCTTTCAGAAACCATTCATGCTCTGGAGTGGTGAAACCAATTTTATTTCTTCGCTTGTTGATTACTTCAGGCAAAATAGCTTCTGTAGCTTTTCTCAAGATATATTTATTCCACCCATTCCAGATAATTGCTTTATCAGAGAGGCTAAATATGAATCGCAGCAGTCTGAAATCTAGAAAGGGAACTCTTCCTTCAACAGAAAACTTCATGGCATTTTTATCTTCATAACGAAGAAGCGACTGCAAACTATTCTTAAATATATCTTCTATAAGCCGTTTCTTTAAGTTACTATTCTCAATGAAAAATTTTTCTTTCTTTTGTTTTTCCGCAAATTCAGCATTGAGAAGCTTTCGTGTGTTTATAGTTTTTTTTGTGGATAATTTTTGTAGGAAAAATTTGAAAAACACGTCCTTGCCTGTCCAAACCTCCCTGAATACTCCTGAGTAATCTCGCTCTTTCAAAAGCTGTTTTAAATACACAAAATAATACGGGAGGTATCCTGCCATCATCTCATCACTTCCTTGTCCATCCAATACTACAGTTACTTCTTTACATACTTTTTCCATTACTTTGTACTGTGCGTAAGGCCCCGTACTTATAGTAGGCTCTTCCTGAGTCTTTATAAACTCCCGTATGTCTACAAGAAATTCTTTTGAGTTGGGATATATTTTAAAATCCTGAATTTTTTTTGATGTTTTTAACAGTGCTTTGATATAGGATTCTTCATCATTAGTTGACCCTGGAAATACTGCTGAGAATGTTTTTTGAATACTGCCCACAGACTCTGAATTGCGTACTTTATCATGGAGAAGTTTATTTACCACTGCCACCACAGTTGAAGAATCAAGACCCCCAGATAGACAAGTGCCCACGGGAACCTCAGAAATAAGTCGACGAGAAATGCTGTCTGTTAAGAGTTCTTTGAATTTATTTATGTCTGTATTCGAGAGCTGAGCGGTGTTTATCTTTTTTGATTCAGACAATAAATCTGATTGGAGTGTGGTGTACGACTTAATTTGTCTTTTCCCGTTTTCCAAAATCATCATCTCTCCAGGAAGAAGTCGATTAATTCTTGAAAAAAATGTATCCTGGGAATCGTCATGAATACGGTAGCGCAAATAGCGATAAATAATTCTCTCATTGGGAGCTGTGTCAACTAAATGACTTGCCAGAAGCGGTTTGATTTCTGAAGCAAATGCAAAAGGTTTATTTGCCTCAACATCTGTAAAATAGAGGGGTTTTATTCCAAAATGATCTCGAGCAAGAAGCAATCTATCCTTTTTTATGTCATATAAAGCGATCCCAAACATGCCGTTGAATCGGTCGAAACATATGTCGCCCCACTTTTCATATCCATGAACTATCACCTCTGTATCTGATTGTGTAGAAAATATATGCCCTTCTTTTTCAAGCTCTTTTCTTAGCTCTCGATAGTTGTACATTTCCCCGTTATACACAACGACTATGGATTTATCTTCATTATAAATCGGCTGATCGCCACCTTTCTTATCAATTATTGCAAGTCGGCGATTAATAAGGCTTACCTTTTCTCCAAAATAATATCCGTCCCCATCAGGACCCCGATGCTCCATCTCTTTTGAAAAAGTTCGAAGCAGGTCATCATTTTTTATTCCAACTATACCGGCTATACCACACATAAGAAAACACTTCAGTTATAAAGTTAAAAGTTCGTAAAGTTCTTAAAGTTCTCACAGCTTTTTCGCTTTATAAACTTTATAAACTTGATGAACTTTATAAACTAAAAATCACATCTCCTTAAGCAATCGTATTCTCTCCTCTATCGGCGGATGCGTGCTAAACATATTGGTAAGCCAATCTCCTTTTTTTCCCTTTTTAAATGGATTACTGATAAATAAGTGGGCTGTTGCAGACGTAGCAGACTTCATACCTGTAGGATAAATAGATATTTTTTGTAGCGCGCTTGCTAAGCTTGCCGGGCGCCTCGTCAGAAGAGCGGCATCTGCATCAGCTAGGTATTCTCTCCTTCTTGAAATCGCAAGCTGTATCAAAGTTGCCGTAAGTGGGGCGATAATGAGGGCAACGATAAGAAGAATAAAGGTGAAAATATTTTTGCTCCCACTATTGTTATCATCATCTCGACTCCCTCCTCCCCACCACATACTTCGCATAATCCAATCAGCGACAAGAGAGACTGTCCCCACAAGGACTGATACAACAGTCATGACAAGCATATCGTAATTTTTGATATGGCTCATTTCGTGTGCAATGACTCCCTCAAGTTCTCCTCGGTCCATAATCGCAAGCAGTCCTTCAGTGACACATACTACTGCGTGTTTTGGATCTCTCCCTGTAGCAAATGCATTGGGCGCTGAATCAGGAATCACATAGAGCTTAGGCATAGGAATACCTGTTGCTATCGCCATATTTTCCCCTGCGGTATAAAAATTAAAGTGTATTTCCTTTTTTGCAGGCACGGCTCCCACTGAAAATAACACTAATTTATCAGAAAAACAATAGCTAAAAACGGAGGAAAAAGAAGAAATAACTAATCCTAGTGCAAGAAATCCATTTGCATCTCCATAATACAGGCCGATGATATAAAAAAATCCAGAAAGAAGAACTATAAAAAGTGCGCAAATAAAGAATGTCTTCTGTTTGTTGGATGAAATTTGAGAATAAATTGTCATGTTTTATCTTGAAACTTTTAACTTGTAACTTACAGAAAGCTACAAGCTTCAAGTTACAAGTTTTAAAAAAACAAATCTTAGAACTTCACATCAATCTTCTTCTTCTCTTCCTCGGTAGCTGCAAAAAACTCAGATTCCTTAAAATTAAACATGCCTGCTATAAGGTTGCTTGGTACGGTCTGAATTTTTGTGTTATATTCCAGAACATTGCTGTTGTAAAACTGACGAGAAAAGGATACTTTGTCTTCGGTGTCTTCAAGCTGCCTCTGAAGATCTTGAAAGTTGGTATTTGCTTTTAAATCTGGATAAGCCTCAGCTACTGCAAATAATGATTTCAACGCTCCACTCATCGCATTGTTTGCCTCTGCCTTCTCAGTGAGAGTATCTGCCTTCATCATCGAGGCGCGAGCTTTTGTGACGTTTTCAAATACTTCTTTTTCATGTTTTGCATACCCCTTTACTGTTTCGACCAGATTGGGAATAAGATCTGCTCTCCGCTTCAACTGAACATCAATCCCTGAAAGTGCCTCTTTAATTCTCGTTCGAAGAACAATAAAGCTGTTATACATCCCTACTAAATAAAAAACAAGAAGGACCGCGATTAAAATAAAAGCTATTCCTGGCATAGTGAGTAAATGATAATTAATAACATTTAACATTCTTATTATAGCAGCAAATTTAATCAAGTGTAGAAAAATTGTATGCAATAAGAAGAATGAGACGGCTTGAATATTTTATATTTTATGGTAGCATAGGAGCAAGTCATGAAGCTCTCTTATGAAAATCAAAAGAAAGGAAATAACTGATTATCAAAGCGCCGTTCTTCTTCTTATTAAACAAAAATATCCTCTTTTTCTTCTTGGATTATGTATTACCTCTTACTCAATCTTTTTTACTTTAGATAAAGTAGGCGCTTATAAAAAGAATATACAAGTATCAGAAGTAAAAAACATTCATGTGGAACAAGTAAGAACGTATACAGTGAAATTGAATGATGATCTTTGGGGAATAGCCGAAAAAATGTATGGTTCAGGATTAAATGGAATAAATATTGCACGAGCAAATAATCTCATTGAACCTTACACACTTGTAGAGAATCAGATTCTCGTCCTTCCTGCTATCAAACCAAAAAAAGCTATAGCAGGAGAGATTACAGAAAATGCAGCGCAAACGAAGCGGATTACAGAATATACCGTACTCTCTGGAGAGTATCTCTGGCAAATTGCCGATAAAGTATATGGAGATGGGAACCAAATGAGCAAACTCATAGATGCGAACCGTATTCCCTATCCCTACAATGTTGAGGAGGGACAAATACTCCTGGTGCCATAGCTTCTTTTTGATATACTACATTTATCGTATAAATTTTATTGCGGGTATAGTACACCGGTAGTATGCATCCTTCCCAAGGATGAGAAGAGGGTTCAATTCCCTTTACCCGCTCACAAACGGATTTTCAAGACGAAGATAATATCTTTGGATGAGTGCTTCCCTCCATATTGTGGGTTCTATTCTCCACTTTTCTTCTTGTATTTCATTTTTGGTTTCCTTTACGTATTCAAAACGCAGGAAACCCATATCAAGGGCTGGGTTCAAATCAAGCGTAGACTTGTGATTTATTTCTATTCTGCCGTAGTCTACAAATAAACCATTCACACAAAAAGGGATCCAAACGGTTAATTGCCTAAGGAGCCCTTTTCTTTTGGGCATTTTGTTTATTTGGGCTTCAAGGTAGCTGCAAAATACTGGTTGAAATTACAAAATAGGTATGCTATCATTTAGTTAGCTAATCACTCCTGCGACACTCAAAAAGTCTTCGCAGGATTTTTTTTGGTTTGTATGCTATTATTTTTGTGTGATCAAGAAGAAATGCATAGTCATTATCGATGGAAGCAACTTCTACTTTAAGCTCAAGGATTTAGACCTCCACAATCTTCTTTCCCTTGATTTCACACAGTTTTTGCTTCATATAAGTAAAAAATATCAATTGGTGTCTACCACCTATTATGTAGGTAGAGTACGGACAGACGGCTCAGAAAAGTCACAACATATGTTTAACCAACAGCGCAAACTACTAGCTCATTTAAAAAAACATAACGTAAAATATTCGCTTGGTTATTTGCTTAAATCTGACGGAAAGTTTCATGAAAAGGGAGTTGATGTAAATATGGCTCTTGATATGTTGGTAGCTTCGTATGAAAACCTCTGTGACCATATTATCCTTATTTCCTCGGACACAGATCTTCTTCCTGCCATTCTTAAGGTAAAGAATAAGGGGAAAACAGTAGAATACGTAGGGTTTTCTCACCAAGCAAGCCTTGCAATGATAGCAAACAGCAGTGAGCCCACACTTCTTAAGGTTGATGATATCAAGCCCTTCCTTGCTCATTCCTAATCTAATACAATCTAATAAAATCTAATATAGTCAAAGGTAGGAGATTAAGCATTATTATTACTGAGTTTGGAAGAATTCAACTCAATGATCAAAGTTTGGTATATAATACTTACTTGTGGACAGCTGGTAAAAGGTTCTCATTTTACTCACTAGTGAGCTCACAAACGGATTTTCAAGACGAAGATAATACTTACTTTTTTATATCATCTACCGTAAGTCTTGCTTGTTTGAGAATAGAGAGAAGTGTTTTACGTTTTAGATCTTTATTATGAATAGGAAGGGTTACACGCAGATCGGACATTTCTCTATGTTTTAGCACAACATGGCTGCCTTTTTGGTGATGAGTATAGAATCCTTTTTTAGTGAGGAGAGATAAGAGCTTCTTTGGTTTTATTGCAGGAATAGATCCACCCATTTATTTTGCAAAGGTAAGTGATGAAAAGGGAACTTCAATTGAGCCAATAAATATACCAGAGTTACTCTTTACAGGGATCTCATCTTTAGCCATGCTTTCAAGATAGGCAGTAATAGCTTCTGTTATATTCATCTTTGCCTCTTCAAAGGTGTCTCCCTCTGAAATGCATCCTGGGAGGCTTGGCACAGACACAGTAAACCCACCCTCTTCAGCTTCCTCAAAGATGGCATCATATTTTAATACTGTATCTGTAATGTTTTTCATATCCCTATTTTACTCCTCCTCTTATATGCTTGCAATTGGGATTTATACCCTACTATTTAAAGTTTTACAGAATTGATTATTTGATCAAAGGTATCGTCAAAGCTTTTATCCTTCCAATCAAACATAATGTAATAGGTATTGCCATCTTTGGAAAAGATTGCATCTTTTCTGCCTATGGAGTCTGAGTCAAATGTTGGAGTTACCTGAAACGCATATACCTTTAATCCATTTTTATTTATAACCTCGCCTATTTTTTTATAGCTATATTTAGTTTCTGATTTTCCATACTCTCCAGACTCATTAATAGGTAATTCAATAGCGTTTTTAATATATTTCCCTTGAAACACTCCTTGAAAAATATAATATATATAGTTCCATTTTCTATCTGTAGTTGGTGTATCATGTCCTCCTGTAACCCACTCTCCATTAATAACCTCATTTTCCTCAACAAAGGGATTTCCTCCTGGAGGGCCGTCATAGCATCCATTGCAGTATTTCCCAACTGGAGGGAGTTCGACTATTAATTTAGGAAGGTTTTTATTATTTGAGATGTTGAGGAAGCTGAAAGTGCTTCGTCTAGCTTCATTTTCATAAAGTCCTTTTTTCAACCTCAGCCTGAATACCTACTACTTGCGATAACCCATTTTCATAAATCAAACTAATCTGTGATAAATTATCTATGTTAAATTCTTCTAAACTGCAATCTTTTTTTCTTGTGAGTAGATTCATAATCTGCTTTGAACAAAGCTCCCGTTGTTTTGCATTTGCACTGTTTATAATCTTGGTTCCAAACTGTGAAAGTTCTACCCTCGTATCATTTTTTACTGTAGTCATAATCACTTGTTCCTGTAATATCTGTTCAATAATATCTCTCTTTTCTTGTTCTTTCACGAATAATCCAGATTTCGCCCAGTTGAATAAATAATAAGACGTAACCAAGATGAAACAAATTCCAAGAAATACGATTATTTTCTTCATATTATTTTATTTTACTCCCCGAAGGGACATATATATTTTTTTAAGTTCCGAAATGAATTGTTCATCATTTGAATAAAAGTTATCAGACATACCGTATATTCTGAGAGCCCCTTTAAATTCTTCCCGTTCAAAGTTCAGCGATGGAATGTACCCTCCATAGATTAATGGATCATTATCTGCAGATTCATTAACCATTAAAAAAGACTTATACGCTGTATTTATCACATTTATTTTTTTACTATAACTAAATCCAGATGATGTATCTCCCATACATGCTTCCGTATTACCAGGACAGATATAATAATCATAGTTATCTGTAGATTTATAGTAGGGTTCTTCACAATTTTTTTGTATATTTTTCCACTGAAACTGAGAAAGCATAATTGGTTGACCACCAAGAGTGATTCCTTCTCTTAGATAATAATTGGAATCTCTATATTCAAATTTAAGATCAGACAAGTCATATTGCTCTTTTGAATAACTAGCACCTTCTCCACGTTCAATTACCTTTCTATTTTTTATTCGATAGAGCTTCCACTCTTTTGGATACTTAATAATCCAAGGCTCTCTATTTGTTTTGTTAGTGATTTGACAATACTTCTCATCAAAAGACTCACAGGGAAGAAACTCTTTAGCTAGGTATGTGATTGATGTTTTTTCCTTCCACCCATCTCTAATGACTTCTACTTGAGAATATGTTGATAATTCATTTTCTGCTTTTTCCAAACCTATGTCATTTTGTGTTTTGCTTGTTGTTGTAGGACAGTTATAGATTGTAGGTGTTGGAACTATTGGAGCAGAGGGAGTTGGGGGTACTTCTTCTACTAGTTTTTTCTCATACTCCTTTTTTATTTTGTAATCATTGTATTGCTGTAAAAAAAAGCCAAGCTTGATGAGTAAACTTGCGGTAACCAAAACCACAAGTATGATAAGGTGGAAAGTGGACAACGCTCTTTTTGTCTGACTTTTCCTTACTACGGTAAGAGCAAAAGCAAGAAAAACAAGATTTATTGGGATATTCCATCCTCCAAATATCAGGCCAATAAGATATAAAAATACTGTTATTCCTATTAGAATTTTGTCTTTTTTTGTAAGTTCAATTTTCATAAGATTTATTCACACTGAAAAAATTCAGAAGCAAAACTATCCTGCTGTAAGTTATAGTCTTGTGTATTTGTCCATGTAACGATTCCTTTACCTGTTTTTTTTGATAAAGTAACATACTGATATTCATAACCGAAGAAATCGTCCAGTTTTGTTTTTCTAATAGCATTAACTACTCGTTCATCATTTTGAATAATTACATACGGTTCTTTTATTGGTTCACCTGGATCACGCGATCTTTTTATTTCATTGTGAGAATAATCAAAATCCAAAGTGAAACCCATATAATCTGTTTTTATCAAACTTACTTCGTCATATACAGATTGTGATTCTAATGCATATTTTGAATCAACGTTATTTAGTTGGTGATTGGTAATGAGGGCGCATTTTAAATGGTTAGAAAACGTGAATTTTTGTTGTTTCTCATTGAGAGGAAAGTAACAATCTACTTGATATGTCTCCCAAAGATTATTATGCTCCCAGCATGTTAATTTTTTTGGAGTAATTTTGCCAGCTATCGTTCCATGCCAATGGAGACCGAACAAAAAAGAAGCGATAACTGAGGAGAAAAATAAGACAATAAATATTAATTTAAAAAATATTTTCATTTAAATTCTTTTTGATTGGGTTGATAAACAAACAAGTAGTAAATCAAAAGAACGAGTACTTGGCCCACTGCGGAAGCTATACTTAGCCATATATTATTGATTTGAAATAACCCTCCGTTGATGATTGGCAGTAGAATAAATAGCGGGTATGCGTATAGGACCCATTTTTTCATATTCCATAGAGCAAAAATGATTACACTTAGAAATAAAACAACTAACACAGCATAAGGCGATGGAGCTAAAAGAAAAGCTTTTAGACTAATAAAAATAGTGATCAATTCATCAATTAAAAGGGCCAATACTTCTATTGGTCTGTTGAGCTTAATATTTAACTTGAATATTCTTACTAAGAAAGATAGAAATCTTAACTCAATACCTATAAAACCGGGAGCTAATATCAAGCCGAATATTAAGCCATAAATCAGAGTGTTATCCATATATTTGTAATTAAACACTATTTATGCCTATTAAGCAATATAAAGTCTTTATGATGAAATAAAACCAAAGGAGATTCATAGCTGAATTTTTTAGAGCTTCTTATTTTGATTCTTTACCACATTACTTAAACGGCAGATATTCGTACATTTTTTGGGATACCTCAATTGTCCAGGGATGTTCAATTGTAAATCGCTCTTCAAATAACTTCATTATTACAAGAAAGTCCTGTATTTCTGATACGATATGTGCAGGCTCTTGAGGTATTTCCAATAGCTTCTTAAAAGCATCAATAGAATATTGTGTAGCAGTTTCTTGGTATATCCTTTTTTCCAAAGATTTAATTATTTTTGTAAACTCATCTTTGTCCAGCCATACACCTTGGCATTTAGGACACTTTTCAATAGTGATTTTTGAATTACTATATTGCAAGACGTTCATTATTACATGATCTTTTGGGCATTTTTTAGAAGTTTCTCCTTTTCCAAATTTATTCTCTTGTTCTTGAAAAATCTCAAAATTTATCCACCTGATATTTTCATCAGTACGGTTCTTTACTACCTTTAGCTCATCTTTATCAAACCACACCCCTTGACACTTTGTACACTCATCGATATTCACACCTTTTAACTTTGCTCTCTGAAGTTCAAGATTATCATTTGGACAGGTTTTCATATTTGATAATAATATCATAAAAATGTATCGCGTGCTATTCCTACCATATTTTGAAGAGATAACTGCCTACGCGTCTATCTCCTTCAATATCCTCCACAATTTTATCTGTAATACGTCGCTGAGTTTGAGAAGTGTAAACAAAGTAGGATTTGCTTTCCCATTTTCCAGTGCCGAAAGCCCCATTCTGTCGATAGAGGTTTCAAGTGAAATGTATTCTTGAGAAAAGCCAAGCTCAATTCTTTTCATTCTTAATATCTCCCCTAGTTTTTGTTTGGTCCTCCAATAAAACATATAGAGGGACAGAATACAGTATTGAATGTATTTGAAGTATTCTTTGAAGCTAATAATAAAACCTAAAGATAAGGTCGGTACGGCCTCAAGGCATTATGTGTTAAAAAGAGCTCAACTCAATGATCAAAATCTGGTATATAATACTTACTTGTGGACAGCTGATAAAAGGTTCTAATTTTGTTCACTAGAGAGCTCCATAATCAAGCTCAGGGATAGACTAACGTCAAATATATTTGTGTGCCAGTATAGCTCAGTTGGTAGAGCAGTCGCTTCGTAAGCGAAAGATCGTCGGTCCGATTCCGACTACTGGCTCCAAAAAAGGGTATAATTGAAATGTTGCGTGTTACATGGTATATGTTACATGTATATTACTATATGTCTCGACTTGCAAAGCACCAGAACAAACAAATATTCCAGCGTATTGTTATTGCTGTTGTATTATTTGTTGCTTTTGTAATCTTTTTCTTCAGTATGGGTATAAAAATGCTTGTATCATTCACTCTTTTTATAAATCAGATTGCCAATAGCGGTACAAAGCAACAAACAACCGTTCAATCACAAGCATTCAATTCAATAAACATCGATCCTATTCCCTCTGCTACAAGTAGCTCTACTCTATTATTCTCAGGAACTGCTCTTAATTTTGATAAGCTTGAAATTTATTTAAATGATGAAAAACAAGATGAGATATCCATTTCGGACTCTTTCAAGGGAGAAGTAAAAAGCCTCGAAATAGGGACTAACTCCATTCATTTTATAGCAAAATCTACTAAATCCAAGGAAACAAAAAAATCATTTTCCTATGATGTGATCTATAAAAACAGTAAACCAAAGCTAGAAATACAAGAACCCAGTGATGGCTCACGAACAAACAAAGATGATATAAAAATTGCGGGTTCAACTGATAAGGAGACAACTATTCGCGTGAATGGGCACCCATTGATTGTTGATGTAGAAGGAAAATTTACTACCTTAGTGCGCCTCAAAGATGGAGAGAATAAAATTGAGATAACCGCTGAAGACATCGTGGGAAATATGGAAAAGAAAATTCTTGTAGTTATCTACTCCAAGGATGACTAATCACCAACCTTACTTTGAATGCTATATATCGCAACGAATATGAGAGGGAGAGCTACGAGAGCATGTAATAATACATTGTCAAAAAGAGACATAGAAAGTATAAATATTCCATACACTCGGAGAGTTGGATATTTTTTATAAAACTTCAATAGAATGAACATAAATATCGCAAATCCGAGCATTCCTCCTGTCACTAACAGTACTAAAAAACTGCTGTGAAATGAGGCAAGTGAATGAGATTTGTCATCTGCCTGGGCGAGATTCAACTGTTCTTTTGCAAAACGAATTCTATTGTATCCAAACCCTAAGAGTGGTTTTTCTTGCCAAATTTTAACACCAAGTTGATAATCCTGTATCCGTGAACTAATTGAAGCAGTGCGCAGCAAGTTTACTCCCTCGCCAAATGGTTTCGGGAGAATGAGTACAAGACTTATAAATAGAAAAATGATTATGAGTAGTTCTCTCCATTTTTTTTTAACAATAAAATAATAAATAATGCTTATTAAAAATGCAAGATATGCAGAACGAGAAAAAGAGAGCGCCAAAGCACTTACATACGATAATGAAAGAATATATTTCTTATTAATATACCAAAAAAAAGAGAGCACTCCATAGATTGCAGCAGCTACAAATACGTCAAAATATGCTGATGACGCGCGATACATGTGTGGATCCCATCCAAACGGCTTCAACACCCAAAAATTGGGATAAAATATATACTGAATGGCTGTTGTGATGATAAGAAGGATGCTGAATGAATAGATAAGGCAATAAATAAACGTTTTGTTTGTTTTACTATGTTTTAGATACTCTACCAGATAGATACCAAACATAAAATACAAAGCCGCTCTTAAAAAATAGAGGAGGGATAAACCATTTTGCTGAAGAGTAAACTCACCGAAGGAAATAATAAATGAAACAATAGTGAGAACAATTAATAATACGAATTCCTTTTTTTTCACTATTTTATGAAGGGGGGATAAACCAAGCCGGATAACAGACGAACCAATAAACATAAGAAGAAATATTTCATGAACATATATGTTTGCGAATGCATCAATAAGCTCTATTCGTGCGAACTGGCCTGCAAGAAGGGAGATGAAAATTCCAACCAAAAGGAGAGCATCAAACATATGATTGGGTAGCGATTTTTGCTCGAACTAAAAATGAATGAAAAGACATAACGAACGAATAGACAAATCCTGCAGGCCCATCCAAAAAGCCAAAAAGAATAAAATAAGTATAGAAAAATTTTCCAAGAGGGACAAAAATAAGTTCAAGAGGGGAAATGTTTATTCCCTCATTTTTCAACTCTTCTGCACGAAGGGTTGAATAATAGTTTATATCCTGGATGAACAAGCTGAGAGAATCGTGTGAGTAATGATTGATAAATTCCTTAAGCTTCCCCGCCTCTCCTGCTGGGGTAAATGTTTCATGCACGTATCCAGTCCATACGCCACCTCCCTTTTTTACAAGTCGAATAATTCCCGTCTCTCGCGCTTTTCTTACTTCCCCATATTTCATCTCCCTCCCCCAAAAGAAATCGCGACGAGGAAGTGCAAAGGCAATCGTGCTGATTGACAATTTCAAATTTACAATTTCTAATTGTAGATTTTCCGATACCTCTTCATCTGCATCAATAAATAGTATCCAATCGTTTTTTGCCTGGTCCATTGCCCAATTTCGCTGGCCTGCAAATTCATTGCATTTTGCATGTATTAATACCTTTGCCCCCGCTTTCTTAGCAATCTGAGTGGTGGCATCAATGGATTCATCATCTATTACGATAACCTCATCGCAAAACATAAGAGATGCGACAGCTTTCTCTATTTTATTTTCCTCGTTTTTCGCGAGAATGATTGCCGATATTTTCATAGTTTGATTATGTTTTATTATCTAAAATATTACTGCGAACGCCTCCATTACAGTGAAGCAGTCTATCTTTTTAAGATTGCTTCGTCACATCGTTCCTCGCAATGACATATATAATTCATTTATTGTGTTTGCAGTAAGCTTTGCATTAAATAAACGCTCTGCCCTCTCTCTTCCTATTGTACCAAGTTTTATACCCAATTCTTTTGATCTGACTATTTGGATAATGAGAGCAGCGAGATTATTCACATCCCCTTCTTTTGCACATAATCCAGCATCCGCCACCACCTCTGGTATTGCGCCAGTTGAGTAAGATACAATCGGCACAGCGCTTGCCATCGCCTCCAAAAACACCATCCCATACTGCTCTTCCCACGTCTTGGTTGTTTTTGAGGGGACGCAGAGCACATTCGCTTGATGATACACTTCAGGCATCTCTCTGTATGATTTATTTTCAATCGAAATGCTATTTTCTAAACAACCATCTGTAATCATTCTCCGTAGTCTTGCCTCAAGAGGTCCACGTCCTACTATATTTAGTAGTATATTTTTTTCTGATTTTATTATTATTTTAAATGCATTATATACATCCATTATTCCCTTCTCTTCAACAAACCTTCCCACAAATAAGATGGTAAACCTATGAGATGATTTATGATGTTGAGGATGAAATCTCTCTATATTGACTCCCAGCGGTAGTACCTGTATTTTTTTAGGTTCTACCCCTTCTGTTTCCAAACACTTCTTTGCTTTGTTACTATGAGTAAGAAACAGATCAATGTGCTTCATTGTATAATTCTTTATCTTTTTCTTTGCTTGCGTACTCTCATTATTAAAGGGAATGGTTTCCCACCAAGTGCAAACCAGTTTATATATTTTTCCCTGTGACTTAAGACAGGCCGCTTGATACGAATAATAATAATGGGGGTCTGCTATATGAACGATGTCTGAACCTGATACATGGTTCTCCAGGCCAAAGAGTATTTGGCTGTCTCCTATAGTCCTATTTGCCAAGAACTTTATTGGCTTTTCTAAGAGTTTAATTCTTTGTATATCGGCAAGGCTCGCCATTCGTATTATCGGAAAGGGTACATGTGCGTCAATGGGGAATAGGGATGAATATCCCAGTAGAGGCAAATCATAATTTTGCCCCTCAAAGTTATTTAAGTATGCGCCCCGGACAAATGATATTTTCATAGTCCCATGAGAGTTTTTGGTAACCGGAGAATTTCTCTTACTTTTTGCCTCATATTTGAGTACTTCCAAAAAAACCTCCATCTACTGTTTGCTATCCATTTTTCTTTATTTGTATTGATTTGAGATGCCTCAAAATGCTTATATATTACCTGTGAATCAATTCCCACTTGAAAGCCCGCTTTATGAGCGCGCTGGCAGAAGTCTACATCCTCATAATACATAAAATATTCTTCACTCCATAGTCCAATTGTCTGCACAACCATCCTACTAAATCCCATAAGAGAGCCAGTAACATAATCAACGCAGACGAACCGCTGCTTTGGTTTTTTCACAATTAATCCACCGCTTAACCTCCAAGAATCAATTTCTCCTCCATAATAGGTTTCTTTATTTTGCATCATGCCAAACCCCCACACATCAAATTCATGGAAAATAGTAGTAATATTTTCTGCAGTAATACCTTTAAAGGAAATATCAGGATTAAGAACAATAAACACGTCACACCCATCGATTAACCCTTTTCGTATTCCTTCATTGACTCCCGCTGCGTATCCTGCTCCATTGCTCGAATTATCTATCCAATAGACTGAGGATGATGAGAGGCCTATTGCAGATATCTCTTCAGTGAGCCTCCGAATTTCATGTTTTAAAGTATTATGTAGAACAAAAATAAATGCTATTTTCTGCATATTTGGCCTTGGTAACCTCGCAGGTTGCCAAAGGGCACGAAGCGACTGATTAAACGTTGCCCATCTATATGGACTCTCACAAGTAGCAAAGTGTTTATGATTTTGTATAGATTGTAGCTCCCTTTTCATCTCAGATTCATTTTGAACAAGGGTAAGGTGTTTGAAATATTTTTTATACTCGTGAAAAAGAGGAAGGTCAAATGCTATTACCGGAAGCCCCTGATTTAATGCTTCCAACACAGGATAACAAAACCCTTCATGCTTAGATGTATAAAGCATTACATCTGCATTTTTATACAACCACTTCAACTGACCGTCATTAAAGTTTTTGATATATTGTATCGATTGAGACTTCCCTATTGTAAGTGATTCTACATATGTATTTTCCTGTGGTCCTGCAATAACGCAGTACGTATTTTCCACTACCGAAATAAGTTTTTCGATTTGCTTCACTGGTTTCACCACCCCTACAAAAAGCGCTAATGGTTTATTTGGTTGTATAAATACTGGTTGTTCTTTTATCCTTTCAAGATGGTCGGCCCCTGCTGGAACAACGTATGCTTTGTAACTATACTGAGGATATCTATGAACAAATTCTGTGTATATTTCTCTATGAAATAGAACAATCTTATCTGCTATTTTTATCGAATATTCTGTTTGTTTTTGCAATCTATCAGATGATGAACTATATTTTTCAGGAGAAGCAAAAAAACCAAAGTCGTGTAAAAATAATATTTTTTGTATAGGAAAAAAGCTAAGCAGCCAAGGAATAGTGCCAGAAACTCCAAGAAATATATCACATCTCTGAACTATAGTTTTCAAAGGAAGCCACAGTTGAGAAAAATATCGAGTGGGCAGCGCATGAGGAGAACCAACGGCAAAACTAAACCAATAATAGGTGTAGTCATCAAATGCGTGAGTGTATATTCCTTGCACTAATCTGTCTATTCCACTTTGAACTATGCCTCCCACAGAGTGAGAACCACAGTCAACGCTTATGCGCCTTTTTTCTTTCACAAAAGGAGTAAGAAAGTACGAAAGAAACTCCATATGCGCAAATTGATAGTCAAGAAATATTCGCGCCCAGCCATCCTTATAGCCTTGATCCTTGATATACCGCGCAAAAAACATATGAAGTGGATTGAGAAATAGCTTTCTCGCATTAATTGATACTTTTTCCTTTCTATATTGTTTTGCTTGCAATACTGAATAAGTGAAAAATTTCTGAATAATTTGCAAAACTGACCGATATGAGTAGTGTGCCACTTCTGAAGGTAATCCCCCTATCTCCCCCTTTACGTTATATCGTTCATGCACTTCCTTTTCTAAAATGGTTGCTTGTTTTGTTCGAAAGAGAACCATTTTTTTATGAAGCTCGCCATGTAATAATTTCTTTCCAAACAAGTGATTTCTAAAGCTCAAGTAATATCCGTTGTACTCTTTCCGTTGGACAGAAAAAAGAATTTCTTTCCTATTATCAGATGTAAGTACCTCATCGCTGTCCAAAACCAACGTCCACTCGGAAGTCACTTGAGACAGAGCAAAAGCGCGCTGCCCTCCAAAACTACTCATCGAGTGAGTAATAACTCTACATCCATGCTCTCGAGCGACTATTTGTGTAGTATCTGTCGAATAATCGTCAACTATATATACATTACAAGCCAAGCCTGCCACACTCTTTAGCGTTCTTTCCAGTGTTTTGCCTGCATTTTTTGTAATGATGAGTACGGTACAATCCATGATTATAGTGTAACTTGCCAAATAGCTATATGAAGACCTCCCTTACCTGATTTCCACAAATACGTTTTTCCTAAAAAATATACAGGTATGAATAATGCGAAAAATATAATCTTAATGAATTTACGCATTGGATGCCAAGTGATACTCATAAAATTTCCATCAAGATTTTTTTTAACATCAGGCCATTCTTCGTATGTGCTATAAAATAGACTTTTCCATCTCTTCAGACAAAAAAGTAAATACAGAGACTGTTTTGAGAAAAAATAGCGATGATCTTCTACCATCCACCATGACCACTTTTTTACAATCCGAGCCATAAGACTGAGATAGTTAGGGGTTTGTATAAGAACAATCCCCTTTTTGTATAATAATTTTTGAAGGATGGCCACCGTCTCCATAGGATTATCAATATGCTCTAATACATCGTAAAGAATGATAACGTCATAAAGCTTTTTTGTATGTTGCGCATACTCTTTCAGATTGTTCATATGTATCGATACTGATAAATTCCTTAAATAATAAGGACAAACATCAGGCTCCAACACTTCTACATCAAAACCGGATCTATACAACATACTGCTTAGTAGCCCAAATCCTGCCCCTACCTCAAGAATTCTTTTCCCTTGAGTATATGTTTTTACTAAATCAACAACATATGTGTATCGTTTTATATATTGACCTTCTCGTTTTTTATAATCTTCCAAAGAATATATAGTATCAGTCTTTCGTCGTGCAGTTTTCGGATCTACAAATGCAAGTTTGCATCCTAAACACTGATAAATGTCAGTGTTATCAATTCTTGTATATCTCTCTATTTGTTTCGATTTACATATCTGACATTGCATAGAAAGAAGTATACATGACCATTGAGTCATCTTTCTTGTTTCGTGCCTAACTGCAGCATACAGGGGAGAACACCGCTAATGCTGTATATTAGCGCTTTAATACGCTCTTTTATTGTCTAATTGCGGCTTATAAGCCGCTGCGTTATTCATATCCTTGAGGTATAGTGCGGTTTATGTTGTGCCCTCTTTGCTTTTCAAAAAAAACACGGTATTTTGCAGAAAAAAATAGCTACCTATTTTATAGGTGTTCAGATTGTAAAGCACTATTTCTTAACACGCTTCCCAGTAATATAAAGCTTAAAGATTATTATAAAAAACAGTTTTCCTATACAGATGGGCTTCTTAATGAATCTCTTATTCGAAAAAGAAGCGCGTCCATTTTGAACAAGTTACAAAATAGTGCGCCAAAGTCTACAACCCTTTGCGATGTTGGAAGTGGCTATGGATATTTTCTAGATGAAGCGTCTCATCGTGGATATAGATCAGAGGGTATTGAACCATCAAAACAACTTGCTGTGCATGCAACAAAAAAGTACTCATTACACATTTATAATGGGGGACTAGAAGAATATATTCGTAACACGCATACTCAATTTGATATTGTCACCTGTATTCATGTTATCGAACATGTACAACATCCAAAACATTTTATCAATCTTCTTTTAAAACTTGTAAAGCCTGGAGGATTGTTATTTTTGGAAACTCCCAATAGTGATAGTCATCTCTTATATCGAGAAAAAGAAGTTTATACATTTCTTATTCCGCCAGACCATTTGTGGGTATTTTCACAGTTCTCCATTCAAGCAATGCTTCCTCATAACTTTGGAATAATATTCAGGAATACATACAGCTACTCTGAGCATTTTATGGGAATCGTAAAAAGAATAGCGGCAAATATGTCATTGCGAGCCAAACATAATGAGGCGAAGCAATCTCAAGAAGTAAAGAGATTGCCACGTCGTTTCACTCCTCGCAATGACATTAACATCAGAAAAAAACTTTCTTACAAACTCTTTGATAAAGGAATTGCCCCTCTATTTACAGGCATGTTAAACCTATACCATAAAGGCTCTATTTTAGAGCTCTACATCAAGAAAAAAGATACCAAAAGCGGCTTATAAGCCGTTGTGTTTACTAATAACATATAAGAAAGTAGAAGAATATGATTATTATTATCATTATTCTAACTCTATTTGTTTTTCCTTGTATTTCATACGCTCAAAACTTTACTCCCTACTCGAAAAATCCTGTTATTGTAAAGAGTTTAGAAAACGTATATATTTCTCAACCTTTCATATCTAAAAAGGGATCTCAATTTACCGCATGGTTTTCTGATGAGGAGGGAGTGAGACCTCATATATCTACCATGAAATCATCCAACGGCGTTGATTGGTACAATAAAAAGTCGGTTCAATTATCAAATACATATGTTGTTGGGGATCCATTTATGTTTGAAAACAATAACAAATATGAACTCTATTTTAGCTCACCCAGACCGAGTACATACTCTATCTGGAGATCATTAAGTGATGATGGGGTGACCTTTGTACAGGGAAGTGAGAAAGAAATTCTTAAGCCAGAGCAATCATGGGAACGAAAAGGCGTATCATGTCCTACTCTCATAAAGGATGACTTTTCTACTCAATATATGTTTTACGCAGGTTCCGGTACATATGAATGGGCACTGGGGCTTGCTACCTCAACAGATGGAATTACATGGAATAAATGTGGAAATAATCCAATAGTCACTGACGGAGCGGGTCCACAAATTGTGAAGTATAACTCTCTTTACTATTTATTCTATCATGCAGCTGCTGGCCTTCAGGTTCAACAAACTGATTTACTTAATGGTTGTAACACTGTGTGGACCAATAAGCATACCATCCCCGTATCATTTATGGACCCCGCTCCTCTTGTTGTTGGAAACGATTTATGGCTTTATGGGGGAACGCGTCAAGGGGTTGTTCTTGCAGCAACTGCCCCAATAATAACTCCTTCTTACCCTATCGTTATCATCCCAGGCATGTTTGCTTCTTGGAATTCCCAAGCCCTTCTTCATAATGTCCCGGTTTCGTATGATACATGGAAACTAAACCCTAATATTTCTGAGTATGATGCGCTTATTAAAACGCTTCAAAATAATGGAAAGATTCTTAATACCGATTTTTACATATTTCCCTATGATTGGAGAAGCCCTATTGAAGAAAGTTCCTATTATCTAGATACATTTTTGATTGATACGATATGGAAGAAAAATGCATATGTACCAGTGCAGTTGGTGGGGCATTCTCTTGGAGGAGTTATTGCGCGAATTTATGCAGATGAAAATAAGTCAAAACCAATTAAACAAGTAGTAATAGCTTCCTCCCCTCATTTAGGTTCTGTACAGGCCTACAAGCCGCTTGCTGCAGGAGAAGTGGATCGGGAAAACTCACTCATGTGGATGGCAACAAAGTTGGCATTATTACTATTTAAATCTGAGCTTCAAAGTGATAAAGATACTGCATCAGAAAAACTACCCGTATTGTTTGATCTTCTCCCTGCATTTCCATTTCTTAAAGATGCAGATGGCTCTCCAGTGGAGAGTTCTCTTGTTAATAGTCTTATTGTACGATATCCCATTTCTTATTCTCCTCTTCAACTTTATTTAGGGGGAAGCGGAAGACAGACAACTGCTGGATATACTGTGGGACCAAGAACGCTTACAGATGTGTTGTTTGATATCTACAGTGACGGACACCCGCTTACCTCCTGGACAGAAGCGGGGGATGGATCTATTTTAGATAAAAGTATGAATAATCAGATTACTCCCGCCCCAACTGAAAATCATGGAGAAATAATATATTCAAAACAAAGTATTAAAACAATTCTTTCCCACTTGAATATCTCTGTTGAAGACTCATCTATTCCTGTGGGCAAAGGAACCTCTATTTATCCAGCTATTCTTAGCTTTATTCAATCCCCTGCTACGATGCAGATAATACATACTGGTACAACAACCTATGAAAATGATGGAATGATCCATATACAAAATGCTGAAAAAGGTGAGTATATTCTCAGAATAACAGGAATCGAAGAAGGAGAATATACAGCAAGCGTTTGGCTCATAGGGGAAAGCAATGATAAATGGATTCAATTTAAAAAACAAACAACAAATGGGAAGGTTGATGATTATATTATTTCATTTGATGAGACTACAGGAGGATTGGTATCAGAATACTTATCCCCCACCCCAACGACAACTCCACTTCTTACCATCATTTCTTCTCCTACAGCGACTCCTATAGCTACTCAATCTTCATCAGCACTATCTCAATCAACTTCGTCAAAAGATAACACGTCTACGCTCTCAAATAGTCAAAATTTAAACACTAACACTAATGTGTATGGTAAAAACGTCAATGCTGATTTGAACTATTATAGTAAAAAGGTCCCTCAACAAATGCGATCTACTATAACTCCAATCTCTCCATCAATAACAGGAAAAATTAATGTTCCCCAGGTATTAGGAGTGTCAAAAAAAAATAGAATAAATTATCAATTTCCTTTTGCAGAAATATTCTTTATTCAACAAACATTGTGGGGAATATGTGCGGCTCTAATTATATTATTTAATAAAATAAAAAAACATTTGAAAACATTGAAAGAATCTATTGAGTGAAATCTACTGCATCTTGGGTGTTCTTATCAAGCTCTGCTGAAAGCGATGATAGATCCATTAAATCAAGTGCAAGATTTTGAGATACTATATCCTCTTTTGACTGCATTACGGTGGGTGACGCTATTGGCTTACTAACAAAGACAGTTGGCTCAATAAGGATGTTTTGATTCGGTGAAGTGGAAGCTATTTGTGTAAGTGTTGTGGTTTGCTTGGTCTGTGCAGAAAGAAGATTCAATCTTATTTTATAATACACCCCTCCTGCTGCAATGACAGCGATAATAAATCCAATAATCGTTCCTAACCAAATATAATTTACAGAACCCTCATGCTGCTGCATATTTTGAACTGGAAGTGGGGTAAAATTCTGCTCCATAAGATGTTAGGGTGTTGGCCTAGACGAACTATCCTGAATGGCCTGAATAAGATTTTTAATCGATACTCTATATGCGTGGAGTGCCTCTACTACTGCCTGGGCATCTTCCCGATGTTTCTTTAATTGCTCTGCGGGGTTATCTCCAGCGCATGAAAAGCCCGCTACATCAGATTTCACAACTTCTACTAGGGGGGGTACTGCTTCTTTTTTCATATTAATTGATGCTATAAGCGTTTCGTAGTTTGGTAATGATACATTTTGCTTAATAACATACTCTTTTATTCCATCAACGATTAAGGTAAATTTTTGTTGCGCATTATCTATGAGTGTATTTAACTTGGTAGATCGGTCCAATATTCCCTTCGATTTAGATTCACATCTTTGACGCTTTATTTCAGAAAGCTTTCCCTTGAGCGCTCCAGCCGGCGTTGCCGGATTTGTTTTTTCTACATCTTTCATGATGCGACGTTCTATTGCAGGAGTGCCGCTTAAGTGAGGTGTTTCGGTAACTGGTCTGTGTGGGGGCGAGTTTATCGATACTCTATTTGTTCTTTCAGTCTGAGATGACATACTCGCATTATTTTCATCAACCGCCAGAACATAACTTTCTTGCGAGACAAAAGTTTTGATTATGATAGTGCTTACTGCAGTTGCAAACACAAACAACATCACCATTAACCAATATTTTTTCATAATATTCCCCTAGAGATGAATACATTATTGTGTAAATTTGCCCACATGTCAAGAAGGAGTCTTGTCTCATACAAGATGAGCATGAAAAGCAAAGTCATTCTCACGCAAGATGAGCATGAAAAAGGAAATGGGGGAAGTAGAATCATAGGCTATGAATATAACTATGATAGACACTACCC
>Ga0194063_10000740_pt1 | contig 23037 bp, 17 predicted proteins | sample SepL3720m_MetaG_FD_155459 | JGI IMG/M metagenome (GOLD analysis project Ga0194063, IMG submission 155459) | Anoxic zone freshwater microbial communities from boreal shield lake in IISD Experimental Lakes Area, Ontario, Canada - Sep2016-L373-20m | ecosystem: Environmental > Aquatic > Freshwater...
GGGTTGTAGGGTTTAAGGGTTGTAAGGGTTGTAAGGGTTGTAAAGGATTATATCGTTAACCTTTACAACCCTTAGAACCTTTCAAACGTTTTCAACTTTCCCCTCAGTGATATCTGGCAGAACGATCTGCCCATTTTCTATCATCTCCAGCACCCGTGGATACCACTCCTTCTCCAATTCCTGCACCCTAGCCTGGAGAGAAACCGAGGTATCAGACGGAAGTACTGAACATTTTTTTTGTACGAGTATTTTCCCTGTATCTACTCCTTCATCCATCAGGTGAATCGTCACACCGCTCTCCGTTTCATGCGCGGCTAGCACTGCATCATGCACATGATGACCGAACATTCCCTTCCCTCCGTGTTTCGGAAGAAGCGCAGGATGGACGTTGATGATCCGGTTCTTCCATTGCCCGATAAACCACGGAGTGAAGATGAACATCCAACCCATGGCGGCGAGAATTGGCGATTGGAGATTTGCGATTTGCGATTTTTCGACAATTTTCTGAATCTGAAGATGCACGCGCTTGTCATAGGATTCCCGATCCTCATCCGCAATTTTCTCGACGACGAAGACCGGAATACCTGCCGCTTTTGCTTTCTCAATGCAGCCGCGATCAGAGCGATCGGTGATGAGACCGAGACACGTCGCCGTGAGATCACCGCGCTGCATGGCTTCGATGGTGGATTGGAAGGTGGTGCCGCGGGAAGAGCTGAGGACGATGAAGTGCATGAGGAGGTTGTAAGGGTTGTAAGGGTTGTAAGGGTTGTAAGGGTTGTAAGGGAATAATGGGTGGACGATTGTATTCGCGCGCAGATCTATACACAGAATACATCTTCTCTACACTTTCATCATGACTGAACGCCCATACCAACGGCTCATCGCCTGGAAAGAAGCACATATTCTCTGCCTCTGGATCTATGCGATCACAGAGAAATACCCCTCTACAGAACGTTTCAGGCTCGTAGATCAGATGTGTCGGTCATCCTCAAGCGCGCCGACGAACATCGCGGAAGGCAGTTCCAAATCCTCGAAGAAAGAACAGGCCAGATTCTATGAAACCTCTATCTGCTCTCTCGAAGAGTTGCATTATCAATGTCTTCTTTCCCGAGATCTGCACTATTGCTCTCAGGAAGTATTTCTCGATGCAGATAAACGCATTGGAAGAGTGAGCTTCCTCTGTCGTCGTTTGCGCGCATCATGTTTCTTCCATCCTCAATCAACACCAAACCTTTAAAACCCTTACAGCCCTTACAACCTTTCTCACCTTCTCCCCTACCATCACAACCTCACAAAATATCCAAAAAAGAATCGAACAGATAATTCGCATCCTCCGGACCCGGCGTGGCCTCCGGATGAAACTGCACCGAGAAGAAGCGGCCGGAAGCGTGCCGGATCCCCTCCACCGTTCCGTCATTGGCATTGGTGAACCAAATATGCCAACCGTCAGGGAGCTGGTCTTCCTTCACGGCAAATCCATGATTCTGAGACGTGATGATGCAGCGATCGGTCGGTTGCCCGTGTTCGTCGTGCACCAAACACGGCTGATTGACGCCACGATGCCCGTACTTGAGCTTGTAGGTATCACCGCCAATGGCAAGTGCCAGGAGCTGATTGCCGAGGCAAATGCCAAACGTGGGAATATTCTTCTCCACGCTCTTCTTTATCTGTGCAATGGTGGCCGTGCAGCGCTTGGGATCGCCGGGACCGTTACTCACAAAAACTCCATCGTACTGCAGATCAGAACCCGCGAGATCGAAGTCCCAGGGTAACCGATGAACCCGCACTCCCCTCTTGAGGAAGCTGCGGAGAATATTATTCTTGATCCCGCAGTCGAACACCGCCACGGTCTTCTTCACTTCTCCTTCGGGCTCATAGGTCTGGACTTCCTTGCAACTGACCTCGGCAACAAGGTTCTCAGTGTTCGGATCTGCAATCTCTTGGATCTTGCATCTTGCATCTTGTACCTTCGCTTCGTCATGCACGATGCGCCCCAGCATCACCCCATGCTCCCGCAATTTCTTCGTCAATGCTCTGGTATCGATCCCCGTGATCGCCGGGATCTTGTGGTGCTGCAGCCAATTCCCGAGTGAACTCACCGCCGCCTGATGATTGTAATGCTCACTGGCCTGTGCCACGACGATGCCGCGGACGTGAATGGTTTCACTCTCGAAGTTCTTGGCAAATCCCCAGGCATTCTTCTCCTCCGACGGAACCCCGTAGTTACCGATCAATGGATACGTGAAAACGAGGATCTGCCCACGGTAACTGGGATCCGTGAGGCTCTCGGGGTAGCCGGCCATGCCCGTGTTGAAGACCACTTCTCCATCGCTATCGACTGGCGAGCCGAAGGATTCGCCTTCGAAGACTGTTCCATCAGAGAGAATGAGAGAAGCCGTCATTGCGGGCAGGGTAGCGAAAGCACACAGTCGTGTATACTGTTTCCATGACGAAGGAGGAAATCGTACGTCACTGGCAGAAAGGTGCGAAGGACTCGTTACTTTTGGCAAAGGAAGCCCTGCGCATCGGGACATATGACCTCGCGCTCTTCCATTGCCATCTGGCTGCCGAAAAATCTCTCAAGTCACAGTGGATTGCCACACACGAAAATGAGCCACCCCACATCCATGATCTTTCGGAACTTGTTCATGAGATGACATTGGCATTGACTCAAGAGTCACTCGAACTGTGCGCGGAACTCAACCAATTCGCAGTCGAGGCGCGCTATGCCGATCCACCATCCGCTGAACATTTTGCAACGGAAGAACACGCCCGAAATTACATCAATCGGACAGAGAATTTCCTTTCCACGCTTCTATCATGAATAGAGAAAAGCTTCACAGAAATTCGGCACTGCGTATTGCCAAGGGCATGAAAGAGCGCCTGCTTAAGAAAGGCGTACCCGTCGAAAAGGTATTCGTCTTCGGTTCGATAATTTCCGGAAAGATCCATCCTTGGAGCGATTTGGATGTTGCATTCGTCTGCCGTCCTTTCGGAACAGATCGGATCGCCGAGTACAATACGATCGCAGGTTCACGAGAAGATTTCGATATCCCCATGGACATTGTTTTTTTGCGAAGTGAAGATATGGAAAATCGATTCTCGACTATCGTGCAAGAAGTGAAGAAGAACGGAATTGAGGTGTGATTCCTTGATTGCTCTATGAAGCATTCCCCTCACTACCATTTCGATCGGGAATACCTGCGTACTTCTTAGTGTGGCGGCATAGATCCCCTTCCATTCGCTCATTTTTCATGATATTATGAGCTATAGAATTTCCTCCTATACCTCACGATGCTCTGGAATTGGCAACAGAAACACTGGCCGAACTTCACCTATGATGCAGGACAACTCGAAGCCCTGGAACGGGAGTATGCCCTGCTTCTCGGTACAGTGACCGGAGCGATGAAGCATCTGATCCATGAAGACATGGACCAGATCATCGTGCAGATCCTCAGCACGGAAGGAGTGAAAACCGCGGAAATTGAAGGCGAGCTGCTCGACCGCGACAGCGTACAATCGTCGATACGACGCAAGCTGGGGCTCTCGACAGTGAAAAGAAATCTGCAGCCCGCCGAAGCCGGCATGGCCGAGATGATGGTTACGGTGTATCGGAACTTCGCCGCACCGCTGACATCTGGTGAGCTCGATGCCTGGAATACCGCTCTGGTACAGGGGAGAACCGATCTGGAACGCGTCGGCACCTATCGCACACACGAAGATCCGATGCACATTGTCTCCGGCGGAATTGGCAGAGAGACCGTGCATTTCGAAGCGCCGCCGTCGAAGGATGTTCCTCGGCACATGGCGGCATTCATACGATGGTTCAATGATTCACTCACTGCACTTCCTCCGCTGACGAGAGCGGGCATCGCTCATCTCTATGCCGTATCCATCCACCCCTACGAGGATGGCAACGGACGCATGGCAAGAGCCCTCGTGGAAAAAGCGCTCTCACAGTCTGCCGGAGCACCCTCTCTCAGCGGGCTCTCCCGCCAAATCGCGGCGAACAAATCGCAATACTACGATGCTCTCGAGCGCAACAATCGAAATCTGGAGATCACCGATTGGCTGCTCACCTTCGGCAGAACGCTCATTGCGGCGAAACGCTACACACTCACCTCGGTCGAACGCATTCTGCAGAAGACAGCCATCTTCCGTACATTCGCCAGTGCATTGAATGAGCGCCAAAAAAAGGCCATCGACAGGCTTTTCGAGGCGGAGCCGGTGGGCTTCCTAGGCGGACTGAGCGCCGGAAAATACATCACTATCACGAAGGCCACCCGCGCCACGGCCACGCGCGACCTGCAGAAACTGGTAAGCCTCGGTATTCTTCGCAAGAACGGTGAGCGACGCCATGCGCGATATTGGCTGCCTGAGTTATCGCGGTAAAGGGAAAAAAACTCCCTTCCATGTTTACTCCGGATGAAGCTCCGCATCGATTTCCCGAAACAACGATCCCAGAACAGAAAGCATTAGAGGAAGATCCTCCCGGGCGGTTCGCCAAATGGTAGGGACGTCGATCCCCGAATACTCATGGACGATCATATTGCGCATCCCAATGACATCGGACCACGGAACGCCAGGCAGTGCAGCTTTGCGGCTTTCACTCAATTTATTCGCCGCTTCTCCCAGGACCTGGAACTGACGCACGACGGCATCGAAGAGCATCTGATCCTCCACGAGATCGCTTTCCGTTTTCCCCTCGAGGTACCGGAGAATACTCCTCCCCGCCTGCACCATATCCCAAATATAGAGACGATCATCCTTCATACACGGTGACGGCATCATGAAGCACACGCTTGCGAATGACGGGATGCACTCCCCCGGGAGTCATCAAATCCACTTTAGCTCCCAAAGATTTCTCAAGCCCACGCTTCAGAGCAGAGAGACCGAAAAGGCTCAGCGCTGGTTCCAGATCGACAATAAAATCGTAATCACTTCCAGCACGTTCTTCACCCGTTATCCGGGACCCGAATAATCGCACACGCCGGACACTCTTCCCCTCCGGTAAACGCGCTACAGCCTTGGCGATGCGGTCATGAAGATCGGCGGACCTCATAGGCACCTATCATAGCATTCGCCGGTATTTTCTCCATGACAAAAAAACACACCCTTTCCCCATTTTCAAATGGACGACGAATGATCCTCCACCTTGAGACAGGCTGTAATACAATGATGGCATGTTCACCGCAGTCATCCATGAAGAAGACGGCATCTTTGTCGCCGATTGCCCGGAGATTGGTACGGTCAGCCAAGGAACTTCCGTCGAAGAAGCCCTGAGAAATCTCAAAGAAGCGACAATGCTCTATCTGGAAGAATTCCCGCAAACGCAGCGTTCTCATCCATTCGTGACGACGTTCGAAATGGCGCATGCCTAAGCTTTGGTATGATTTCGCTCGACAAAACGCAGGCTTCGGCCTATCCTAAACTAGCAGTAAGACCACTCCGTTCTGTCTCTCGTGTTCCCTTCCATCCGGTAGGCTAGAGCGAGGGCACCCCAAGAACGGAGGGCTTGCATGTGTCATACCAAATTGGAAATGAAATGATACGAATACCGGCGTAGCAAACCGCTGCATGAATGGAAAATCCCATTCATCAACGTATCAGGTAAATTGCCGTATCAGAGAAATTGTTCGTCGAGCTTGATTAGGGAAGAGTAGCAGTCGCGCCATTCGTTCCGTCTGCGTTCGTGTCTCTGGAAAATTCCCCAGGAGAAAAGATCAGCAGCCTGAATGCCAGGATACTCCTCGGACTTCACATGCTTGATATCGAGAGGAACACGAGGATCCAGCCGCCCTTGGAGATTGCGCACGATGTACGCATTGAAGTCCGCGATCTCCGGCCTGGCCTTCGAACGGTCGACGATGAGAGAGACGCGCGTTTGTGCGGTCTCCATCGAAATGCGATCGAGGATTTGACGCGCCAGATAATTGTACATGCGCTCCTTGTTCCTGCGCAGTGTGTCGAAGACACGCGGTTTGTTGAGGGATAGGGAATAGAGACTGATCTGCGCGGTATTCAGCTGCCGGAGGAAGTACTTCTTCACCTCAAGGGTTGTGGCTGTTCCTTTGAGCTCCAGGACGATGCGCTTGCGCCTTTTGCGTGGATTGAGCTTGCGGGCGAGCGTCTTCTTCACCGCATGGATCAGATGACGATTGGCATCCAATCCTTCCACGGCGAGAATAGTGATGGTGAAGAATTTCGAAGGTTTCTTATTCACGAAATCGAATCCCAGGTCGCCGCTTTCATCGAGGTAAAGGAAGAGCACGGGGATAGTTTACCCCGCAATACCATTCATAAATATCCCGGCGGGACCGAAATCCCGGCGGGCGTGATTGGCTCTATTATGGCAATACGCCGGGCCCGGTCAAACAAATAACCGCGCCCTCACTCCATCTCTGGAAAGTGGACGCGGTAAGCCGTGAAAACTGAATCGGGAACTACGGTCGTTGGACGGCAATCCACACGCACCAAAACATACCAAAACCGCGTCTTCATCCCTGAAGACGCGGCGCGGAGTCAGTTGCGACGGTGATGCACGATCACCGTCCCGCAATCCAATTCGACCACGAGACCTTCCTTGGTCTCGACCTTACCTTCTTGCAGCCTCCATCCGAGAACTACTGCCAGACAAAACTCACGGATCGACATCGTTTTCCCGACAGCCACAAGGAGAACCCCGTGACCACTCTCGACGTCATCCGCAGCAACGGAACCCCGGAGGGTCACGTGCGGCAGAACGCCGAGGAGGTGTTGGGGGATACACACTCCAGTGTCGACGAGCAGCAGTTTCTTGCCGACTGCGACTTCGGCCTTGAGGGCCTCCATCTGCAACCGGGAGACGACCGGGTGAGCCAGGATCCGTCCCGGCTCATATCTCCAGTACACCCGCTGCACATCCTCGTGCAACTGGGCGAGCTGAGGAAAGGCCGCCAGGAGCTGCTCCCACGTCATGATCGGGTTCTCGGGAACGGGCGGATGCAGATGCAGATCGACGACCTTTGTCAGATCGGCGAGCTGATTCTGCAAAGCAGTAATTAGCTTCGCCTGTTCTGTTGCCGTCGTTTCCAGCGAAGTCACCCGCGGCGCCAGTTTCCCAACCCGATCCTCAACTGCCTTCATTCTGTCATAGAGCTTCCGAACATCATCAGAAGAATCCGGAATGGCTGGACGCTGCTCGAGATTCGTAACCTTTCCGCTGAGATCCTTTAGTTCTGCGAAGAGGTCGGGCGACTGTGCGCGATCGCGAAGCTTTTGGAACTCAGACCGAAGCTCCTCAACCTCACACCGCAACGTCGTCACTGCTTGAGATTGGCTTCCATTCATAATGGCCAATTCAAGCTTCTTGATCCGCAATTCGAACCGCAGAATCGTTTGGCATTCCGATCCACAATTCGATCTGCATGCGAGCAATCTCCAACAAGCCTCGACATCCGATGCCGAGACAGCCAGCAACAAGCCGGCAACCACAACCAACAGAGCTCTGCGAAACATGGCCAATCTCCTTTATAGGTAAGGCCGGTGAATAGAAAGAACGTTTTGAACGGGTAAAACTGACTCTATGCCATCTCCCATACAAAGGAAGCTGACATTTTGAAGTATAGAACATATATTGACACAATAGCAATAGTATTATATGATGTTAGCTAGAACAGTCCCCATGGATTGTTCTACAGGTGCGTACAATGGTTCATTCAAACCATCGGCATCGCACAAAATTAGCGTTAAACCCGCCCAATATTTGGTTGGTGCGGGATCGATTTCGTGTCACTGTCCCAGTTCCCCAGTTTAGGAGTTCTCACCATGTTGCAGCGCAAGCTCAACACCGTCGTGGCGATCCTGGTCGCCGTTTCTGTCCTTTCCTTCACCTCGTTTGCGGAAGCCCAGTTCGGACCGGCGCCCTTCGCGCCCCCAGCTGCCGCTCCCGCGCCCGTCGCCCCCGCCCCCAGCATGAAGGAGTGCTTCGGAGCCTATGCGGATGAGCCCTTCATGGCTACCGCGCAGTTCCCGCACTGGGTCGACGAGGAGAAAACAGTTGCTCGCGCGGCTATCGCCAAGCCCGGCATCACGGTTGATTGGGCCGATCCCAACACCATCGAAGCTCTGGCCTGGGCGTTCCTGCCGCACGAAAGCAAACTGGAGGGGAGCCTGGCGCAAGTCACTTATGACAATTCGCTTGATTTCCAGGGTATGGACCCTAGTCAACGGATCGTCATCGTCGTGTCCATGCGCCGCCCGCTCAACCTGGATCCCGCCTTCAAGGGTGATGTCCGTGTCGTCGAATGCCGTCGAACGACGACGACCGGCAAAATCCGGCTCTGGGCAAAACTGCTTGCGGTCCCCACCGGGATCAACAATCAGTACACGACTTGCATGTCCTGCAAGGCGGAAACCCACGAGCAAAGGCTGACCCTGGTCACCGACGTGACCACTCACCTCGAGCGGATGAAAATCTGCTTGGATGAAACCACGTCGGCGGTCATGAGCAATGACGGTGCTGCGGTCGGGTCTGTCGACATGCATCCTTACGAGCGATTTGTTGTTCTTTGGGCAACCAAAGGCATGAAGAACCGCTTGGAGGAGCTGAAGAAGTCCCTACCCGCCACCGCCTCCGCGAGCGTTCGGATTACGGTTATCCTTCCCAAAGGATCGACCGTTCCATCCGGACTACCCGCAGGCGCCGAGATCAAGTACGCCGAATAGTGCGATGTCATGGATTAGGACCCAAGGCATGCACCAAAACAACCCCGTCTCTCTGAGGCGGGGTTTTTTGATGGTGTAGCGATGAAACGAAATATTGACATATTATATATATTAGTTCACAATCTATCCGGCTGTTTTTTGGAATCGACGGCAGGAGGTTTGTATGTTTCAGTGGATAAAGAAGAATGGTATGGACCTCGTCGCATTCGGCACGCTGATTGCTGTGTTTGTAGCCGACGTGGTCTGGAATGGTTATCAACTTTACCTGGGCTCAGAAGTCCTGAGCCTCGGTGCGCTGATTTCACGGATCATTGGATACGGGGGAGTATTCAGTGGTTTGTGGTTAATCAGGACTAGTGATTCCGAGGCAGATGCTTTCCATGGCAAGGATTTGATCGGTGTCGGTCTCGTTATCATCGGGACCCTCTCGCTGTGGTCGGGCACACCACAAGCCTGGAAAGAAATTCTGTCGCCACAGAAGGGAAACGAGGTCGCGGATTGTCCAACAATTTGGATTAAGGAAGAAGGAGACAATCTGCTCATCGAAGTTGTCGAAGTGCCGCAGAGAGGCGGCGAAAATCCTAATCGCCTGATCATCGCAACGGAGGCGGCAATCCCAAACCCCTTCGTGAAAATGAATCTCACTACGCCTATGAACACAAAGGGTCGCATCTTTGCCCAATGGGGCACTGATCCGACCAAATCGTTGAATTCTCGTTCATCCAAATTCTAACTCTAACCAGCCGTCCCAACACAGCCAACCAAGAAGCCATACTTACCGCGTTCCCCCACGCAGTTCGTTGGCTTCTTTTCTTATGTCTGCCAAAATCAGCGATCGAGATCAACAAGAAATCCGGAATCACATCAGGTTCCTGCCGGAGGAACAGTGGTAGAGGAACTGCCGGACGCCGGCGAAGAAGAAGGCGAACCAGTTCCTGAACTCGGAGTGTCCAGAGGACCCGCCCCCGGAGAAGCAGCACCGGAAGCCGGAGCATCAGTGCCCGCGGCAGGTGACGAAAGCGCAGGCTCACCGGATCCCGTGGGTCCAATAGCGCCAGCACCCGCATCCGGTATACCGGGCGAAGCGCTTCCTGCAGGAGGAAGAGTACTCGATAAAGGATCAACTCCTGAACCCGAAGGTGCGATGGACGGTGCTCCATCTGTAGTCGAATCAATCGGCGCTGCTCCAACAGGTGTTCCTGCCACTGCAGTCGTATCAGTACCAGCTGGAGGAGTGGCCAAAGGATCAGTGCCCGATGCAGGAACATCAACCGGAGATGCACCTGCTGCGGAACCGGCAACTGCACCGACTGTATCAACACCCGCAGAAGGAACATCTATCACATCAACACCCGAAGGAGGGAGGCTGATGGATGGCTCGCCCTTTTTTTCTGGAAAGATTTTCATTTTTGCTTTCTTTGCTTCTTCTAACACTACTAAATACGCTTTTGCAGCAGCTCTACCCTGCCAGGTCAAAAGATCAAAGACCATCTTCCCCACATCCTGCACACCTGCGACCGCACCTTCCGCAACTCCGAGAGCTTTATCGAGAACTTTCGGAATACCTTCACGAGCATCATTCGCAAGCTTCTTCCCTTTGGCATACGTATCCTTTGCCAAGTCCACCGCATCATCTCCGGCATCCAATACCCCGAGCTCGATTCTGGTTCCCACACTCGCACGCTTGGTGCTGTAGAGGTACCGGTTGAGTCCGGATTGCTCCATCTGGAACCGTTCGAGCGAAGAGCTGTCCATTAGCGTATTCATGACGACGGAGAAATGAATATTCCCCCCCACATCTGGCCTCGTGCAGTATCCTGCGGCACCTTCCATGGCCGCCTGCTTCGCTTTCATCTCTTTGTACAATTGAGGGAAGTCCTTCCTCACGACCTCCTCCGCCCTCCTCTGGAGCTCAGGACCGGTGAGATGGAGAAGTTCCTCGGAAACGCGTTCTGCATTTTTATTTTCGACGTCATTCAAAGCTGCCAGAAGACCATCGCTCTGCAGAGGCCTTCCATAAATCTCACAGTGACTCACTGCCTGAATGTACGCCCGGGTCATGAGATCATTCTGATGTGTTGCATACTGCGTGATGACTTCCGCTTTGATAGCATCGTTTTCCACACGATTGCGCCCGTCGACAACCCGTGATTCCCATCCTCCCGTTGCCCTTTTGGGACCCACCCCGCCTACCGGACCTCCGCTCACTGTGGAATAACGGGCGAAGAAGGAATCGAGGATCGACTTGTAGGTTTTGGCGATTTTGACATCCGAGGGCTTGGTCGTCGAGTCCCGCAGTTTCGTGACGAAGGAGGGAATCGGCCTCCCCGCGAGCGCCTTTTCGAGGTCCTCTTCGACAATGCCCTTGGGAAGATTCGTCAGGAGAACGTGGTAATCCATCACCTCCTTGGTTGGCGCCTGGCCGAGATACAGGATCGCCCTGTGCCCGAAATCATCCGGATCCTCTACGACGCGCTTATCCTTTTCATCCGTGAGGAGATTGGCATAGTACCGTTCCCGCGATTCCTTCCAGCGGTCTCCGCTCACCATGGAAATGGCTCGATCCTTGATATTCCAGGGATTGTACTTGTCGGCCACAAGGAGGCCAAGGGCTCCGCCACCGATGGCAAGACGCGCGAGGCCGCCCCATTTCTCCTTGGTAAAGAGTATTCCCAACGCCATCTTGACGAAGACAGCACCCACTGCCAATCCAACTAACGGATGCTTCTTGATCAGTTTCATGAATTCCTTCCTGCCGTCCTTGAAGAACACCGAGATCGCCGCAACGCCCGACCTGTCCTCCATCGCTTCGGCCGAGTGTGCCTGAATGAGCTGCTTGCTGATGAGTTCCTCGGCGAGATCGCGAAGAATATTCCGCACCATTTCCTTCTTATTACACGTTTCTCCCTTCGCATACTTCGTCAGTTCCACGAAAAACTCCGATGGCTTAATCGTCTGAAACAGCGGCCCTGGGGGCAGACCATTCAGGAAACCATATGCCGCAGAGGGATTGCTGAGCCAGTTCTCGGCACTCTCTGTGGGGTCAAACTGCTTGGCGACATACGCCTGACCCAAGAGCTTCATCGTCTCGGCAGAGAAGCCCGGAATCCCCTTCTTGATCCGCTCCACGGAAGATCCCACAGTCTTGATGATGTCGTGTGACGCCTGCACTTCACCCAGATGACCGGGTTGCTGGAAAATCGGAGGAGTGAGGCCAACCCAATCTGTCGGTTCCGATCCACGATTCTTGGCATCGACTGCAGGGGCAAGCAACCTGAGAATTCCGTCGATTTCTTCTACTTCATTCGGTTTGAAGCTTTCCTTACCCTCAGCTGCTTTCACAAGAAGTGCGTACTCTGGACCCAGTCCCACTTTCTCGCACTGATCCTGTGAGAAGACTTTGCTCCGTAGGTAATCACATGCCGCCTTTCGATGATCAGGATCTTTGTCCGACCAGTAGAACGGATGGAGATCTGGATCGGTGATCTTCGTAGCTCTGTGCCTAGAGATGGTATTCCGAAATAGGCAGAGCAGGGCTACAAAGCGCTTTCCTCTACCATCCGGATCACCCAACACGGCGATATTCCTCTTCAATCGATCGATGCCACCGTACCAGACTTCACTGACAAGCCGGACCCGGTCCTCCTCCTTAAGCTTCCAGAACTCCGCCTTGCCGTCCTCTCCCCCGCCGAGAGCAGCGATGATCCCTTCTACTGCGGAGCGATAACGCAGAAGCGTCATCTCAAGCGACGCCCACTTCCCCTCTTTATTATCCGGACTGACTGCCCAGTTATAGATATTTACGAGATCGGGATCCTTCTCATTTTTCAGCTTCGCATAGTCCATGTACCACGTCTCGAGCCACGCACGGAACGCCGCGTCTCTGTAGAGCTCGTGGTTGTCATCTCCGGTTCCCTTGAGAACGGCATAGAGCTCTTCCGTCCTCTTCTCCAGACCCATACTTTTCACACTCCCCTTGACGAATGCGAGATCGGCTCCCCCACCCAAGTCATCCTTGAATGCCTTCTCGGACACTGCGGAGAAGGACTGCAGACGCCGATGCTGAAGTTTCACCGCCTGTGGTTCACCTGATTCATTCCGAGTTTCTCGGCCAGCCTCCGCGAAAATGAGCGAGAGCACCAGAGCTTTGTGCTGGTTCCCGTGTGTGGGATCCGCAAGGAACTCATATCTCCGCCCGAAGTGCGGATCGTGCGCCAAGGTCTCGAGCATGGGTGTGAGATCTTTCGAGAATTGATCATTACTCTTGAGGTGCTCAATGTTCTTCCAATGGATATCGGTATCCTTGGACATCGACGGTGTGTCCGTATTTGTACGCCCACTTTCGGGAGGTTTCTCCGAGAAAGAAATCACCCTCCCCTCAGCGGAGAAGCGGAATGCGGGCCGATACTGGTGGAGGTGTTTGTCCATGAGCGAATGGAATGTGGTTACGTGGAACGAAGCCATTGGTATGCCTGGCGGAGTTTGGTAAACGGCCATTTGACGGCTTCGGTGACGCCAGTCTTGATAGCACTGCTAGTCTTCACCACAGCATTCTTGGTAGCGACTGCAGTCTTCTTGATGGCACGGCCGGTGGCTCTGCGCCAGGTAGCGGTGCGGTTCTGGGCGATCTGGAGGTACTTCGCGGCATCATCTTCGTAGTCCTTCTCGGCTTCTGCCCCATAGAGATAGAGGATCGCCCGCTGCTTCTTGGCATTGTGATGCGCCAGCTGCTCTTCCTTCTCGGAGGTATCCATCGTTCCATCCTCCTTCTTACTGGTCTGGTCGATAGTGCCGAGATCCTTGAGCAGACGAGCTGTGTGCTCTTGGAGAAGAATCTCTGAAATCTCCTCGATCATCGCCCTGATGTACGGCGTATTGGGGAATGCTGAAGGACTGGTCTTGAGGCCTTTGCGCAGCGCCACGAAGGCGACCATGAGCTTCTCGAAGCCGAGCTCTCCCCAAGCCGGACGGGCATTCATCTTGGGGAAGAGCCAGAAACGGCGTGTACCACGACCGAGGCCGAGCGTGGGGAAGTAACGATCAAGCGTGGCCTGCATGGCAAGCGGCGCCCATGTGCCATGGTTGCGCTGCACACCCAGAGCCTCGGCGAGATTCACCACCACCGATTCCTGCGTGCCAGTAGCCAGCTGCGTAAACTGTCGGCCGATCTTCTGCGAAGCCGTTTCGCGCTCCCCCACCACCTCCGGATCCTTGAGCATCTTCTCCATGAGCTCACGATCCTGGAAACCCGCCTCATTCATGATCGCCATTTCGGAAGCGATCTCCCGCACATCGCCCTTTACACTGTTGATCCGCAGGATTTCCTCGTTCACGCGCTTCACGGCATCGAGACCGCGGAGGCGGTCGCCAGTCTTTGTAGCTTTCTCGCGCGCCTGCTTGAGTGCAGCACTAACTTTTTCGGCATCACCGATTCCAAGTTGTGGGATTGCACTTGCAACGAGAGCTTGAAGACTTATGGAGCCTCTGATATTGCCATGATTCACCGCTGCTCCGATAAACGGACTTAATGCCGCAGGAACCTGCAATCCCGCCTCTGTGAGATTGACTCGAACTGCATCAAGAGTGTTTGCGATATTCGAGTAATAATTACGCGCCTCATTCAAAGTCTTCATACGATCTGTAACTTCCCTCATGACCGACGCTTGAATTGTCACACTCGTAATAGCGCTCAAATTGGCATACCCCGAAGCATTCATATGCGTGCTGATCCAGGCTGTCGGAGGAGGAATAGCCGGTGGAGCTACTCCGGCAATCGCCCTCTGGTCTTGCTGGAGCCCAGTCAATTCGGCTTCCATTTGAGCAAGACTGATCGCAGCATCGCCGTTACCCGTAATTCTCGACAAGCCGTCTAAACTCGCAAGAAGACTCTGCTGAGCCATCAAACGCCGAACTTCCTGATCGGACCCTGCATTCCCCTGCAATATCCGAAGAATCCGTGTCAGTTCCCCCGGCTGATCCTGCGCCAACTGCTCAAGATTATCGAGCGTTGAAATGACATTGAATTTACTCACACCCCCATCCGAGAGAATGCGCTCGATCTCGGTATAGGGATCCAGCATGTCCTTGTACGACCGTGCGATGGCACGAGCGTTGGCCTCGGTGATCACGAGCAAATTGAAATGATGTCGAGGATCTACCGGACGCGCGTGCGGAGTGAGGGAATCATTCTCGAGGAGCGAGATCGCAGGTGCAAGATCGAAAGGATTTCGTCCGATGAGCCAACGGGTAATCTCTTCCTCCGAGCGGAGATTGCGAAGAGCGATTTCGTATGCCAGATCCATCCGCAACGTGTAGCTGGCGTTACCTTCGGGCACTGCTGGAATATTGGCCAGCGGAGGAAGATTGATGATCTCCGGAAGACCATTATTGTGGATCGTCGCCCGGAATTGGATGGACGGAGGCAACGGCAAACGATTGACCTGATTGAGTGCTTCATCGCGCGTGGTCATCCGAACGGCAGACATCGCGCGGCCGAGATCCCGTGTGGGATCCGCAGCGCCGATGCGATTGCGTTCGAAGCGACCACGTTCGAAACGCCTTCGGCTACTTATGGCATTGCGATCGAGATTCTGACGAGCGAATACAGTGTTGTACCCCGCTCGCAGCTGAGCACTGTCCCGAGAAATTCTGCGCATGCTTGCGTACTGAAGCTCTGCAGCTCGTTCTTTCTCCGGACGCCGGTTCTCCTCGAGATCATCGAGTCGTGATGGTGATTTGTATATCATGAAATCCCTCTATTTTAGCAAATATCGCCTCTTTCGTCTATAGGCTTAGGAGGGCTTCAAGTAGACATTTCGATTACTACCGGACAGGATTACGCTGCTTTCTTCTCTTTGCCACCTTTCTTCTCGTCAGTTGCGTCGTCCTTTTTCTTGTCGGCTTCGCCTTCTTTTTTCTTTGATTCTGCCTCAATTTTTGCTTTCTCATCAGCTTGAGCTGCAGCATCATCTGGTTTTTTCTCTTCTTCGGGTAGTTCCGCACCCGCCAATTCCATCGCTCTGCGACGCATGGTGCCTTTCGAAGCAACCTCCTTCGCAAACCGCTTCTTGCTTCTCTTTACCACTGTGAGAGGCTTGAGCGGCTCCAATTTCATTACAGCCAGATCTGGGACGCCCGGGCTGGGAAGATTGGGATAGCCGGCATTCCTCTGGTAGCCCGTCTGAAGTACCCGGATGATTGCGTCTCGCGCCTGGATTCGCTGCTCGAGAACCCGGGTCTGAAAATCCGGAGCTCCGATGAGCTGCAATCGGTCTGCGAGAACTTGTGCGAATAATCCCCTGTAGTACGAATGAAAAGCCGCGGGCCGTACATCGGCTCTTAGACGGGCGATATCTGCGAGACTCCTCGTCACTTCCGCGGGGACCGGCAGTGTGATGTCTCCGGCATAACCGGATGCATCTTGTCCGCCCTTTCCCCACCAGTGCGTGAGATTACGGTCTAAGGACATTTAAGGAAATTGTAATGGAGAATCAGGGATGAAGCCTCACATCTTCACAATATCTTTTCAGAGCATTTTCTATGCGAGTATAGAGATGCAGCTCATCCCGAAGACCCTCCGTTGTTGTTAGGGGATTATCTTGAATCCATCTATGAATACTTGAAGCTGGCACTTGCACGATAGCATCTAGCCTACGAGGAGGATTGGCTAGTGCATTTTTCTTGGCTAGTGCGAGGTATCTCTCAAAATCCGGATAGGAATCCGGTGCGGAGAAGATCAACTCATCCAACTCTGTGTCAAATTCATCGACTGCTGGAGGCGCTGCCTCAAGGCTACGCTGAGAGTTCGGAGGAGGTGGAGGAGGTGTGTTGTTGGGAGGAGGTGTGTTGTTGGGAGGAGGTGTGTTGTTGGGAGGAGGTGTGTTGTTTTGTGCATTCGCTCCTGTGTTCGCTCCTGTGTTAGTACCCTGATTTCGAACAGGAGGAACCGGAAGAACGAGCATTTCTGCTGCGCGATTGTGATGTGATTTCTCGAACCGTTCTGTGAGAACCCTAATCGTATTTCTTGTGTCTAAAAATGTTTCTAAATTCGCTCTGTTAACAGGAGTTACAGCGGACAACCTCGAACGGAAGAACGTCGCGATGTCATGCGCAATGCGATTGGCAGTAAGATCTACAATGAGCCACAGATCACGGTTACCCACTGCAAGATTTAGGTAGCCGGAAATTTGATTTCTTAATACCGCGCTTTGATCAAGTTCAATCAGGACATCGATAAGAGCGTCGTATGTTGGTGGTCCGGAAGGGACAACCTCAGCGACAACCGGAACTACGACCCCAGGAGGAGCATAGATGGTATTTTCCACTCTTACATCGAACGGCATATGCCTCAACGGATGGCGTTTATCCCCATTGAGACGAGAATTTGGCGGCTCTACCGTATAATCATTGCCTTCGACGGCAGTGACGCGATGCTGCACCGATCCGACAGTCCAGGTAAATGTCGTCCCACGACCGCTCGAGTGAATGGTCCTGAGGACATCTTCATCGGTCTTCATATTGATAGAGAGAATTTCCGAACCATCTCCCTGCATTCCTCCCCTGCCAATCAATCTTGCAAGCCCTGCTCTCATTCCGGTTCTCGGAGTGTTGACAGTACGACCGCAGAGCCTGTTGAGCTCTTGAGCAAGCTCTGGGCCTGTGCCGTAAAGTTCGCGAGGTCTCGGATCATTCACAAGACGAACCTGAATTCTGGCTGCGCCTCTTCCAACAATTCTGCCAATTTCATCGGGGGTCTCACGCACGCGAGAAAGCTCCTGATTCGTAAGATAGACGCCCCACATACCACGAGAGCCTTCTGGGCTGATGGTGCTCCTGGACATCTTATAGCTTCTTGCAGTACCAGCTAAGCGTACGAGCATGACTGAAGCAGCCAATGCAGGATTGGGGTCACCTGATATTTCGGCGGGGATCGACGCGGGTGGTGGCTGAGCAGTGGATGCCCATTGCAAGTATTGCCTGCCAAGCTCTTCTGCCTGCGCAACATCCATCTGATCACTCAACAAGAATGCTTCTATCTCATGCCTCTGTGGGGATCCAATAATAGATGCCATGAAGGCTTGTCCGTTGATTCCTGCATTCGTGAGAAGCGATACAGCCTCCAGCACTTCTGCATCAGGAACATTGTCTATCTGATTATTGGGAGTTGTTTCCATCCGCCGAACCATAGTGTTGTGGACAGTGCCGATTCTCCCCATTTGATTGGCAGCTAATTGTCGCACTGCCCGTTCCGATTGATCCAGTGCGCTCTGAGCTCTCTGCCGATCCTGGTCATTCACATACGGAAGCTGCTGATGCAGCTGCCCGGCAACAGCGCGTGCTGCTGCACCTGTCCCTCGAACTAACGATGTAACCGCTTCCTGATCAGAAGTTAGGACACCGCGTAACTGTCCAGCAAATCTCGCAACAACTTCAGAAAAGGGAAGATTTGGCTGAGCAGCAGCCTGTCTCAATCCCTCGAGACGTTGATCCTCCAACGAAGCAGGTTGCGTGAGTGGTTGTGACATAATATGAATTGGGTATTTGTGTCAATATTGTACCTCTTTTAAGCTTTTCGGTCAATTCTTACTTATCCGCTCCTCATAAGGAATAACCCACACCCCGCCAAACAAACTATGCTCAGCATAGCCACTTCGCTCACCGGCAGACTCCCGGAACCAGCCTCCCCTCCTCCGATCACCTCCGCAGTCAGATTGGGTGTCGTCGAATCGGAAATCAATTTCTCCCCACGAGCTAATGCATTTGAGGATGCACCCCCACCCTCATTTGAGAGAACCTTCCCCTTCGATCGCCCTGTCTTCTGGGCAATGCCTTCTACTTCGAGGCACCTATTCCCCTCCCCCGGTGTCGGATCAGAAACACACCATGCTGTACCAGACCCTGTTCGCGAATCCGCGGGTCGATCCTTCGACCCCGCTCTGGACAGGCGACCCACTCTGCTCAGGGAAAATCCTGACTTCCCTTTGCTATACGTCACGAAATCCACCGTCTCCCCATCCGGGCTCAGGAGCCGCACATCATCGCCGCCGTTATTCAGCGAGAGCTTGGTTACGCTGGAAGGAAAGAGGAGATAACCGCCGGACCCGATGACCGTGCCGAAGGGAATGGTATAGGGCTTGCTCCCCGTATTCGCCCGATCATCGAGCTGCCAGAAAGAAAGAGAGACTGGAGACGCGGAGAGATTCTGGAGCTCGATCCATTCTTCAGTGGAGAACTTGAATTGCAGTCCTCCCTCTCCCAGAAGGCGTGTGGGATGGAGGGGAGAGGGCGGGGTGAGGGAAGAAGGCACCGCATACACCTCGCTCATCACCACCCCGCTAGCGTACAGCGAACAGCGCACAGCGAACTGCCTCTCCACTACCGAAGACCGAAATACTTCTGTACCAGAACCATCCGTTGGAAACCGTGCTTCCGCATACGCCTTCAATTCCAAATCATCCGTCACAAGCAAACCCCCAGACTGAAACCTGTACGCACCGGAATTCGTCGAGACGAACACATCAGCGGCAACCGATGGCGAGAACTGGATAACGGTTCCGGAAGCGACGAGGCCCGACTTCGGATCGATCTTGAGCGTGAGCTTGTGCGTCTGGAGGTACTTGAGAAGTGTGGACCCTTCCGGGAATCCCACGAGAACTTGTTTGGAAACTTCCGGATCAGCCCAAATCCCCAGCCTCGCCGCTCGTGCTTCCTCTTCCAGTGCCAGATATTCCTGGCTCCTCGCGAACGGGAAAACGGTGTAGGCGCGGGCGAGACCGTGACGGAGAAGCGACTCCTGCACAGACAATGATGGCGCTCGCAAATTTGTCGCAGTTCGTTCCTCGACACAGCTCGGAATGACATGCTCACTGTGACAAATTTGCATTGCAGAATCGCCTCCGCCGAGATTCACATAAGCAAGGAGCCGGTCGTACTTATCAAACAGAGATTCATCAAATGTGAGATCAACAAACTTGCCTTCAATCTGCGACCGGAGAAAATCACGCGAGGCTTCCGCCAGGATTCTCACTGCTGGATGCGGGTCCGTGAGCTCGGGGGCATCGATGCCGATCAGGCGCACGCGGATGGTCGTCTCTCCCGCCAAGCGAAGGCTCGACCACCGTCGTTCCAGCTCCGGAGGAAGCGTCCTCCAGACTTCGGCAGGGAAATCATCGAGCGCCACGACGATGGTATCGCCGTCGATCACGTATGGCACCCGCACACGGAGACTCGCTGGATCCAGAGTGGGAGGACGAACGATCATATCTTCCGCAGCCTGTGGCCAGCCGAGTACGGAAGCGACGTAACGATCGGGGTCGAGAAGGCGGGCTCTGCCACGGGAATTTTTCAGACGCAGATGGAGCTCACTATCGGAGAAGCGTTTCACTTCCAGCGGCTGGAGCTCGATGCCATCGAGAGGGAACGGTGTGCCGGAACCTTCGCCGGTATCCAGTGACCAAAACCCGAGCGACACTTTCTCCCTCCCCCGATTCTGGATCTCCACCCACTCCCTGCCCGCATCATCCCCGGGAGGATTGGGGTAAGCAGCGGAGACGATCACGGGAAAATCTCGGAAGCGCCTCTCGCCGGTGCGGAAACGATTGGGCTCGCCGGGGGTAGGGAACGTGGTCCAGACGTACTCTCCATCCTGTCGACGTGCCAACGACTGGCCGCGAATGGCACCGGAAAAAGCGACGACAGACACAGGAGCTTCCGCCGGAGAGAGGAGACGCACGGTGTCTTCGGCATTGCCGAGGTGCAGACCCAGATCTGCGGAAGCAATCGCCAGAAAACCATGTGGATGGATTTTGAATGTACTCAGCGCCCCGCGCAGACTCTGCCCTTTTGCGCTCACGATCGACCATCCGCAGAGTGCAAGCGTTTTGCCCGTCGTATTCTCGATCTCCAGCCACTCCGGCTGCTTGCTGTGGGGATAGGGCAGAATCTCGCTCAGGACTGCGCCGGAGTAGGACCGTATCGCACACACCGATTCCTCGGGAGCGATGCCGGAAGCATCCGACGATCCGGTGCGAAGAACCGTCGCCAGAAATGTACGCTCAATCATACCGCCACAGGCAGGCTCGAGCGTGAGGAGAATGGCGTGCTCCCCGACGACATCGAAAGAATGTGAAGGAGGATTGCAGCTGTGGTAAAGCGTGCCATCGCCATAGTCGAATGTGCAGCGGGCAGAGGAGAGGGATCCGGTCTCAGCAACAACAGAGAAATTGACCGAGACATGCCCGACGCCTCTCACCGCTCCGGAACTTGTGACTGAGCCATTGGTCTCCTGAAGAAGGATGCGCGGGTCGAGCGGAAGAACGGTATTCGCGAATCCTTCGGTTGGAATGCAGAACGACTGCAGCGCAAATCCCGATCCGGTTTCTATCCTCCCGAAGCTGATGCCCTCGAGCGCCTCCGGGTAATTCAGTGCATCTACCAAAACCGAACCACTGAAAATGGCGACGCGGCTCCCGCCATTGACGAGCGTGAGATGCGAGAAGGTCTTGCGGAAAGATACATGCTCAGCCGGGTCCAAAGTAAACGGAGACGAAACCCGCGGCGGAAATGCTCCGGTTGCAGTTCGAGAATTCGGAATGATGAAGGAGTGCGCGCCGCTCCCCGATGTGAGCTTCCACCCGGCAATCGATACCGGCTTGTCACCCAGATTCCCAATCTCGATCCACTCGCGGTCATCACTGCCCACGGGATTGGCGAGGATTTCCGTAATTTTCACCCGAACCAGAGCAGGCATACCTGCCTGCGGGTCGGAAGATGAGCCCGCTTCGCTCAATGAGCTATCGCGGCCAGAAGAAGCCGACCCCACTTCGCTCGCGGAGCTTCGCGGGGTAAAAGATACCGACGAATCCGCAGTGGATTGAAGGGAATCGGATGAAGAGGAATCTCCAACCACCGGGCAGCACCCGCTATTATCACCCAAGCAGCACCCCTCCGCGGGTGCAGAGACGGAGGATGAAACACTGTCGAATGATGAGCCCTTGGAGGCAAGTCCATCGGATGATGCATCTGATACTGTGCCGTCACTCGAAAAGTGTTCACTTGAACTTTCGGAGATCGACGAAACCGTGATTTCTGAAGATACCGATGCAGAACCTCCCAGCCCTCCGTCAGATGAAAAAGACACATCCGACCCTCCCGATGAAACAGAAGATACGACGAGCTCCCCATTCCACGACCCCGGCGTCCCGTAGATCACCACTCCGTCCTTGAACCCCCGCGACACCACCGCCGTCCGCCAATTCTCCTTCAAATTCCCAGCAACATTCATCGATATCCTCTCCATGCTCGCCTTGGGGCTGCCCGTCACATTCGCTCCGGCGAAGGGCACACCCACGCCATCATCCACTTCATCACGTATCACTCCCGCAGCATCGCGTAAGCGCAGGAGCAATGCAGAATTGGGCAAACTCATAGCTGTGGAAACCAGATTCGGCGCCACTGCCAGACGTGTCGCTGCTCCGAAGTAATTGCTGATGAGGAAGAACTGACCGGCATGCAGGACCGTCCCCGTGGAAAAAAGCGTGATGGTCGTCTCCCCCTTCGTGAGCACACTCGTAAGGCGCCACCCGGAAACATCAAGGACACTTCCTTCCTGACCCAAGACAGCCAGCTCCACCCACTCATCTGCCGTCGAAAGATCCGACCCCATCCACATCACTTCGCTGATAACGACGATGGGATCAGGGGAAGCAGCTCTGCTTTGCAAAATGGACAAGCTCAAAAGCAGGACAATGACCCCGATGAACAGCAATGCGGAACTGATCGTTTCCGAACCGGTGAAGTAACGATAAAAGCGCTCCCGCATGGACACACTCAAGCGATTTCCCATCCTCTTAAGGAGATATGACAGGAAACTCCGTCGGGAGTAAGGCTGCTTTACAGCAAACAGAAGCAATGATTTCGGTTCCACGACTCCATGGAACAGAATGATGATTTATTCTGTATCGACAGATTCAGAATATTCCGTCAATCAGAACTTCCGCTCTCCCATTTTCTCATCATGCACTCCTACGATGCTCCTATGACCGTTTCTCGATTGCGCGCACGTCCAATGAACCGAATTCCCTTTCTTCCAGAGCGAACTTCCCTGTACAATAGCCACATTCGAGTTTGTTTCTTTCCCGAAACCCCCCTACCGCTCCACATGCTTCACTCCTCTACAATACTCCTCGTCATCAGTTCCCTGTTTTCCGCATCGGGAAAACGTTTGTATCGGTAAAGCCGGAGCGGCAGGCCACGTCAGATTAATCTGACGTGGCAGGGATTCTTCCCATTTCCTGCCCCATTCTATGCAATACATCATCATCTTCCTGATCC
>Ga0194063_10000741_pt1 | contig 23010 bp, 21 predicted proteins | sample SepL3720m_MetaG_FD_155459 | JGI IMG/M metagenome (GOLD analysis project Ga0194063, IMG submission 155459) | Anoxic zone freshwater microbial communities from boreal shield lake in IISD Experimental Lakes Area, Ontario, Canada - Sep2016-L373-20m | ecosystem: Environmental > Aquatic > Freshwater...
GGGTAAATTTATTGGAGTATTTCTCCCCATTCTATTCTTCCCCTTCCTCCTCCCTTTTGCTACCCTTCCTTCGTTAGCACACCCTTTTAAAGGTTACCCGAAAAATTTTCTTATGCCCCCTTCTCCTCTTCCTTCATTTGCAATTGAAAATTCAGAGCTTTCTCCCTCTCTTTTTTCCGATGTGTATATTTTTCGGGATATGGGCAATACGGGAGCACTGACCTATACGATTCCCAAAGGTATGGAGGACAAAGTGGCGATTGGAAAATTAGTGGAAGTGCCCCTGCAGGGACACCGAGAGAAAGGAATTATCCGAAAAATTCACTCCGAAATACCCAGTTTTGCAGCAAAAGAAATGGGAAATATCAGTGGTGAAATACTCCTCACCGAGGCAGAACTGGAAAGGATAGAAGCCTTTGCCCTTCAAAATCTCTGCTCTGTCTCACGGGTTTTAAAACTCTTTATCCCTGCGCGTGTTATAGAAAAAGCAGGAGAAAGCCCAAAAAAAGAAGGATTTCTCTTGGTAAAAAATCCAGAAACGGAAAAACTCGGCAAACGACAACACGAAATTCTTTCCCTTTTTTCTGGTCTGGGAGAAGTGTTGTCCTTAACTTTTTTGGAGGAGCACGGAATTTCCAAAGAAACCCTGAGAACCCTCATAAAAAAAGAATGGGTGCAAAAGGTAACAACGGAAGAATATCCGCTCCCCACCGAAAAAAAACTACAAAAACAAGATCCTCCAAAAAATAAAATTTTTCTCGGCAGTGCGCATTCTGCCCGCAATAGTGCCGTCTTTGAGGCCATACAAGAAACAATAGCAAACGGGAAACAGGTTTTATTTTTGCTCCCGGAAAATTTTTCTCTTTTTGAGCGCTTCCAAAAATTTTCCACTCTTTTGGGAGAAAATGCAGTCACGGTGATTTCGGGAGGAAGCACGGACACCGAAAAATATCACGCCTGGTGGAAGGCAAAGCGCAAAAATAAGCATCTCTTTTTGGGAACCCGCACCGCATTATTTTTTCCATACCAAAATTTAGGGCTCATAGTGGTGGAAGATGTACAAGACCAAAGCTATAAAAATGATGCCATGCCCCGGTTTCATGCCCGAGAAACGGCGGAATTATTGGCAACGCACAGAGGAGCAGATCTTATTTTTTCCACCGCTTGCGCGGATAGTGAAACCCTAGGAGAACGCATTGTTCCACTAGAAAAAAATATTTCTTCTCTCCCGTGCAAAAATTTATGGACCCTCACTGCGTTTCCCTCTCCTCTTCCCCAAACCGAAATCTATGATATGCGGATAGAAAAAGCGGGAGGGAACACCACTTCTCTTGCGGTTCCCATACAACACGCCATTGCCGAAACCCTCAAAAACGGCGAACAGGTGATAATAGCGTTAAATCGCCGAGGTCTCTTTCGGGCTATTTTTTGCCATGCGTGTGGATATATTCCCAAATGTCCCCTTTGTCACTCGTCTCTCCCCACGCATGAAAAGAATGGAATGATCCAGTTTTTTTGTCAGTGGTGTGGATATTCCCGCCCCGTATCCAAAACCTGTATCCAATGCGGATCTTCCGAGCAGAGAGAAGCAGGGGAAGGAACTCAACAAACCGAGGGAGATCTCCAAAAACTTTTTCCCGAAGCCCGTATTATTCGGGCAGACCGCGACGCAATGACCGGGAAACACACCCACGAGGAAATCTTTGGAGGATTCCAAGCGGGAAAATATGACATTCTCATCGGAACGCAGATGATTACGAAAGCCTTTGATTTTCCCCATGTGGGTTTGGCTATCTCGCTTTTTCCAGAAATAGATCTCTATTCCTCCAGTTTTCGAGGGGAAGAAAAAATGTTTCAAAACCTCATAAACCTCCGCGACCGACTGGGAAAAAGCGTAGCAAATCCAAAATTTCTTATTCAAACCGCCATTCCTCATCATCCAGTTTTTCCATATGCCGTTCAGGGCGAAGTGCTTCCGTTTGTTTCGCTTACCTTAGCTGAGAGAAAATCTTTACATCTTCCCCCTTTTTCAAAAATGATCCGGTTTACATTTGTAGAAACGAACGGAGAAACAGTAAGAAAAAGAACTCAAAAAGCGCAAAAAGATCTCCAAAAACGATTCCCTCAGTGCCCCATACTCCTTTCTCCTCCGCAACATTTTTACCGCAAAGGCGAATTTTCCATGAGTATTGTAGTAGTCTTTCCTCCTCATGAAGTATTTCCCATGGATGCTATTCCGAAAGGCGCTAGAACAGACCCCTACGGAGATGAAGGTGCGTAGGAATCGCCCCTTCCAAAAAATATACCAACGGGAATAATATGCAGGGGGAAACATAAAAAATTGATCCCCATCTTTCCGAAAATATTTTTCACTTTCTCTCTATGAAAACCTGTCGCCACTGTTCCACTGAATTTGAGGTAACAGAAGAGGATAGAGCTTTTTATGATAAAATTTCAGCGGTTTTTAACGGCGTAAAATACGCTATCCCAGAGCCAAGCACTTGCCCTGAATGCCGACTGCAACAGCGGTTATATTTTCGGCATCGGGGGAAACTGTATACCCGCACTTGCGACGCAACGGGGAAAAAAATTATTACCATGTACTCCCCAGAAGTGCCCTGGAAAGTATACGACCAAACGGCTTGGTGGTCAGACAGATGGAACCCCCTGGACTATGGGCGAGATTTTAATTTTTCAAAACCATTTTTTGAGCAACTCGAGAGTCTCTGCAAAGCGGTTCCACATATTTCGCTTATCAATGTAAACTCGGAAAACAGCTACTACTGCAACCACTGCCTCAACCAAAAAAACTGTTATTTGGTCGTAGGGGGGACAAATTGTGAAGATTGTTCGTACGGGCATTTTCTTCTTTCGTGTAACAATGTGCTCGAAGGAGATGCTCTTTATTCGTGCCAGTATTCGTACGAAGGAGTGGCTTCGGTGGGGTGCTACCAATGCTTATATTTTACCAATAGCCGAAATTGCTCCGACTGTTTTATGATTTCCGACTGCCAAAATTGCCAATATTGCATTGGGTGTTTTGGACTCCAGCAAAAGAAATACTATATTTTTAACGCCTTTGTAGGAGAAGAAAAATATAAAGCCTTTGTAAAAGCGCACCTCACCCCCATATCCACAAAAACCATACAGAGTATTCGTGAACAATTTATGAGTATTGCCCTTTGTGCTCCTCACCGATGTGCAAATATTACAGCAAGCGAGACCTGCACTGGAGATTTAGTGGTGAACAGCAAAAATTGTAAAAACGCGTTTGCGGTTAATACCAGTGAAAATTGCAAGTATATTTCCAATAGCCCCAATTCTTTTGGCTCGTACGATTGTTCATATACCGCTCCTATAGGGGCTCAACACTGTTATTTTTCCGTTTCCACTCTCAGTCAAAATACTCTTTTTGGGTATATGCTTTGGCATTGCCACGATTGTTTATACTCCATTGAATGCCACAACAGTGGTCCTCTTTTTGGATGCGTGGGGCTGAACCAAAAAAAATACTGCATTTTTAATAAGCAATACACCAAAGAACAGTACGAAGAATTGGTGCCCAAAATAATCGAACATATGAAGCAAACAGGAGAATGGGGAGAATTTTTTCCATTAGCGTTATCTCCCTTTGGGTACAACGAATCCGCAGCAGATGATGATTTCCCCATGACGAGAGAAGAGGTAATAGAACAGAACAAAAAAATGGATAATTCGGGTGTAGAGCCGTTGCATGCAACGGCTCTACAAATACAAAAATTTAACTGGTCCGATTACGAATCCCCAACCCCAAAAGTAGAAAAAGTGATTACCAAAGAAATGATGAAAAACCTTCCGGATGATATTTCTAAAATTCCGGATGATGTTTTAAATTGGGCACTCACCTGCGAAGAAAGTGGAAAACTGTTTATTATCCAAAAACCAGAACTCGAGTTTTACCGAAAGATTAATCTCCCGCTTCCTCATCGTCATCCTGATATTCGCCACGCAGACCGCATGAAGCTCAGAAATCCTCGAAAACTCTGGAAACGAACCTGTGGAAATTGTGGCACGGCAATGGAAACCACCTATTCCCCAGATCGTCCGGAAAAGATTTTATGTGAGAAGTGTTATTTAGATGTGGTTTTGTAGGGGTGTGCCAATGGCGCGCCCCTACGACCCAAAACAATTCCCGCAAGCCCCCAAAAAACATACGCCAAAGATGCACTTTCCCAGGCGTGTAAAAACAGTCCCATTACCGAAACCCCCACTAACGCCATAAAAAAGGCTTTCCCTAAAAAATCTCCGTTTTGCCAAAATTCTTTTCCTGCAAAAAAGAGGATTGAGAGAAAAAGCAAAAGCCCTAAAATCCCCGTTTCAAGTCCTATTTGCAAATACCAACTTTCTGGTAAAAATCCGGAAAAATTTTCTGCAAAACGACTCGACGCCGGACCAGCATCCCCCAACCCCAGCCCCCAAGGATGCTGAAAAATAAACCGAATCCCATCCAAAGACCGTTCATAATGCCCCTGATTAGAGGAAACGCGAAGCAGGAATTGATCAAAAAATACAGGAGACACAAGAAAAATCCCAACGAGAACCACCACGGGAAAAAGAATTATGCCCCAAAGAATGGGGCAAGAAATCCGAAATTCATGTGGTAGTCCAAAAAATGCAATGAGCCCAGCAGCAAAAGCCCCTAACAAAGCCGATCTTGAAAAAGCTCCCGCCAACACCACTATCCCTATAAAAAAGAGAATCATCCACACCATTCGTTTTTTATCCTTCCAAAGGGGGATATTTTCTAAAAGAGAAGATTTTTCTGCTGGTTTTCCTCCCCATAAAAATTCTTCTCCTTTCCACGCCATAAGCCCCAAAAACGGCAGAAAAAAAAGGAGAAACGATGCGAGTTGGTTAGGACCAGATGCGAAACTCTGCAAGCGACAAAAACCGGAATGGGAGACTTGTTGACAATAGGCGAGCGGTTTATCCGGTGTAAAATGATTGGGCTCTGGGGAGTATCCAAAATGCACCAAAAAATCGGGAGGAAGAAAAATTTGTAAAAATCCAAAAAGAATAACTGCGCTTCCCCCAAAGAAAAATGCTTTTTGAAGAGCATCGGAAGAAAAAGGAATATGCTGGGCAAATTTCCGAAATCCTACAAAAACCCAAAGGGGAAAAAGATCATACTTGGCACCCAGGAGTATTTGTGACCAACCGTGATCTGTTGCCAAATACCCAATAAGCAATGCCCAAGCAGAAAAAATAAAAATAAGAATATCGAGCGTATCAAAACTCTTTATCACCGCTTTCCAGTGCGGCGCAAGACAAAAAAAGATGCCTCCAAAAAGAAGAGCGATAAGGATTTCTTTCCAGGCGCTGATAAAAAACGGAGGTGCCACCGCGGAATTAAAAAATACCGCATTTGTGCCCGTTACCAAAAAAGCATGAAACGGAAGGAGAAGAATCAGGAGAAAAATCCCGATGGAGACCATTCTTGACAGCATAGGAAAGATACAGTAGAATAGGGCGAAAGTTCTTTTTTTACAAAAAGAAAAGAACAAACACACACATACCCTATCATAATTCTTATGTTCCCCAAAAATTTCATTTTTCGCATTGCCGTACTCTTTTTGGGAATCCTTTTTGTAGGAGAATCCGCCATGATTTCTTTGGCGAGTACAGAGCCAACAGCAGCCGACAAACAAGTTCAAGTACAACAAGCTAACGCGCAATACGAGGAATATATTAAAAGTATCGATCTCCAATACCAAAACGAAATGGATCGTGAAGCCAACCGCCTCAGAAATATTTCGGGACAAATGCAAGAATCGCTCCTCCAATTTGGAAATTTAAAAGAAGAAGAATCAAAAAATAGACAGGCCGTTGTGGAGACCGCAAAAATTGCCTCTACACTCCAAGACAGTATTGACCAGTTTAATGCCGAGATTTCCAAAATGGAGCAGAAAACAGCGGCGTTAGAGGCCCAAATTCGCCAAAAAGAGCAAAAAATAGCGCTCCTTTCTGAGGATCGTTTACGGCTGAACACTGAGCTGGAAACCCAAAAAAAAGTGGTTTTAGACCTCCTTCAAACACTCCAAATTAGTGACAAAGAATTTACGGGACCCAAAGAGCTCGAAACGGCTCTTACCTTTATTTTTACGGATGCCAGCGTATCAGAGAGTATCCAAGATAAAAAAGCCCTGTTGAGCGTCGCTAAAAAAAGTCGGGAAATTTTTTATGAATTGGATACGGCAACCACAAAAGTAACCGACGCCAACCTCACTCTGCAAAAGGAAAGCGCAAGCCTGGAAGTGTTAAAACAACAACTAGAGGAAGAAAAAGCACAATTAGAAGCACAAAAAAGCGGAAAAGAACAACTCTTGGTGCAAACACAAAACTCTGAAGCCGAATACCAAAAACTCTGGAAAGTATCAGATGAGCAAATGCAAGAGTCTGCCATAGCAGTACGAGGATTTAAAGACGAATCGGTTCAAGTTCAACAAAAACTCCAAGAGCTAGAATTAAAACGCAAACTCGACAAAAATCTTGTCTCCAAAGAGCGCATTCAGCAAATTATTGCCGAAGAAGGACCGGTAAGCGTAGAAGAACTGGGAAAACGCTTTGCGTTGGAAGACTCTCAAAACCTCTTTTTATGGCCAGTAGAACCAAAACAAGGGGTTTCTGCCTATTTTAAAGATCCCAGCTATCGAAAGCATTTTGGACAAGACCACAACGCCATAGATATTCCTACCGCGCAGGGAACAGAAATTCATGCTCCCGCTCCCGCCTATGTGTACAAAGTGGTCGATAATGGATATGGCTATTCCTACATTATTCTCCTCCACAAAAACAATATGCGGACCGTGTATGGTCATGTTTCAAAAATTTTGGTAGCAGCAGGAGATATTGTGAGAGAAGGGCAAGTAATAGGGAAAAGTGGAGGAATTCCGGGAACTTTAGGAGCCGGAACCATGACCACCGGAGCGCATCTCCACTTTGAAGTGCTCAAAGGAGACGAGTACCAAAATCCTCTCGAATACCTTTCATTGGCAGTCCTGAAACAATATGAATCAGGAACGCCCGCCCCTGACCCCTTAGCGCCATTGGCGTCACCCGTTCCGGTAGTAACCCCAAAACCGGAAGCAACTGTGGCTCCATCGATTGATTCGATTTAATCTAGCAAAGTCCTCACTCCTCCACTTAAAAAGAGGATGTAAAAAGTGTTCCATAAGTCCCCCTTGTAAGGGGGAGTTGGGGGGTAAAAGTAAATATCAAAATAAGATTTGCATTTGTTATGAAGGATAAATACGAGTCACCATCAACACAAAAAACACTTACGGAAATTTTTCGAGAAATCCAGCCGAAAGGGATTCTTTGCAATACAATAACGGATGAAGAAGTTGAAAGAAGTATTCCGAAAGGTGAGCCTTTAGCAGAGGACGAAACAGGAGGAAAAATGGTAAGCTATTCCAATAGGATATTTCCAGAAAAAAACTTGGGGAGTTTTTCTACCTCTCAAGGAAGTGGGAGTATCACTCTCAGAAAAGTAAAAAGAACCCTTTCGTACAGCGATAAAGCAGAAGAAAAAAACGAGGATTTTTACATATTTGGATGTTCTCTTAACGGGAATATTATTGCGAATCTTCGATTTATCCATTCCTCTGAAAATAATACTTGGGATCTTGTTGATCGGGTAGTAGAACCAGAATTTAGAGGCGGAGGAATTGGAACAGAATTCTTACAAATGGCAGAACTGTGTATTCAAGAATACGCCGACAAAACCCAAGCTCCACAGCATCTTACAGCTTCTAATGTGGGACAAGCGGGTGTTATGCGGTTTTTAGAAAAAAATGGATGGAAGCCTAGTGTTGGAAACGAAGATCGACATAAAAGAGCCCTAAATAAAAATGATCCTGATCTCGTTACCAGAAGTGATGAACGCCGTATCCCCAAAAAACTACCAGGAGGAAAACTAAAATCCATAGGTCATCAGATTATGGATACTCGTAAACTCTTAAGTCCTATAATAGAAACCGAACTTTCCAATCCCGATGCCCAAAACTGGATATACGACAGAAAATTTTTAGAAGAATTTGAAGCGCAACATGGCGATATATTTCTAGTAGATGCCCTCAAAAGACCGTATATTTACAAGGCTTTTCTGGTTCCTTTTGAAAAAACGCTGACGCCAAGACAGGACGAGATAGGCGATATTACAGCGGAAACGAGAGAATCTTTTAAATTATAGAAAAATCTTTGGATTTACCCCCCTTACAAAGAGGGCTTTTCCGAATCTAATCCAAAACAAGCACCTTTTTCGGTTCACTCTGTTTCCTGATGGTATAGAAAACAAGAACGGCAAGGATAGTGAACAACACGAGAGAAGAGCCAATCGTTCCAAACCCCAATCCTCCTTTTTCCGGCATTTTCGTGAGGAGATCTCCAAAAGTGGCACCAAATGGTCTCGTTAATACAAACGCCAGCCAAAACAGAATAATAGGGAATACTTTGGTGAAGTATTTTGCCAAAATAATAACTCCTAAAACTCCACTAATCAGCAGTGCTCCACCCAAAAATCCCAGTCCAGAATCATCCGCTAAAAAATCTCCCAATGCCGTCCCTAAGGTGTTAGAGAACAAAATCGCAATCCAATAAAATATTTCTGCCCGAGGCGTTTTAATATCCGTTACCGAAAGGGATTTTTCTGTTTGGTACCATATTCCCAGAGTAATCATTAACAGGGAAAGCAAGAGGAGTGATCCCATTGCGTAACCCAGCCCAAGGGTACGATCCATAAAGTCAGACATAGTGGTTCCGGCAGTACTGGTGGAGAGAATAACCGTCCAATAGAGCAGCGGATGATATTTTTTGGAAACCAGCTGTGCCAGAAGTGTTACGATGAAAATGCTCACCAGAAAAATGGAACTGACGGCATAGCCAATATTAAGCGTCATAGAAAACAAATCTCCCGCGGTTTCCCCCAGGGTTGTGGCACAAATTTTCATGATCCAAAACAAGAGCGTAATTTGGGGAAGTTTGCTCATAAAAAAAAGGGATAGAAAAGAATTCAAAAAAAGATCGCCTTTATTCGCTTCTCAGCGCATCTACGGGGTCAAGTCGACTCGCTTTGAGTGCGGGATAAAATCCAAAGAAAATCCCTACCGAAACCGAAAATACAAAGGCAATCAAAACCCCTTGCGTCGAATGGAGTAAATACCAGCCGTCTAGCTTGTTCAGGAGGGGAATGGCAGATTCTCCGAGCGCGATTCCCAAAAGCCCACCTAACACCGAGAGCATCATAGCTTCCAATAAAAACTGGAGGAGGATATTCCCCTGCCGGGCGCCAATGGCTTTTAAAATCCCAATTTCTTTGGTGCGTTCTACCACGGTCACAAACATCACATTCATAATCCCAATACCCGAAACAATCAGCACAATAGCGGCAACAGAAGTCAGGAGAATAGTGAGCGTTTGTGCGGAAGATTGTGCAGACGCCACCATACTTCCGGCGTCAAAAATCCGAAAATCGTCCTCTGCGGTGCTTTTCAGTTTATGATTTTCTCGTAAAGTCGCCGTTACTTCCTCCATTGCCGTAGGAAGAACACTGACGGATTTTGCCAAAAACATGAGCATCACGCGCCCTTTGCTCCCCAAAACGCTTTTTTGTGCGGTGAGATACGGAACAAAAGCGCTGTCATCATACGATGCCATACGGGAACTGACGCCGTTTTGCGCTAAAATCCCTGCGACCTGAAATTTTTTCCCGCCAACGGTAATGGTTTGTCCCACCGCAGAAGAGACTTCCGTCCCAAATAAATCTTTTGCCAGAGTGGCGCCAAGAATCACAATTTTATCTCGTGAGAGGTATTGGGTTTCCGTAAAGGCTTCTCCATGGGATATATGGAGATTTACGGTCGTAAAAAATCCATCTTGGATACCCACGACAGATTTTGATTCCGAAACTTTCCCAAACGAAACTTCACTATTTCCGCTATATGAAGCAGTTCCAGAACGGATATTTCCGGAGTTTTCCAGAACGACTGCAATATCTTTATCACTCAATTTAGAACTGGCAGTCTGCCTTCCTCCCCCTCCAGCCGGACCACCCCCGCCACCTCCCATAACCAGAAGAGATTCCACGCTCATGTTTTTGTACTGTTCACTAATTTTTTCCTGTGCGCCAAGTCCTATTCCTACCACGGCGATAACGGTAGAAACACCAATAATAACCCCCAGCATTGAGAGGAATGTCCGTACTTTATTGGCCATCAAAGCGTCAAACGCCATCCAAAAATATTCAAAATTCATAGAGCATGATAATCATGGTTCACCACCTGTCCATCTTTGAGAAAAATAATGCGGTCAGCATACTTTGCCACTTCGGGCGTATGCGTCACCATGACAATCGTTTTCCCTCGTTTTCGAAATTCCGTAAAAAGCTCCATCACTTCTATTCCTGTTTTACTGTCCAGCGCTCCGGTGGGCTCATCTGCCAGAATAATTTCTGGGTCGTTCATCAGCGCGCGAGCAATGGAAACCCGTTGTTGTTGCCCTCCCGAAAGTTCAGAGGGCTTATGGTCCATGCGATCTGGGAGGCCTATTTCCATGAGGAGTTGTGCTGCTTTCTCTTCCCGTTCTTTTTGAGACATTCCGCGATAAAAACCAGGGAGTGCAACATTTTTAAGCGCCGTCATTTTTTGGATGAGGTGGAACTGCTGAAAAATAAACCCCATCATTTCGTTCCGAATGGTTGCCAAAGAGGTATCATCCCTCAATTCCGTAATGTCTTGTCCGGCTAAAATATAGGTTCCGGCATCTATAGGATTTAAACAGCCGAGGAGATTGAGGAGTGTAGATTTCCCACTTCCACTTTCCCCCATAAGCGCAATAAATTCGTTTTCTTGGATTTCTAGGTCAATTCCCTTCAGAACCGGAATTTCTTCTCCATTGGAGAGAAAATAGGATTTGGTAACGCCAGACATGGAGATGATAGAGGGCATTTTTACTTTTTATACAACACCACCTCTCCCTCCTGCAATCCTCCCAACACTTCCACCACTTTCCCATCGGTAAATCCCGTTAAAACTGCCACAAAACTGCCATCCTTTTTTTGTACCATCGGTTTTCCTTCTCGGTTTTTTACCGAAGAAACGGGAATGGTCAGCACATTTTTCGTCTCGGATTGTATAAATTGAATATAGGCCGTCATGCCTTCTTTCATTCCTTCCGTATTTTTTCCAGTAATTTTAGTAGTAATGAGATAAGTGGCAATTCCATTCGCTACTACAGCCGTATTGGCAATCGCCGTTACCTCACCTTCTAACTTTACCCCTTCCAACGCCGCAACCGTAATATATGCTTTTTGCCCTTTTTTCACCTTCGCAATGTCCGCTTCTTCCAGAGAAGTCTGAACCTCAAAATTATTCTCACTGAGGATAATTGCCGCAGGCGTCGTACTATCGGAGCGCACGGTTTCTCCTTCTTCCACATTCATGCTCATCACTTCGCCATCAATAGGAGAAATAAGCTCTGCATTTTTTAAATCATCTTTTGCGGTTTGCAACTGTATTTCGGCCGTTTCTACCTGTTTTTGGAGACTGAGAGTATCAATCGCTCGAGGAGGAGATTTTTTATCGACTAATTGTGCTTCGGCAATGGCCACTTTTATTTCTGCTGTTTTCTCATTGGTGTCGGCATTGGTTTCGGCATTTTCCAATTTTCTCTTCGCACTCTCCAAGGTCTGCTCTGCGTCAAAAACCTGGTTATTATTTTTTAAAGAATTGGTCCCCGTATTAGCATTCAACTTCTCCAGGGCTTGTTTTGCGGTTTGGAGTTTATTTTTTGCACTCAGCATCGCATTATCATCAGAGAGAGCTTGTTTGGAAGCGTTTAATTCCGCCGTGTCAATACCCTGAATGGCTTTTGTAAGCGTACTAACGGTATTTTCCAACTTTGTTTTTTGTGCGAGAAAAGAATCCTTATACGCTTTCAGCTGAGTCGTGGAAAGAGACGAACTGGTCGGTGTTTCGTCAAATCCTTTTAAAAGAGCGTCGGTGAGAGAAACGGCAGAAACAAGCAATATTTTTGTATTTTTTACCCGTTCTAAAGTGGCAGATTGGGAATTGGTTGTATCTTTTTGGTTTTGATACTGCAAAAAATCGGCTTCTAATCCTTTATATGCGGTTTCCGCAATACTCCGGAGGCGTTGATCTGTTCCCGAAAAATTAGAGATCCCATATCCACTGGTTTTCAACGCCAGCACCATTTCTCCTTCGTTCAGGGCGTCTTTAATATCAATCAGCACCGTACTGGAATCAATATCGGCATTTTCGTACGCCTGGCTTAATTTTTGCTCTGTATCGATGGTATTAGATGCTTTATTTTTTTCAGCAATATCTAAATTATTTTGAGCAATATCAATATCAAACTGGGCAGAAATCAAATCTTTGTCGGTCACAACGGTGGAGGAAGAAGACGAACTCTTAGCGTATTTCAGATTTCTCTCTGCCGAAGCAACGGCGCTTTTAGCGTCCATAAGACTGAGAGCATTATTCATCTTTGCCTGCTGGAGGGATATTTTTGCGGTTTCGAGATTTCTTTCCACGGTAAAAATATCCAACACGGTTGCCCCCTCTTGTTTTTGTTGGAGATTTGCACGCGCTACCTCTACCGCTATTTCTGCCTTCCGAAGCCCAAGAGCCAGAGAGGTAGTATCTAATTTTGCCACTATTTCGCCCGCCTTTACCTTTTCACCTTCTCGATGCAGCACTTTTGTAACCGTTCCTCCTATAGCAAACGAAAGTCCCACATTATCTACATTTTTTACCGTTCCATCCGATTCAATGGCCACCGTAATATCCCCCTTTCCTACGGTATACTCCGCAAGAGTCGCCATTTCTGAAGAAGGAGAAACGCTAACCCGCACAAAAAACCAGTAATATGAAAATCCTCCCGCAAGAATAATGCACGCTATAAAAAGACGGAGTGGTGAAAAAAAACTCTTCCACCCAATGGCATTGCGGTATACATCAGCAAGAATGGGGGATTTCATGAAGCAGCAGGAGAAGAAGATTGTGAACGGCTCCGCACAATAGCGGTATTGGCGATGGTTTTTCCATTTTGTTCCGTCGTCCAGAGGGTAATATTTCCTCCTACTTTCAAATCCGCCAAAGATGCTTCCGTAAAGGATTCTTTCCCATCGGCACTGCGAGACTGTTTTGCCATGGGAATTCCCACGGGAATAAGCACTTTTGTTTCTTTCGTAGGAATTTTTGCCATCGCATCTCGCATTTTTTGTCGATCCGTATCACTCATCTGCGGTCCACCTGCCATGCCTCCTGGACCCCGTCCACCTCCAAATCCTCCTCCTGCGCCACCAGGCATTCCACCGGTAAATCCTCCAGAAGGCATCGCTCTGCCGGTCGTACTTTCTATAAGTTTTTTCACATCATCGGGAATATTTGCCATGTCTCTCGTGGAGATGGTGGCTTCATTCCCCACCAAAGACTTAAGAGTCCCACTGACATTTGGTGGTGTTTGAGGACGAGTAAAAGAAAAACTTTCAGCGGAAGAGGAAGACTGGGGAGATTCCCCATTGGGCACAGGAGTAGAACATCCCGAAAACAAAAGCAAAAGGGAAAAAACCGGAACCGCCAAAAAAAGAGGATTTTTCATAAAAAAAGAGAAATACAATGAGTAATACGCATGGTGTACACTTTTCTTTCAGAGAATTTGAGAAAACGCGCACCAACAAGGATTATAAATTTATACAGCAAAATAATGTAAGGATTTATCCAAAATAATTGGGATATACTGTCCCTGGCTTTAAATCGTGCGTAATTTTCCCATTTTCCAGGGTTAAAATCCGTGGCGCCACTTCGCTAATAAGCGCTGGATCATGCGTGGTAAGAAAAACAGTCACTCCGTTTTCAAGATTGAGTTTTCTCAGAAGCCGCGCAATAGCAATGGTATTCTCAGGATCCAAATTCCCCGTCGGCTCATCCGCAATGAGAATAACGGGGGAATGCACCATGGCCCGTGCAATGGCAACCCGCTGTTTTTCTCCCCCCGAAAGCATCGGAGGAAACCGATCTCTCATATTTTCTAAACCTACCAAAAAAAGAGCTTCGGAGACTTTTTGATCAATAAATGCGTTTTCTCCCGTCACCTCTAATGCAAATGCCACATTTTCAAAAACGGTTTTTTTGTTCAACAGTTTAAAATCCTGAAAAACCACACCAATACTCTGCCGAAACAACTGTAAATCTTTGGAGGAAAGAGCGGGAATACTTTTTCCACGCACGGTCACATCTCCAGAATCGGGCGTTTCTGCGCCAATAAGAAGATGAATAAGTGTCGATTTTCCAGCTCCGGATTTCCCAATGAGCGCTAAAAATTCGCCCTGCGCAATATCAAAACTGACATCATTCAGGACATGATGCCGACCAAATTGCTTTTGAATATGGGAGAAGGAAATCATAAAAATTAAAACAAAGAAGACTGCAATGCGACATTGGTCTTTAAACCATTTTCGCAAGGAGAAAACGACACACAGTATCCTACCAAATCTTTTGCAGAAAGCGCCACTCTCTCGTCTTCCGCTTCTACCACGAAAAATGGTCCTTTTACCATGCGAAGCGTTCCCCCTAAAGATTCACCAGGAGCAAGAGAAAAAAAGTGGAACGGCTTCGTACTGTTTTGCAGTTCCTCAATATCGGCGGTATATTCCGGACGAAGATCCCAAAATTTCTCCTCTGAGAGAATATATTTTTTGTATTCCGGGGCATGAGAAGCCAAAAAATCCGTAGCCTCTCTCGCCTTTTGTTCTAAAACACTTTTTCCTTCTTCCAAAGAAATCTCTGGGAATAAAAAATCTTTCTTTTGAGACGACGGAATTTTGTCCGGGAATCCCATTTCTGTGAGTATTTTTTCCATTCTTCTCGCCGCAACACCCGAAAGACCTTCTGCAAAAATACGCGTAAAATGAGAACCTTGCTCCACCTGCCGGGTTTTCCCCCGAGTAAGCCGAGAAACACCCACTTTTACAATATCTTTCGTAAAAAGTGCGAGATAAACCATATGAGAAGCGTCGCAATTTTCAATTTTTTCGTTGCGAAATTGGTGGCAATTAAAGCCATTACAAAACTGGCACGGGAAATAGTCCTCCATGCGTTTACAAGTCTCGCATTTTTTAGTGCCTGTGGTTTTAGTAGAGCACGGGGAATAGGTATTATTTTGAAAACTCCCCACGCAAATAAGAGGAGCACTCTCAACGCTCAAAAATAACGGCTGGTCTTTGTAAACCGGGACTTCTTCAAACTTTCCATTGGATACGGTTTGAAATACCGGAATAAGATCATCCTTCCAGCGAAAATCAAAGATCAAAGCCATGAAAAAAGTTAAAGAGCAGTAAAAGCGGCAATACTTCCCAACAGAATTCCAGGAATATTACAGACAATAATCGGATAATCTTTTTGAGGCTTTAAAAAGCCATAAATCGTCCATGCCGTGCAATTGATAACCGTCACCACCGGAAGCAATATCGATCCAGGGTGCCCCGAAATATTCAGGAGGATTTGGTCAATATATGAGAAATACATCCCAATAGCCATAATGGAGGCAAACCAACCCACAGAATTTACGGTTTTTTCATGCATCGGAAAATAAAAAAACAGAGGTCTACTGGGCAATAAGCCTCGTCTCTACAGCACTCAAAATACCTTCATGAATCTCTTCAATACTTCCTATGCCTTCTACTCGCACCATTTTCCCTTCTGATTCGTATTTTTCAATAACGGGAAGGGTTTCGGTATCATAATTTTTTAGTCTTCGTTCCATAATTTCAGGGGTATCGTCTGCCCTGCCCCGTAAAAGCATTCTGGAAATGGCCTCTTCTCGAGGAATAGTAAGGAAAATCCCAAAGACACTTCGTCCTTTTCTCTGTAGCAAGGCATCAAAGGTCTCCTTTTGAATAATACTTCGGGGAATCCCATCAAATAAAATCCTGTCCCCTTCGTGCGCATTTAAGAAGTGCTCTACAATTTCCATAACAATTTCATTGGTGACTAGCTCGCCTTTTTCCACCATACCTTTTACTTTTTGCCCGAGGTTAGAGGGTTCTGCCATAATACTCCTTAGCTCCGCGCCTGTTTCAAAGATCGTGAGCCCTTTTTTCTCTGCTAAAATTTTCCCCTGTGTCCCTTTCCCAGCCCCTTGCATCCCAAAAAAAACAATATCGTGCATACAAAAAAAAGAAGAAAACGAAAAGAGGATACTGGAAAAATGAGAGAATCAAAAGGGAAGATTTTTTGTATACTTTTATAAATACTTTCTATATACTATACATAAGTTTTATAAAAAAATATGCAGAAAAAATACAAGCCAGATCTTAAAAAATCGCTCAATGAAATGATAAATTTATGGGATTTACAACAAAATAATCCTCAAAAAAAAGAAGAATATTCGGAGTATGTAAAAAATATGAACAGCCCTGCATACCTCCCATGGGAAACAGTAAAATATAAGCCCCCTTTTCAAAATTTTTCTCCAGAGGAATCTTTTGTTCTTCTCACTATTTCGCGCATTGCACGAGGCGAAAATACACCTATTTCTCTCCCTAATGGGTCAAAGTTTGAATACGAAAAATTAACGCGCTTTGACGAATTTTTTTATGAATTTGCTCGAGAATTTGCAGAAAAACCTTCGGTCACATCGGTTTCAAAAGATTCTGCCGAGGCAATACGAAAAAGACTTTTGAGAGGAATCGAAGAAGAATCTATTGCATCCAGCCAAATAGAAGGTGCCAACACCACCAGAAAAGCGGCACAACAAATGATCCGGGAAAAACGAACGCCCAAAACAACAGGAGAGAAAATGATTTCTAAAAATTATGAAGCCATTTGCCTCATAGAATCGCACCTGAAAAACCGAAAAATGAGCAAAGAACTGTTAAGAGAAATTCAGGAAATAATAACCCAGGGAACGCTAAAAGACGCACAGGATAGTGGACGATTTCGGCGAGATGCAGACGCTATTTGTATCACCAATAACATAACGGGAGAGGTTATTTTTACGCCTCCTCCTGAAGCATTTCTTTCCGCAGAATTGGAAAAACTCGTCGCCTTTGCCAATGATGAAGCACCGTACAACGAATTTATGTCTCCGGTTCTCAAAGCCATTTTTCTCCATTTTTGGATTGCATACCTCCACCCGTTTTGCGATGGGAACGGGCGAACGGCGCGAGCAATTTTTTATTGGTACCTTTTGAGAAGAAATTTTTTAAATATTGGATTTCTCCCCATTTCTACGGAAATAAAAAAGACTAAAACCCAATACGAAAACGCTTTTTTGTACACCGAGCATGATGAAAATAATCTCACCTACTTCATAGATTACATGGTGAAAATTCTCAAAAGGGCGGTAGCTTCTTACCATGAATATATCGCCGAACAAGAACAAAAAATACAGGAAAAAAGCGCGTTACAAGAAGAATTCTTTGAAAAAAATCTCAATACTCGGCAGGTGGAATTGATTTTGTTTTTTCAAAAACATCCTTCCGAAAAAACCGATTTTTACCGACACCAAAAGCATCAAAATATTTCTCTCATTACCGCACGAAAAGACCTTTTAGACTTGGAAGAAAAGGGATTTTTGAAATCAGAAAAAAGGGGGAAAAAGTTGGTTTTTGCGCCATTACCCCACAAAAATATTCTTTCTTTGGAATCTCAAGTGTAGACGAAAAGAATTGGTTTTAGAGAAGGATTTGGATACATTAGAAGATGTTTGTCCTGTGCTGGTTCAACTCTCCAGAGTTGAATTTTGTTTTTGGTGTGTGGGAATGAGGAAACAAGAAAAAAAGGGCGGACTCGTGAGAGTCAGCCCAGCACAAGGTGTTTTTTGGTATTTTTTCTTGAAAACTTTACCCCCCCCTTACAAGGGGGGCTTTTAAAAGCCTATTCCACAATTTTATCAATGAGCCCGTAGGCTTTTGCTTCTTCCGCGGTCATAAAATTATCTCGATCGCAGTCCGCTTCTATGGTTTTTATATCTTGACCGGTGTGCTTCGCTAAAATGGAATAGAGGGTGTTTCCGGTTCTTTCGATATGTTTAGCTGCAATTTTAATATCCGTCGCTTGTCCTTCTGCTCCGCCCAAAGGCTGGTGAATCATTATTTCGGAATGGGGTAAAGAAAGGCGTTTTCCCTTTGCTCCTCCCGCAAGAATAACCGACCCCATACTGGCTGCCAGCCCAATACACACCGTTACCACATCACAGGAAATATATTGCATCGTATCGTAAATGGCGAGACCGGCACTCACATGACCCCCTGGAGAGTTCACATAGAGGGTAATATCTTTTTTGGCGTCTTGTTTTTGGAGAAAAAGGAGCTGCGCAATAACCGTGTTTGCCACATCGGCATCAATGGCAGATCCCAAAAATATAATCCGGTCTTCGAGCAGCCGAGAATAAATATCATACGCTCGTTCTCCTTGTGGCGTTTTGTCTATAACCGTAGGAATAAGATAGGAACTTTGCGTTCCGGCAGTGGTTCCTGTTGTGGAGTTGGTAACCATAAAAAGCAAAAAAATCTAAAAAGACGGTAGCACTTTACTCCTGCAATTTCCAATTCTTTGCAAACAAAAAAATGGTTAAAAGGCATAAAAAGAGAGTAACTCCGCCCAAGACCAAACCGTCGATGAAAATGGGAATATCCCCCGTGTTAAAAAACGCCCAGCGAAGCGCATCTACAAAATAAAGAAATGGATTCCAGAGCGAAAGTGTTTGTGCCAGAGGAGGAAGCATTGTAACCGAATAGAACACTCCTCCTAAAAACCCCATGGGGGTAATGAGAAAAGTAGAAATTCCCGCAGTATGGTCAAAAGTTTTTGCCCACAGCCCCACAATGGTTCCCAAGGCAGCAAAAGACGCATTGGCAAGCACCAAAAAAAAGAGTGCCCAAAAGGGATGAATCGGGAAAATATGGTCTACAAAGGGAAAAGCCGTTATAAGAATTGCAATCGCAACGAGGATCCCCCGAACGACTCCTCCTAAAATATAACCCAATGCTTTTTCTAATGCGCTTAATGGCGCGGTCATCAAGTCCGCAATGGTCCCGTGATATTTAGAAATCGTGAGGGAACTGGAAGGGTTTTGAAAGGCGTTATTGGTGGATTGGAGCATCATCAATCCGGGAACAATAAAGGCGAGATATGAAATGCCAGAAATTTCCGTAATGCGAGAAGAAAGAGCTCCTCCAAAAACCGCAAAATATAGGATTGCCACCATAACGGGCGACAAAATGGTTTGGGTCCAAACTTTAAAAAACCGGAGGGTTTCTTTTTTTACGAGGGTGGAGAGGCGGATGATGTTCATAAGGATGAGGTTATTTCTAAAAATACTTCTTCCAGCCGTGGTTCGCGAATATGAATATCCTGGATATTGGGTGTATGCTGAAGGAATTGGGCAATTTTTTGCGCCATATTTTCGCCGTGATTGAGAGTGAGAAGTTCTACTGTCCCATCCTCATGAGTGACCTCTAAAATTCGTTTTCGTCGCGCCAGTAAAACAGATTTTTCTTCACAAACGGCAATTCCTCCATCCCGAATAATAGCAATCCTGTCGGCAAGCGCTTCGGCTTCTTCTAAATAATGGGTAGTAAGGAGGATTGTAATTCCTTTTTCCTTCCGGAGTTCTTGTAAAAATGCCCATAAATTTTGACGAAGCTCAATATCTACACCAGCTGTGGGCTCGTCAAGAATAAGAATTTCTGGTTCATGAGAAAGAGCTTTGGCAATCATCAGTCTCCGTTTCATCCCTCCCGAGAGGTAGCGCCCTCGCACATGGCGTTTTTCTAAGAGCCCCAGCCTTTCTAAAATCCATTCGAGATAGGGCTCATCTGCTGGCATTCCAAAAAAACCCCGTACCGTGCGCAGGGTTTCTAATGGGGAAAGAAAGGGATCAAACCCCACTTCTTGCTCTACCACACCAATTTGTTTTTTGGTCGTTTCGCTTTCTTTTTCTGGGTCTTTTCCAAATACCAGTATTTCTCCTCCTGTGCGCTGGAGCATTCCCGAAAGACAATGAATGAGGGTTGTTTTTCCCGCTCCATTGGAGCCCAAAAGTGCAAAAAACTCACCTTTTTCTACAGAAAAGCTGACGCTTTTGAGGGCAGAAAAATCACCAAAATACTTAGAAACGGCAGAAAAAGAAAGAGCAGGCATAGAAAAATTAAAACATTGCCATCTGTTCACCCCCTTTTTCTTCTTTTTCCGGTTTTACAGCAGGGGGAATAAACGAGGAAGATACCGGAGAAATGGTGGACGGGGAAGGACTCCAAAATTCCATCCGTTTTAACAGCGTCTGGGAACCTATTTCCTGAAAAACCGTTTGCAAATGATCACGATTAAAATCATGAAGGAGGCCTTTTTCGAGATCAAAATTTGAAAGAGCCAGATTGCGGTGAAGAGTTGCCATTTCTCGGGTAAAAAACGCTATTTCTCGCCCCGCATCTAGTCGTTTGGCAATAGCCCCCGTTATGGCGCCTTCGTCTAGCGCAGTAAAAATGCTTTCTAATTTTCCGTACTGACGAATAAGGCTTACTGCACCTTTTTCTCCAATGCCTTCTACACCCTTTAAATTATCCGAAGGATCCCCAGAAAGTCCTTTAAAATCAACAATTTCTTCGGGGAAAATTTGTTTTTTGGCAAACAGCGATTCCCGCGTAACCCGAAGATTTTCTTTCGGATCCGGCTTTAAAACCCAAACATTTTGATCAATGAGTTGGAGCGCGTCTTGGTCACCTGTGTATACTTCCACTTCGTATTCCCGTTTTCCGCGCATTCGTTCTGCCATACTCGCCAAAATATCATCGGCTTCGTATCCTTCCTCACAAAAAACAGGAATCCCAAACGCCTGAAATAGGTCATGCACGCGAGGAATTTGCTCTGCTAGTTCTGGGTCAAGCGCAGGACGATGAGCTTTATAATCACTGTGGAGTTCTGCGCGTTTGGTTTTTTCTTTTAAATCTTTTCCGCCAAAAATGTAGTCCGGTTTTTCGTTCTCAAACAGAGTAAATAGCATTTGAGCGACGCCAAACACCGCATTTATTGGGCGCCCGTTTTTGTCGGTTAACCCACGCGGAAATGCGTAAAATGCACGAAAAAAAAGGTGGGAAACATCAATGAGGAGGATTTTTTTCATAGATTTGCAATCACAAAAACCATCAAAACTGTGCCCGAAAAAAAGGGGCTTCACAAGGGAGAAGGGGGGACAAAGTACGATCCTTTATGTATATTTCTAGTTCTCACATTCCCCTAAAACCCGCTCTGCGTGGCCTGCGGCTTTTACATTGCGCCATTCCTTTAAAATTTTTCCGGTTCTGGTATCTAGGAGAAAAGTGGAGCGGATAATTCCAAAATATGTTTTTCCGTAGTTCTTTTTTTCGCCATACGCACCAAATTTTTCTGCCAAGGTGTGATCTGGGTCTGAAATAAGCGAAATAGTCAGATCTTGCGCCATAGTAAATTTTTCATGAGAAGCAGGAGAATCTGGTGAAACGCCCACCACGGTTATCCCTTTTCCTAAAAATTTCTCGCGCAAACACGAAAAATCTTTTGCCTCCAGCGTGCATCCTGGCGTGTTGTCTTTGGGGTAAAAATAGAGAAGAAGAAATGGGGTTTTTGCAAAATCTGCCGGAATAAAGGGAGAAAGAGAAATATCGGTCATATATGACAAAAAAGGGATTTGATACCATAGTACCGAATCCCTTTTAAAAAATCGATGAAATAAAACTTATGCATAAAACTGCTCTTTTCGGCGTTTTTCTTGAAATCCGCTGCGTTTAATAGCGGCAATACGAACAACCCTTTTAGAAGGATCTCCTTTTTGGTATCGTTCATCACGAATTTTTTGCATTATGCGCGCGTTGTTTACCTGGCGTTTCCAGCGCTTAATAAGTTTTTCGTTCGTTTCGTTGTCGCGTTTTAGTGCCCAAACAGCCATACAAAAATAAGAAAGCAAAGCGCATTCTCCTGGAAAGTAAAAAAAATGTCAAAAAGAATTTTGTTTTTTCTTGGTTTTCCCGTACAATGGTGGGAATATTTTTTTACTCACACTGTCTTATGAAAAGAACGCTTCTAGAACTCCAGGCGGTGCAAAAAATCCAAAGGATTGACTCCCTCCACTTATTTTTAATGGAGAGCCAAAGCCTTTTTTCGGATATGCCAGAAGTACAAACACTCCTAAAAAATGTGGAATGTGAAATTTTAAAAAGACCAGAACTAGGAAGTATTGCACTCCAAGCCCGTATTGGAGGCGCATTTTCTGGAGATATTGCTTCAGAAGAAATAGAGACGAATATTTCGTTTTTATCGGGAAAATTTACCGTATCTGATATGATTGAGCTCTCCAGCGAACGCATTCAACTCTTTGCGCATATGCTCAAATCTATTATTGCCAAAGTGAACTTAAATCTCTTTCGTATTATAAAAGTAATCCGCATTATGGCCCAAGAGAAGCGACTTATCCGAAAAATGAGTATGTTCTCTCTCTGTAAATTTCAAACCCGTACAAAAGGAATTACCCACCAGTTATTACAATTTTTATGGCCTAGTGATGTACTCCACGAGAAAGAGAACGCCATTACTGCCAGAGAAATTATGGCTGAAATATACTATGACCAAAAAACTGCCAGTCCTCCTTTTTTCGCGGTAAGCTAAAAGAGATTTTAAGAACTCGAAAATTTTTCTTGCGAAAAGGCAAAAAATTTGGTACCATACCCTGACTTTTTATCACAAAAATTTATGACCATGCCCACACCACCACCTGCCGGAGGAGGAACCCCTCCCCCACCTCCAGGATCTGGAGGTTACCCTGCTCCTGGATCATATACACCTCCTCAACAAGGAGGAAACTACGGAGCACCAGGAGGACAAAATCCAGCGCAACCAGGAGCACAAACTCCTCCCCCAGGATACGGATATGCCCCCCAACCAGGTGCATACCCTCCACCTCCCCCAGGATACGGATACC